>Ga0137461_1000367_pt1 | contig 10016 bp, 7 predicted proteins | sample EasRivERMGT746_2_FD_104650 | JGI IMG/M metagenome (GOLD analysis project Ga0137461, IMG submission 104650) | Soil microbial communities from meander-bound floodplain in the East River, Colorado, USA - East River MetaG ERMGT746_2 | ecosystem: Environmental > Terrestrial > Soil > Floodplain ... | reverse complement strand
TTTTTATTATCGGTTCCTCATCCCAGGCATTTGTTTCTTTAATATTATCGAGATACGATTTCATTTCCTTAATCATTTTACTGTGGTTATGAAACTTTTGCCCCAACATCATCCCCGAATAAGCTTCAGCAGGAACAACGCCGTACATTTTCCAGATCCTTGTAACAGCATTTGCTTCAGAGCCTTCTTCAAAAGCAGAGTTTCCTCTTTTTCTGATAAATCGTTTTGCCTTCTCAACGTATTCCCAATAAACAGTGAACATTTCGGAAAGCTTAACTTTTTTATTTTGCAGTCTGAATATCTCCGATTCAAAATAAGAGGTTGTAGAAAAACACCAGCAGGTTCCGGTATTTCCCTGAGATACAGGCTCATTATACCAGTAGCTTGTAAATGCATCTTTTGATTTTGGAATGTTCATCTGGGAAAAATCCAGCTTAAATTCTTTTACCGGTTTTTTGATTGTGTCATTAAACTCTTTGATGCTTTTCATTATTTCATTTTGATAAAATCCGTCCTTCGGTTCAATAAATATTCCATTATTCTTTTCATCTTGTGCAAATAAATTTGTTGTGAATAAGAAAGTGAGAGCAAAAACGTGGAATAAGACAAGAGGTTTCATATTAAATCCCTGAAGATTTTAATAAAGAAAATATTTAGTGTATGAAAATTAAAAAATTTAGCTGTTAAAGTTAAATTTTGATGCTTTCATTATACAGCATTTTTTGATATGTTCATTCAGGTTTATAATTGTAAAATTCAATTAAAAATAAGAGATAAAAAATGAAGTCAGTATTTACATTTTTCATAGGGGTAATTTTCAATCTGCAATTGATTGCCGGCGGCGGTTTTTCAGTAAACAGCGCTCTTCCTGCTTCTCAGTCAATTAATTATTTACCCTCAGCTGACGTTATAATTAATTTCAGTAATGATGTGGATATAACTTCATTTAACGATACTACATTCCAGGTCTGGGGAAGATGGTCGGGCGTGCGTAAGGGCGCAATCAGCTTCAATGGCAATAGTCAATCAATTCTCTTCAATCCCGATAATGATTTTTTTTATGGTGAATGGGTAACTGTTTCTCTGTCAAAAGGGATTATGGATTCCCAGGGAAATAATCTTGCACTTGCTTACTCGTGGAATTTCTGGATAAAAACAGAAGCATCATCAATGAATCTGACAAGGACAGGAACCATTGAAGTTCGACAGCCAGGCGAAGGATGGATTCAAACTTATGGAACTTATGCCGGTGATTTCGATCAGGATGGCTGGAGTGATTTTGTTGTTCCAAATGAAATATCAAACGACATCAGAATTTTTATGAATGACGGTGCAGGCAATTATAATACATTTGATATTTTCCAGATTAATAATGGCTCGCGTCCCAGCACAAACGAAGGTGCTGATTTTAATCTCGATGGATTTATGGATATTGCAGTCGGCAACAGCCAAAACACAAATGCAACAGTTTTCCTTGGCGATGGTACAGGAGGATTTTTTAACATTCAAAACTATACCGTTGGTAATGGAATAAGAGGATTAGTTGTGCTTGATGCTGATGGAGATGGATTTACAGATATTGTAACAGCAAACAGAACTTCGAGCAATTTATCTTTACTTATTAATAATGGAAATGGTACCTTCGCTCCTGCAGTTAACTTTGATGCAAATGGAAATGGTGAAACAGCATTAGCTGCGGCGGATGTTAACAGAGATGGAATAATGGATTTATTTGTCGGTGCATACAACAGCAGTAAAATTATTCTGATGCTTGGAAACGGAAATGGAGGATTTGTCTATCAATCAGAAGCAATTGTCGGGGCAAATCCCTGGATGGTGATTACCGGCGACTTTAATAATGATGGAATACCTGATGCTGCCAGTGCGAATGCAGGAGCAGGTAATCTTTCAGTTGTATTTTGTGATACTGCTGCTAATATGCAATCGGTTGTTCATTATCCGGTTGGAAATTTTCCAATCTCCATCGAAAGTGGAGATGTTGACGGCGATGGCGATCTTGATTTAGCAACAAGTAATTATGGAACAGCAAACTTCACATTATATGAAAATGATGGAACCGGAATTTTTATTAATCCCCAAACTTTGCCTGCAAACAGTGCGGGAAGCTGTGCTGTATTTCACGACAGGGATAATGATGGAATTATGGATATGACTGGAATTGATGAACTTGATGATTTACTCATTCTCTTTGTGAATGATGATGTTGTGAATGTTAAGAATGAAGAAACTTCTCCAGCTGAGTTTTACCTGTCACAGAACTATCCAAACCCATTTAACCCAAGTACTAATTTCGAATTTCGGATTGCGGAACCCGGATTTGTGAGTTTGAAAATTTATGATGTCTTGGGAAATGAAATTATTACACTTGTTAACGAGGAAAAGTCGGTCGGAATTTATGAAGTTAATTTTAACGGAGAAGGATTATCAAGCGGAATGTATTTTTATACTATGAAGGCAGAAAATTATTCCGAAACAAAAAAAATGATCCTCCTACGTTAGAAACTTCGGAGGTCAAGTCCTCTTACGCTAAAGTTTACGATCCGAAACATTTGTGAAGGATAGCTGCAGAGGACAAGTTTTGCTGAAATAGATTGTAGTACTAAGAAGTTTACAAGTAAGGATAGATTATCATATTACTTTTTAGTCTAATCTTATCAAACGCCTCACTTCCTCACGTACTGATCGATGCCTAAATCAATTGCATCCTCAACAGCTTCTTTATCACCACTTGAGAGTTCATCGTAAGTCATTTGGGGTGAATGGTCAGGACTGATGAAAGGATACATTATATCCGATTCATTATCACTATGCCCAAGACCAAAAGCATGTCCAAGCTCGTGAATTATCGTTGCTTTCACTTCGCCTGCACTGATAACTTCCTTACCAAACTTTAATAAGCTTATCTGTATTTTAGAATATTCTATTTCATTGTTCCGGTCCAAATCATACTCAGTTAAGCCCAAATAATTCTCATCGTATTTTCTTCCCAGGTTTTCAATAAACTTAAATTCAATATCGGCATCCCTGCTGTTATTGGTGAAAGTATATTTGATTCTGCTGTCAGCTTTCTGCCAGACACTGAATGCGTAACTAACATATTCTTTATAGGATGATTTATAATATTTTGATGAAGCTTCTTTTACAAAAACTTTAAGCGGGAATTCATCAATATCCCAGTGCTTGCCGTCCCAAAGTGTATTACCTGATTCATCAACATGAAAATAATTTTCCGAATCCGAATTCTTTTGCTTATCCAATCTCTCAGTATAATTTCTTTTATTATTATCGCGACGGTAAGTGTTGTTATTTTTCTTATTCTTTTTTTCTCTTAGATCAAAGTCCTGAGTTTTTCTGTTTTTATTACCGACGTCTGCAGGATTACTTAATGTTGAATTACCAGTTCGGTGATCGACGTATTCATTTTTATTTCCTGAAGATTTAGGACTAACGTGCTGCGACTTTTGTGGAAATACAGATATGGAAGAAAAAATAAGGACAGAAATTATCAGGACAGTTCTGGCTAGCGAATTAAATTGTGTAATCATAATTCTAACTGCTATTTGTTTAATTAGATTTTGAAGACCAGCACGGCAAAATTTGTTCCTTTAAAAATTAACTAAAAAGTTGGATTATTATCAAATTTAACAGATCTTGATATAAATAATACTAGACAGTGACTAATAATGGATACTCGCCAGTATCTATTTTGAAACAGTTATTTAATGAACGATGCTGCTGCTGCCTATAAATTCTCTCAGAACCGAATCATGAGGAACAGGGGATTCATCAGCGACAGGTGTTACATGTTTTAAAAGACTGGAAAGCCGTGAAGCTCTTTCATAAGCATCCGATTTCAGAGGATCACCTTTGTATTTCTTTTCCCACTCTTCAAAGTTTTTTGCTAATTTAAATGCATAAAGTGAAAGTTCATAAGACATTGCACTGCTGATTATAAAATTTGCCGTGTTGCTGTAAGGGATAATATTTCTCATCTCGCTTGAACGAACGTAATGCCAATGTTCAAGTGTTTGAGTCGGATTATATGCACGATGAGCAAAATCGCGAAGCATTCTTCTTATCAGTCTAATATCTGTCCACCTGATATACTTGTTATCCGGTCCCTTCATTTGAAGAAGCGGTTCAAGGTATAATTTAAATTTAACTTCATTCTTGATGTCTTTGCTGAAGTCCGGATAAAGTCCGTGTAAACTATCTATTAAAAGTAATTCATCTTTTTCCAACTTGATTGGTGTTACATTTAAAGTGCGTGTGCCGGTTTTAAAATCATATGAAGGAATTAAAACTTTTTCGCCGCTGCTTAGTTTGACAAGATGTTCATTTATTAGAGGAAGATCGAGTGCCTGCGGAGTTTCAAAATCGTAATCGCCAAATTCATCTTTCGGGTGAAATTCAAGATCAAAAAAGTAATGATCTACATTCAAAGCTTTGAATTTGTATCCCTTTTTAATCAGCTTCTGCTCAAGCTTAACCGTTGTGCTGGTCTTTCCGGATGAGGAAGGACCGCTTATCATCACCATACGTAAATCATTAAGTCTTTCAATAATCAGTTTAGCAGCGAGGTCAACATCGTCTTCATACAGTTCTTCCGACTCATGAACAATTTGTGCGAATTCGCCATTAGCAATTCTTTCATTCAGTAAATCCACAGTGTTGAGTTTATGCTCCACAGCCCAATCGAGATTTCTCCAGACTTTTGCCCAGGGAATATTTTCATTCAGCTTTGAATTTATTCTTCCTTCTTCATCTCTTCTGCTTGCAGATTCTTCCCTGTAAAGAATAAATTCCTTTGCGACTTTTGCGTGACCATTCTCTATTAATACCTTTTCAACGCAATCCTGAATGTCTTCGATATGCGGAAAAGTTTTTTCATCAAACTTTTCATTCAGTTTTAGAATGACCTGCTCAGCAAGCTCTTCAGCTTTTTCTTTATCTCTGCCGCCGACAGCAACTGCTGCCCGGTAAATAGCATTGACAACTCTTTCCTGCTTGAATGGAACGATTGCGCCGCTTCTTTTTATTACGTGTGTAATTTTATTTTTCAAATAAATCTAACGGATGTCTAAGATTTTTTCAGATACAATTAAAATTTATGAATTTTTAATCAGTTTATCGAGTATAGGGTACAGCTAATGTTAAATTTCTGTAAAATCATCACACAGAATCAATTTAATAACATCGATTTCTTAGCATATTAAAATAGTTCTGAATAAATTTGATAATAAAGTATCTGAAAAAATAAATATCTAATAATTAAGGAAGAAAATATAAGGAGGAATATTATGCCAATCAGATCAGCAAATGCAGAATGGAAAGGGGATTTAAAGGGTGGTAAAGGAACCGTGAGCACAGAAACAAGAATGCTTGATAACGCCGTTTATGATGCCGGTTCACGTTTTGAATCCGGGTCAACTACTAACCCGGAAGAGTTAATTGGAGCCGCTCACTCAGCCTGTTTTTCAATGGCTCTGGCGAATTCACTTTCCAAGGATGGGTTCAAAGTAAATTCAATTAAGACTGAAGCAAAAGTTCATCTTGATAAGAAAGAAGAAGGATTCAGGATCACAAAAATTGAATTACATACAGTCGGTGATGTTGAAAAAATCAGTAAAGATAAGTTCCTGGAGTTTGCTGAAAATACAAAAGTGGGTTGCCCCGTTTCAAATGCTTTAACCGGACCGATGATTGTGCTGAATGCAAAATTGAGATAGAAAATTAAAACAATTTAAAATATTGTTTTTGATTTTGATTCCCTGTTTAGCCAGGGAATCGATCATTTCACGCATCAGCTATGTCTTGGAAGTATTTAGCTGCTTCTAGCACTAAATTTCACTTGTATTTTTCACCATTATGAACTAAGTTATTTCCTGAACGGCTTCCAGTCTTCCTTTCTGCAAATAAATCCACCACCGTTCTTATTCTACCGTTCAATTGAGTAGTTGTTTTTGAGTACAATAAAATTTAAAAGGTTTATGCGTACAAAAATAATTTCTTCTATCTTGTTTCTGTTTATAATTACAACCACAACCAAAGCCCAGGAGTGGGAGTTTGTTGGATTGGATTCACTTCTAATAAAACAGCTTTATGTTTCTGGCGATACAATTTGGGCTGCCACCGACGCTAGAATTAATACAAATATGATTGCAGGAGTTTATAAGACTAATGATGGCGGAACTAACTGGCACCAACTAGATAGCACGCTTGGTGATGGTACATCTGTTTATTTTTATAAAAACTCAAATAATAATTTGTACTATCTTGTTAAAGGTAACGGTTCGTTTAATATCGCTGGTACTTTGTATAAATCACTTGATGAAGGACAAAGTTGGGAGATCCTTCAACAACTTAAGAATATATCTATTGACTGGATAGGTTTTTCTCCCTTCAACAAAAATGAAATATATGCAAGAGAGTCTCATTATATTCCAGCCGGATGGTATGAAACTGTATATCGAAGTCTGGATGGGGGGAGCAATTGGCAGGAAATTACATATCTGCCTGCGTCGAGCCATGGAAGAAATTTGACGTTTAATATTTCATTGACAGATAGCAATAAACTCTATGCTGCAGTTGATGACAAATTAGGCGGAAAATATTTTTATGTTAGTACAAATAAAGGAGATAGTTGGAATTATATATCTGAGCCACCTAGTGTACCTGCAGAACTGATAAATGATAGTGAACTCTCGGAAAGAATTTATATGTCTTCTCTATACATTTCAGAGAATGGTGGCTATTCTTGGGAATTGGCTGATTTAGGAATCCCCGACACTTCTTATTATTTATCCTTTTATGAAAGTCCATTTAATACCAATGAAATTTTTACCCTAAGAAGTGATGGTTTATATAAATCTGAGAAAGAAAATATTTATTGGGAAAAAATTGGAGGATCTGAAAATTTACCACTTAACATTGGTGGTGGTTATTGGTTTATATATGAGGATGTCGGAGAATTAAGGAATGTTTTTGCTGACACCAGTGAAAATGTAATTTATGTGGGCACGACTAAAGGCATTTATAAGAAAAATCTAATAACAGATGTAAATGAGATTCTAACCTTTCAACCTTACAATTATATTCTCTTTCAAAACTATCCGAATCCTTTTAATCCTACGACTACAATTTCCTATCAGATACCAGAAAAAAGTTTCATCATTATTAAAGTTTATGATGTATTAGGAAATGAGATAAGGACTTTAGTTGCTGAATATAAACAAAAAGGAATATACCAGATTGAATTCAATGGTTCAGAACTGACAAGCGGAGTTTACTTTTATGTTCTAACAGCAAACTCTGGTAATAGTAAAACCTTAAAGCAAGGGAGAAAAATGTTATTAATTAAATAATTTGTTTAACACTTTCTAAAAGGAGGCACTATGTACCGATCGTTTTTCATTTTTTGTTCCTTTGTATTTTTCTACTACTCATCAGGACTTTCTCAAACTAATGGAAATATCCCGCTGTTATCAAAGACCAAATTCGGTAGATATTATGGAGTGGCTGATGTTTGGGGTGTAAACATCAATAATGTTAATTACGCACTTCTTACACTGGATGGAGGATTGAGTATAGTAAATACGGATAATCCGTTGAATCCTATCGAGACCGTACATATAAATAGAATCGGGTATGAACCAGCTGAAAATAAGCCAAGGTTAGGAATTCCAGACGTAGAAACCTTCGTTTATGGTGGTATTACTTATGCATATTTGGCTACTTATAAAACGAATGATGATCCGCCATTCCCTTTAGTTATGATAATAAATTTAAATGCTGCAATAGCTGAAGCATTACAAAATCCACTGCCTTACGAAATATTAGTTAATCCTTACAATCCATCCGGAAATGTATACGTTGGTAAACTTGACGACTTTAGTGAAATTAAAACTTCACATACTCTCACAATCGGCGGTCATTATCTATATGTTGCAACTCTTAATGATTCACTGCCGGTCTGGGATTTAAATTCAAGCCCTGTAAGTCCTGCATATCTCGGCTTCGTAAACGTTAATCCTTCGTATTCATCTATTCACGAAATATTTGCAAAGCCTCTTACGGGACAAAGTACAAGAGTTTTTGTTGCTTCACTAATTGGCGGACTTCAAATTTTAGACTTGTCTTACATTCCTATGAAAGACGGTTCTACACAAATACAAAATAATAATGCTGTAGAACATACGTATGATTTTGATAGGTCATATCCGAATGAGAGATGGTCTCCTTTTCCGTTTGATTTCCGTTATACTCATTCTGTAGTGCCAACAGATAACGAACAGTATGTTTTTACTACAGATGAGCTTGCAATTGACTTTACAAATCCAAATACTCAATATTCAGGAGGGGATTTTAATTTATATTCTGTAGGAACCTTAAAATCTCCCAGGCGCGAGGGTGCATTTCTAAGAGTTTGGGATAAATCACTTTTGGGTCAGGATACATCTTTTAAAGGAGGCTATTACGTTTCGGAAGAGCATCATTGGGGTATTACAGATTTAACTCAGATAGATACTACTATGGTTCCAAACAGCATCCACCAGATGGTTGTTAGAGGAACCCGGATGTATCTTGCGCATTACACGCAGGGATTCAGATACCTGGACATTTCCGATCCTGAAAATATAATTGAATTAGGTTATTACGATGATTTTCCATCTATTAATTTTAATCCGGCAAGCAATTACTTTTTCAGAAAAACCGGTAACTGGCACAAAGGAATTTACGGTGTTTTTCCTGATCCCAACAGGACAACAATTTGTTATGCAGGTGGAGATGATGGATTTTATATTTTTGATCTTCTTGCTATTCCGCATCCGCCAACAAATTTAACCGTTGAGCCCAATGGTCAGGGACATTATGTTTTATCATGGACTCCAAGCCAGAGTTTGAATGCGCTGAATTATTATATATACCGTGCAGCAGTACCTTGTTGCGAACCTTATGAGCTACCTCTCTATGCAACTATAAATGCCTATCAAGGAGGGAATCCTGTAACAAGCTGGGAAGATGTCAACTCAATAGTTGGTTCTGGAGATGGTACATATTATTATGAGATTTCCATGAAGAACACAGTTGGCAAACATTCAGTTCATTCAAACCGTGTTGCGGTTGGAATTGGTCAACCTTCAAAGAGAACGGCAGAAGAAGATGAAACCAAGGAACAAATAGAACAATTTGAATATTCCCTATCAGATAATTATCCAAACCCTTTCAATCCTTCAACTCAAATAAATTATTCAATAAAATCAGCAGGGTTAGTTACACTTAAAGTTTATGATATGCTTGGTACAGAAGTAGCGACACTTATTAATGAGATGAAAGATCCGGGCAGATATTCGATTGAATTCGATGCTTCAACCCTTTCAAGTGGAATATATATTTATAGACTTATAGCAGTGAATTATCTGGCAACAAAGAAATTTATTTTGCTGAAGTAATCTTTATTCAACGAGCAGTTCCTTATACTGCTCGTTCTTCTCTAAAAACGCAGGGATAAAGGGACAGGTTGGAATTATTTTCAGATTATTTTTCTTTGCGTACTCGAAAGCAAATTCAGCAACTTTGCCTGCTATTCCTTTTCCTCTTAATTCCCGGGGCGTGAACGTGTGCTGTAAGTCGAGAACGTTTCCTTCAAGCTGAAACTCTATATATGCTTCGTGCCCCTCAACGATTGTAAAAATTTTTTTTCTTTCCAAATCGATTTTTACTTCAGGATTCATTTCGTGTCCTTCTTAATTTTCTAATTTGAAATTAAACTCAATCGTAGAAAATTCATCCTCTTCAGGCAGATAACTTTTCTCAATAAATAATACTATATTATCTCTGTCCACCAGTACAATAGTAGAACATCTTGTACCATATTTTTCTGATTTTATGAAGACAGGGGAAAGCAAACTTTCAAGCTCAATCCCAACTCCGGTATCGGGAAGAAAATCATCGTCTGCTTTATTTTTATCATAAAGAATATTCATCACTTCGTG
>Ga0137461_1000366_pt1 | contig 10032 bp, 7 predicted proteins | sample EasRivERMGT746_2_FD_104650 | JGI IMG/M metagenome (GOLD analysis project Ga0137461, IMG submission 104650) | Soil microbial communities from meander-bound floodplain in the East River, Colorado, USA - East River MetaG ERMGT746_2 | ecosystem: Environmental > Terrestrial > Soil > Floodplain ... | reverse complement strand
CGATGCGGCGGTGGCGATGTCTCTGAGCGGATCCACCGGCCAGTAGCCCGGCGAATCCGAACCGCCGGCGAGAATCACGCCGTTTTTCAGCAGCGTGTGAAAGGGAAATGCTTTGGTCAGCCGCCGTTCGCCGACGCAATCTAAGATCGCATCGCCGATGTAGATAAGCGAAGGCTCATCGGGGTATAGAGAATCACCGTTGAGTACCTGGCCGCTTGATATATCCGCGGACTGGGTCGCTTGGGTGACCGGGGAGCAGAGTGCGAATGAACTCCAGACATTGCGGAAATCCGTGAACCGTCGCGCGTCATGCGGCTCCGAAAATTGGAAAACCGAGATCGACCAAACATTACGTTTGGAATTTACTCTTCCCCAGTGGCAAACCTATAAATCACACAGCTTGAGAAAAAGGTTTGCGTAACTTATCCGTTTTTGAAAATCCTCCGCTCGGACGGCGATTTAAAAATTCCCGCTAATTGATCCACCCCATCAAAGTAATCGCCTGGGCGAAAAGCTTCAAGCGCAGGCTTGGGACGACACTCTGGCGGTAACCGCTTCGCTACCTCGGGTAACCTACTAGCTACTTTGATTGACGCTTGCCGGCTAAAATTTGGTCCTGCTCCTCGCAGGATTTCCAACCAATTTGACGTGTTAGCTTTGGTCGCTGCTTTTTTGTTGGCGCTGGCATCGCGGTTGCTGAGTAACTCGACGAACGGTCGTCACCCATCAATCAAACTTGAGGAAAGAGAGAGATGAAAAAATTTCGTCTCACAATTCTAATGGTACAGGAGGGTTGGATCATGAAATCACAGAATGCTTTTTTGACCACTATCTTGCTTCTGGTCGCCTTAGGAATCGGCGGCAACGCAAGGGCTGCCGCAAAGGAGCCGGAGGATTGGACCATCACCGCGATTGAATTTCCCGGCGGCACCTCCACCGCTGTCCTCGATATCAATCCTGCCGGCGAGATTGTCGGGTCGTACAACGATGCCAAAGGCACCCACGGCTTTCTCCTCAGCAAAAACGGCGACTTCGCTACGATTGATTTTCCCGGCGCTGTTTTTACTCGCGCAGCGGCGATTAACAGCCGGGGTGACATCGTCGGACAGTACCGACTTCCAACTGACCCGATGCAGGCAAGGCATGGTTTTCTGTTGATCGATGGCGAGTTCGCTACAATAGATCCCCCCGGCGCTCGGTTCACCAACGCGCTTGGGATTAACAATCGCGGCGACATAGTGGGACGTTTCTGCACTGCGCTGCCATGCGCGCTTGATGGTGCGAACACGCGCGGTTTTCTGTTCCGCGATGGTGAGTTCACGACAATAAATTTCCCCGGGGCGCGGGGAACCAATGCGTGGAAGATCAACTCTCGCGGCGACATTGTCGGAAGCTACACTAGCGCCGACGGCAAGAAACATGTGTTTCTCTTAAGCGATGGTGACTTCGCTACGATTGATGTCCCAGGCGCTGCCGACGTTGGCGCGGAAAATGGTGGAATAAACCCTCGCGGCGACCTCGTGGGCATCTACTGCGATAGTGCTCCGTGTCGAGGTACAAATCCGGACGCCCACGGCTTTCTCCTCGGCAAAAACGGCGACTTCGCTACGATTGATTTTCCCGGCGCTATCGATACTAACGCCATTGCTATTAACGCACGCGGGGACATCGTGGGGGTCTACGACGATGCCACCGGCGTCCACGGCTTTCTGCTCAGCAAGTAGGAACGAGACTAAGGAGTCCAATCATTGACACGCTTGCGTCACATCCTCTGGTGGCTCATTCCGTGCCCGGTTCGGCCGCAAGTTGCCAAGGCGCTGGTTCGAAAAATACACCCCCTGCGCCGTCACGCTCCCGCCACGTGACAACAGACGTGGGCAGTTAAGGTAGTCGTATCCAATACCCTAAGAGGCGGGGAAAGGAGGCGTATCCATGAGCCGAAGGGCGTGACCTATTCCCGCATAGTTTACTGTCAACCAATTGGTGCGGCTCGTTACCAAGCGCACCTTTTTCAGACCATGAAGGAGATTTACCATGAGACGAGCATTAATTTTCGCAGCAATGTTAGCGCTTGCATCAGTTTTGACCCTCGGTGCCAGCGCGGTGCAAGCAGCCGGTTACCACTTCGAGTTGCAAGGGCTCAATACCGCATCGGACAGCGCTGGCAATGTGATCGCGATCACCGGACAAGGCAACTTTGACACCACCCAACTTACCGTGAACGGAGGCGGCAGCTTTTCGGTGTACGACTCCGCTGGCGCCGTATTGTCTAAGGGTACCTGGGTAGCTACTGACTTCGAGTCGTTCACCCCCTTCGGCGGTGTCAACAACGGGTTTCAGACGGGGTCGTTGAACATCGAAATCACGTTGCGACCGAGAGGTGGGGCACCCATCACTGGGGTTGCGATGAACGTCTTCTGTGAAGAAGGCGAAGTTCCAGGGCCGGCTGAACCGGACAGCGAGGACGGGACAACCGTCGGCGAGTTCACGCTAAATGCCCACGGCTTCACACTCTTCCAGCTGATTCATCCGTGATCCGTAATGCGAGAGCGCCAGGTACCGACCGGCTTTTCAGTCGATACCTGGCACTCATTCACTCCACAGAGGCGAATACGGCAAATGGACCGACGGATATTACATGGTCGGAATAACTTCATGAGAAATTTAGCCAGAACCTTGCTCACCGTCAGTGTTGTCAGTTGCCTTTCCGCGCCGCTGTATGCCGCCGGCAACAAGGAACTGGATGAGGAACTGGCCGACGTGCTGAATTTGTACGGTTTTACCGGCGCGATCGAGTCTAAGTTTATGGAGAAGCTAGGCCGGCCGATCAACCAGAAGCGCGCCAATCTCGGCCGTCTTCTCTGGTTTGACATCATCGGTGGGCTGAACAACGACAACACGTGTGGCGGCTGCCATTCGCCGACCAACGGATTCGGCGACACGCAGCCGATTGCGATCGGCATCGACAACAATTTCATCGTCGGCCCCAATCGAACTGGGCCGCGCAATCAGCGCCGCACGCCGCTTGTAGCCAATACCGCGCTCTATCCTACGCTGATGTGGAACTCGCGGTTCGCCTCGCTCTCCGGCGACCCGTTCGACAACAGCACAGGGTTCCAGTTTCCTGCGCCCGAAGGGCTTTCGCTTTCATACTTGCCACACCTGCTCGTGGCGCAGGCGTTCATCCCGCCGGCGGAGCGCGTGGAGACCGCTGGGTTCGATTTTCCCGGCGGTAGCGATGATATTCGCGACGAAGTGCTCAGCCGGCTAAACGCCGTCGACGAGTATCGAAAGCTCTTCGGCCAAACATTCCCAGAAATCTCGGCGGGAGCGCTGATCAATTTCGATCACATCGGAAAAGCGATTGCGGAGTTCGAATTCACCCTAGTCTTCGCCGACGCGCCGATCGACCGCTTTGCGCGCGGCCAACGTCATGCGCTTACTGAGAGTCAGAAAAAAGGCGCGCTGCTATTCTTCGGGAAGGCACGGTGTGTCGAATGTCACAGCGTGGCCGGAGAGTCCAACGAGATGTTCAGCGACTTTCGCCAACATGTAATCGGCGTTCCGCAGATCGTGCCGTCGTTTGGCAACGTAATGTTCGACGGCCCGGGCGCCAACGAGGACTTTGGTCTCGAGCACGTTACGGGCGATCCGAATGACCGTTACATGTTTCGCACGGCACCCTTGCGCAACGCCGCGGTGATGCCAGCATTCATGCACAACGGAGCCTTCGTCCGACTCGAAGACGCGATTCGTCATCATTTGGATCCCTACACCTCAGCGCGCAATTACACTCCGACTGATCTTCCCCCAGACTTGCGGGGGCCGCTCGGTCCGATCGAGCCGGTACTCGCCCGCCTCGACCCTTTGCTTCAGATCCCGATTCAATTATCGGACGAGGAGTTCTCCGATCTCGTCGACTTCGTGCGCAACGGCCTGCTCGATCCGCGCATTCTGCCAGAGCGCCTTAAGACGCTCGTGCCCAAGCGAGTGCCGAGCGGCAGTCTGACGCTCAAGTTCGAGTTTCAATAGGTGAATCCTTGCAACTTGACCGAAGAGAATTGAATTACCTTGACAGCAGATTGCTCGGTGGAATAAGCAACATGCTCTGGCACCGGTCGAGCTTGAGCGATGGAAAGGGTTGTGACCGTTCTTCGCGATAGGTCGATGATGAAGAGTTTAACAATAGCGTTTTTCGTGTTGGCTTTTCTGATTACATCTATCAAGCCGGCTCAGGCGCAGCAGACTAAGCTCGACCCCGGTTGGTTTAGTTTGGATGGCAGCGTGGGACTGTTCGACAAGCGGGTGCAAGATGCAAAATCCAACTTAGAAAAGGTTCTTGGAATCAGCATTAGTGGTCTATTCGATGCGAGCTACACTTGGAGTTCCAGTCGGCCGGGTCGTGCTTTTGACCGAGACATTAGCGGCAGATACTTCGATCAGGATCATAACGACGTCGTGTTCAATGCCTTCAATCTCACACTCGAGAAACCGGAGAATGATTGGGGCGTCGGATTCAAACTCGTTGCTGATTTCGGCCGAACTGGGGAGCTGCTGCGCGAGGCCACATTTTACGGAGTAAATAAGTTCAAGGGTGCGGGCAACGGAGGGGAGCCTTCAGCCGAGCTACGGGAGGCTTTTGTTACGTCCACGCTGCCGATCGGGTCTGGATTCCAGGTGAAGGGAGGTCTATTTCTCGCTCCACTGGGGACCGAGCTCATTCCGACCCCCGGGGCTTATCAAGAAAACATCTCTAGGGCTTTCATTCCAAACTTTAGCTACCCATTGCGCAATTTAGGCGCGCTCTTTACCTACCCGGTCGATAAAATGGTGAGTATCAGCGCGGGCGCGACGACGGGGTGGGATAATCCGCATGATAACAATAAGCAGCCGTCCTTTTTGGGCGGGATTAGTTTCGTGCCTAATGAGGTTTTTTCATTGAATACCGGTATTATCGTGGGGCCGGAACAAACTCGCAATACCGACAATAAAAGATTGGCCATCACTAATGTGGCGACGATCAAGCCGGTCGAGCCGCTGACTCTTTTCATCGAATACACTTACGGCAACGAGGGAAGTCTAGGGGGACACTGGCAAGGCGTTGCCGCGATTGCGTCGTACAAATGGACAAGCCGATTTTACACAGCTCTCAGGGGCGAATATTTCCGCGATAAGGGAGGGTCAAGAACGGGCGTTCCTCGCCTCAACCTTGGAGAGGTTACGCTCACCGCCGGTTACAGATTCACCTCACAACTGTTGGGCCGAGTGGAAGTTCGTCCGGATTGGTCAAATAAGAACTTTTTTGCCGAAAGAAATAGTGGATTTGATAAAAGTCAGACGACGTTAGCATGGCAGGTAATTTACGGTTTCTAATGACCGGAAATATTTTGTGATTAGACCTCGTCCATAAGACGAACGAAACGAGCCTTGAACCCGATACAGGGAGGACTATATGAGCAGTAGAGATAGCGATTGGAGCAGACGGGAGTTTCTAAAAAGAGTCGGAGTTGGAGGGACAGCGGTCTGCTTAGGACTGGTGACCGAGCCAGCCAATGCGGAGTCCGCGCCGGAGACGAAGAGAATCCGGCTTACCGACGAGCCCATCGCGTGTCTGGCCCCCCAATTTCTGGCGGAGGAATTTCTTCGCCAGGAGGGCTTCAGCGATGTGCAGTACGTCAAGGTCGGCGATGGCATCCCGCTAACTTTTGTTGCCGCCGGAAAAGTCGATTTAGTTCTCGAGGCTCCGGGCTCGATCCTGACGCGCGTGGAAGCCGGTGATCCGCTCACGATTCTCGCTGGACTCCATGTTGGCTGTTGGGAACTGTTCGGAACCGAACGCGTGCAAACCATCCGCGATCTCCATGGAAAGCGGGTCGCCGTACTGGCGCTTGGCGCGGCCAATCACGTGTTTTTGTCGGCGATGTTGGCTTACGTTGGGATTGATCCCCGACGAGACGTCAAATGGGTCACACATGAGCCGGACAGGGCGATTCAGCTTCTAGCCGAGGGCAAAGTGGATGCGTATTTGGCGTTTCCTCCCGAGCCGCAGGAACTACGGGCGAAGAAAATCGGTCACGTTGTCGTCAACACGGCGAAGGACAAGCCCTGGTCGCAGTACTTTTGCTGTATGGCCGTGGCGAACCGGAACTTCGTTCGGCAATATCCCATAGCGACTAAGCGGGCGCTTCGCGCTCTCCTCAAAGCGGCAGATTTGTGCGCTCAAGATCCGGCTCGGGCCGCTCGGTACATCGTGGACAAGGGATATACGCCGAGCTATGAATATGCTTTGGCGACGCTTCGAGACCTTGCTTACAACCGCTGGCGCACGGATAATCCTGAAAACACGCTGCGCTTTCACGCCCTGCGGCTGCACGACATTGGAATGATCAAGACAAATCCGAACACACTGATCGCTAAAGTTGCCGATTGGCGCCCTCTTAGAGAACTCAAAAAAGCGCTGAAAGCATGAGCTTACCGGCAAGAACTAAACGGAAATGGGAGGCCCTAGACAAAACGCTAAAACCAAACCGACCTGAATAACTGGGCGGTAATTTAATTGTATGTCTTACAAAGGCCCGGACACAAGGGCGCGAATGCGCCGGAGTCTGGGAATTTTCACGATCATGTGGCCGCTGGCGCTTGCGAGTGCGGCTGTGGTCGAGCGGCTACCGGAAATTGGGCTGGCGCCAGAGTTTACGCTTACAAAGCGGGACGGCACGCGGATCGCTCTCAAGGATCTTCGCGGCAGGGTTCTCGCCGTTACATTCATTTATACGAGCTGCGCCGATACCTGTCCGCTGTTGACAGCCAAGATGGCCGGGCTGCAGTCCCGGCTCGGATCTCTTTTCGGCCCGCAAGTCTTCTTCCTTTCAATTACCGTCGATCCGAAGCACGATACACTGGAGGTCCTCACTCGCTATGCGAAGGCGCATGGAGCAAACCTCGCTGGCTGGGCGTTTTTGACCGGCACGCCGGCTGAGATTGATGAGGTCGCAAAGCGCTACGGTATTTACTATAAAAACACACCACGCGGGGACGTCGACCACTCCTTTCAACGTCACTTCTAGATCAGAACGGAACACTCCGCGTCCAGTACCTCGGAGTGCGGTTCAATCCGGACGAGGTGCTTAGCGATCTTAGGAGCCTCTTGCAGGAAAAAGCGCGATGATAGGCTGGATGACAGAGTTGCTGCCTCAGATTGTCGCGCGGCTGCCGGCGACTGTTCAGAGAAAGCTTCTCGCGGCGTTTTTGGCCATTGTCGTGTTGCTCATTGCGGTCGGCGCCATCGGTCTTTTCGTGTTGAATCAGTCCAACCGCCGCGCCACGGAAGTCCTAGAACTCCAGAAAAAGATCTCCGCTTACCGCCAGCTTCAGCATGACACCATGAGCCAGCTCTATAACGTCGCTACATCTTTGCTGGTACCCGATGAGCAGACGATTGAAATCACACTGCGGCAGCTCAACCAGTTCGGCTACGATCTGGACAGGCTGCGGTTTGTCGCACAAGATGAGGTCGAACTGTTCAGCCGGGTTCGGGAGGAGTACGAGCGGTTCATCAAGGTAGTCACTCGGGTGATCGAGCTGATCCGTGCTGGAAAAGTTTCGGAGGCCCGAGAACTTCAGAGCGCTGAGGCCGCCCCATTGGCAGACGGGCTCGAACGGCTGACCAACGAACTGGTGAACAGCGTCAGCGCTAAGATGGTGGCTAGTGTGGACGCAAGCCACGACGCTTATTTGGCATCCCAATGGATGGTTGCCGGATTTGTCATAGGGAGCATTGCGCTCGCTCTTGTTCTGGGTTACGCGATGTCCTGGTCCTTGATCGGTCCAGTTCGGCTGATGGATACGCGATTCCGACAGATCGCGGCGGGTGATTTCTCGCAGGAGATTACAGTTCCCAACCGCGACGAGTTTGGCGGTCTCGCGACGAATCTGAATCGGATGAGCAAAGAATTGGGACGACTTTACCAACAACTCGAAGCCCGTAATCTCGAACTCGGTGACACTAATCTAAAGCTCGACGAAGCGAACCGTCACAAGTCGGCGTTTTTGGCCAGCGTGTCGCACGAGTTGAAGACGCCGCTTACCGCAATCGAAGGGCTGGCCGCCAATATGCTCGACGGCCTCACCGGACCGCTTAACGCAAAACAGATTGAATACCTCACTGACATTAGGGCTAGCGGCGACCGACTTGCGCGACTTATCGGGGACCTCTTGGATCTTTCCATCATCGCCGCGGGGGGAGCGGAGCTGAAGCCCGCGACGATTTCTCTGGCGGCCTTGTTGCAAGAGGTGGCCGTTGGATTGAGTACGATAGCGAGCAACAAGTTTACAGTTCTTGAGCTAAGGCCAATGGAGCCGGGGCTGACGGTATGGGCGGACCGGGATAAGGTCGCCCAAGTACTTACCAATCTCATCGGAAACGCAATCAAGTTTACGCCGCCCAAAGGTCACGTAACTGTATCGGCACATATGAACGGTAGCGCGTGGGCGCAGCTGACGATCACTGATACGGGGCCAGGCATTCCTGCCGAAGAGACCGGGAAAATATTCGACGAGTTTTACCAAGTCACGCGGCCCGGTCAAAACAAGTCCGAAGGAGTCGGCCTGGGTCTCGCCATTTCTCGGAAGCTCGTGGAACTGCATGGCGGCAGGATTTGGGTCGAAAGCGAATTCGGCAAAGGCAGCAGATTTCATTTTACCCTGCCGACGCAACCTAATACGGATGTGCCGGCCGATTAAGGAGAGGTCTTCAGGCTTTGGTGTGAAGCAGGGCTCGGAGATTACACCGCGGAGGCGCTGAGGTCGCGGAGTAAAGAGTTTTTGATTAATAAATACTCCGGACTCTGCGGACTCTGCGTCTCTGTGGTGAATGCGTCTTCACAAGAAACCCGGAATAACCTTAAGGAGAGCTATTGTGGAACTTTCCGGCGAGACGATTCTGGTAGCCGATGACGATCCCTACATCGGCAAAATTTTAACCGACCGACTGCAGTCCCTCGGCTATCATGTATTGCTCGCGGCCAGTGGGAGGGCGGTATTGGAAATACTCGAGCGCCATGACCCGCAACTGGCGCTCCTGGACATCGCCATGCCGGATATAACCGGCATGGATGTCCTCAAAGAGATTCGGCGCCGAGGTAGAGATTTACCGGTCGTGATGATTACCGCCTACGGCTCCATCGATCTCGCCGTCGAGGCGATGCGCGCGGGCGCCTATGATTTTATCGCCAAACCTTTCAAGCCCGATCATGTCGCGCTGGTCGTCCAGAAGGCGATTGAGCAGCAAAAACTTAGGAGAAAGGTAGATATTCTTTCCGAGGAAACAGATAAGCGCTACCAACTCCTGATAGGTAAGAGCGCCAAGCTGAATCAAGCCGTCGAAGCGGCGAGAAAGGCCGCAAGCGCCAAGGCGACCGTACTGCTTCTAGGAGAGAGCGGCACCGGGAAAGAGCTTTTCGCGCGGGCGATTCACAACTGGGGTGAGCGCAAAGACGGACCATTTGTCGCCATCAACTGCGTCGGTCTTTCGAAAGAACTTTTGGAGAGCGAACTTTTCGGCCATGAAAGAGGGGCTTTTACCGGCGCGCACCAACCAAAGAAAGGCAAGATGGAGCTTGCCCATGGGGGAAGTGTCTTTCTCGACGAGGTCGGCGATATTTCGCCGGATGTTCAGGCCAAGCTGCTGCGCTTTCTTCAAGAACGCGAGTTCGAGCGGGTCGGCGGCACAAAGCTTATCAGAGTGGATGTTCGTATCGTGGCGGCAACCAACCGTGATATCGCAGCCTATGTTCGAGATGGGCGATTCCGCGAAGATCTTTACCATCGTCTCAATGTGATTCCGATTACTCTGCCGCCGTTGAGGGACAGAAAAGAGGATATTGCCGAGCTCTGTCACTTCTATCTCAGGCGATTTTCTTTGGACGCCAAGAAGAACTTCACCGGGATCACTGACGAAGCCTTGGAAAAACTCACAGCCTACCACTGGCCAGGAAACGTGCGCGAACTGGCAAATGTGATGGAGCGCGCCGT
>Ga0137461_1000365_pt1 | contig 10038 bp, 13 predicted proteins | sample EasRivERMGT746_2_FD_104650 | JGI IMG/M metagenome (GOLD analysis project Ga0137461, IMG submission 104650) | Soil microbial communities from meander-bound floodplain in the East River, Colorado, USA - East River MetaG ERMGT746_2 | ecosystem: Environmental > Terrestrial > Soil > Floodplain ... | reverse complement strand
GCCACAAGAGGTTCGATCGTTCGAACATAGTAGTTGATCATCGACTTCTCGTCGGCGGTACCATTCATGACCTCGAGGGTCAGACCGAGCTGTCCATACAGCATTTCGGTTAAGAACTCGATCTGCTTGAGTAGATTGTTCTCGGCCGGTCGGTTCAGCTGAACGATCTTCTCCGTGGCGTCAGAGTAAGCGATGCCGTACTTGCTACCCTTCAGCTGGAACTCGATGTCCTCCCGGCGCTGTTGTGCACGAGTACGCTGGGCATCGGATCGAATAGCGTACGGAACCTGGATGATTATGTCCAGTTTCCCCGAACCGGAGGCATCATCAACTGCATCTAGAAGATTCAACTTCCGGATAAGTCTCTGAAGAGTCGAGTTGGGTGCGTTCATCACCGCGTAAAGCGGATTCTCGACGATCGCCACATACTTCTTCGAAAGAGTAATATCCTCTCGAAGCCCCTTCGCCTCGTTGTATACTCGAACCCGTACTCTATCTGGGAACCAGGCAACAACTTCACCGACTCGGAGAGTCTGAATGTCATAACCTCCCGAGGTTTCCGGACTAACTGAAGTATCGATAGGAACCAATGCAGCAACGCCCTTGTCGAACAGGGTCATCGCGATGTCCTGTCGGAAAGCTCGGGCAGCCTGATCCAGATTCGCCTCTAGCGTGAGACAATTATTAAGTCCGCTATTCACGTCGCCGAGATATCGACGATCACCGTCAACTCGACAGTGTCGAAGATCGATCGCCGCGACGTCGATACTCAAACGCGTGTAGACTGAGGCAATGATCGATCGCTCATTCGACCATCGTAACTGAACCCGGTCCGGTCGAGGCCCATAAGACATGCCTCCACCAAAGGCTTGAGGCTTTTCTACAGACTCATCTGCATTCCGGAATGCATTCCACGCATGCTTCAATTGGTTAAATATAGCCATGTGTCACCTCCTTCCCAGGAAGAAAAGCCGGATGAGGGAGGTGTTACGGAGCGACGAGAGTAGCGGTGACGAGCTTAGCGAGAAAGGCGTTGAGCTCGACTTTCAGAGCGGCGAGATCGGCGCCGGCAAAGTCAGCCTGAGCCGCCGCCTGCTTAACTGCCGTGTTCTTCTCGAGCTTGCCGAGGGCCACGTTCAGAGTATCGGTTGCGCCCAGAGCTGCAGCAGCGCCGGCGATGGCATAACCCGTGATGGGAAGAATCGCCGAAGTCTTGACAGCCGTGTTCTTCTCGAGCTTGCCAAGAGCCACGTTCAGTGTGTCAGTCGCGGCAAGAGTTGCCGCAGTACCGGCAATAGCGTATCCGGTGATAACCACAACAGCGGTGGTTTGTTCGATCATCGAAAGAACGGTCCCGTCCGCGTTATACAGAGCGACCTTCTTGGTGAACTGATTCGGCTTTGGTGCAGCCTGCGAAACGACCATCAACTGCGTAACGTTGGATTCGGTCATGGGAATATCTCCTTATCGATGTTGATCTAGCGGTTGTTTTGAGTCCGGGGCGTCGTTGTCACTACTAGATCGACAATATGGATGTTCCCATATGCTCGAATCAGGTCTTTGGTGGTGGTTTTCCCCGCGAGAATACGACGAGCGGAAGCTTCCTGGTTCTTGGCCGTATTCAGGTTTCCTGAGCGAGTGCGAATACGACCCGCAGCGGCATTGTATGCGAGGTTCTTCCCCACGCTCGACGCGGCAGAACGACGTCGACGAGCCGCATCAAACAACGCCTGCGAAGCGGCACCACGAATGCGACCCACGCCAGATTTCTTCGCGCCCCTACGTACGCCCCACTGCATACCCTTGATCCCATAGTGGGCCAAAGTGTCCAGTGGCGAAAGCGTCTTATCGGTCAGCATTGGCCTCTCCTATTCCCAAAGGTTCTTGGTTGCATTGAAACTGAGGTTGATGAAGCCTCCACCAGGGAGACCGTGTGATTCAGACAGAGCGGTCTCGGCAGCACGAAAGCCTGCTTGCGCAACTCGATGGCCGATAATTCCGCCCACGACTGCTGATCCAATAACATGCAGCGCTTGTGCTGCTATGACCGAACCGGCCGTAATACGAACCGATCGCTTGATGATCTGGTTGCGACGTTCGATCTGAGAAGCACGTTCGTGAGTCTTCCCACGATTCAAACGCTTGTTGATGCGTTTCACACCACGCTTGCCGAACTTCTCACGATCCGCGTGCTGTTGGGTGGGGTGGTAGGTAGGATGTGCCTTGCGCACACCCCATTGCATGCCCTTGACGCCGTAATGAAGAAGTTGACTCGGGCCTGGTTCCTCAACAAAGAAATTACTTGACATTGTAAACCCAATCCTCAAGGTTGCCGTAGCCGGGAGCAACTCCCAGATCCACATCTTTCTTAAACCCTAAAGACGAGTAAATATGCTTCGCAGCTTCGGCGTTGGATGGAACCTGCAACCGAACTTCTTTCAAAGTTTTGTCTTTCTTAGCACCCGCCAAGAGTCCCTGGATAGCAGCTCTGCTGTAGCCCTTGCCTTGATGGGCTTTTCCAATCTCAAGCCATTCTCCACGGATAACACTTGGTCCTTCTCGCCACATTTGAAACGAGCCGACCTTAACGCCTTTGTTATCGTGTATAGACACCGTGGATACGTTATTCTTGGGGTCTCGACCGGTAAGTTTCGCTACAGCTAGAGCCAAAGGCCCGGGCTTTTCTTTGCGAATGGTGACCTTTTCGCCGGTTTTCGTCCTTACCGTGGTGGTGATGGGTCCTGGTGAAGAAGTATGAACTGTGTTCTGATAAGTTCGATACCTCTTACGTACACCCCATTGCATGCCCTTGACGCCGTAATGAAGAAGATCGCCTTCTCGAACGACGTCCAAACGGATAATCACTCGAACGCCTCCTTATGCAGCTTGTATGCCACCCAAGCGTCCATCAGTGCGGCGACGTTGTCGATCTTCTCGTCGTAGCGCTTCTTCAGGAGCTTCCGGTTACCATTCGTGTCCTCCATGGTGATACAGTTGCCCATGGCAAACGACATGAGCGCCTGGTCGAATACGAGTTCCCGCTCCTGAGCGAGATTCTTCAGCTCTCCGAGAGGCACAGACTCAGTCTTAGCACCCTGTAGAACCTTCTCGATACCGAAAGGCCCATTCTCTTGCGACCAACGTGTCACGAACTCTTTAGCATTGTAAGGGTCGTACCCTAAGCATCGAACGTCAAAGCGTTGATCCTGAATGAATTGGTCCAAATCATCATAAACTACCATCATGTCAAGGACGGTACCCTCGAGCACATGAAGGGTTCCTTCATTGATGAATTCTTCGTATTTGGACCGCATGGCACTTGGAAGAGCCATCAGAGTCTTTGACGTGATGTAGCTTCGGGTTTTTACTCCGAAGCCATGACGCAGAGGGAAGAGGAAAGTGAATGCGCAGAAGTCATCACCTTGAGACAGGTCTGCGCCCATAGCGCAGGGCATCTCCCAGAATTGTCGAACTCTGTGAGGAATCGTCTGCTCATAGGTGAAGAAGTAGGTGTATCCCTCCATGGGGATACCAAAGCGCTTAGCGAGGATATCGTTTCTCGACGCGGGTGCATTCTCTGCCCGCTCAACGTCGAGTTGATAGGTCTCATAAGAAACTGTTCTTCCCAGATTGGGATTCGCCTTCGGCCACATGGATGGGTCGGCAACTTCCTCGACCTCATCGAGCTTGTAGTGCCAGATGGAGATGTGAGGGGCGACGTACTCCCCTTTTAGTATAGTAGCTAGTTCCATTTTGATTGTATCACCAGAACCGTTCCGAACCGTTCCCTCGGAACTGATAGCAACAATCAACCAGTCATCCAGCTTCGATGCACCTTGCTCAACAGCGCCAACAACATCCTCTCTGAGGTCACCGGACAACCATTCGTCGATGGTGGAGACCTTTGGTCGCAGGCCCTGCAGCTTGTTGATGGCCATAGGACGTACTTCGAGGATGGAACCGGTCAGGAAGTTCTCGATGCCCTTCTTGGTCGAGGCAAGCTTGACTCGATTGGCTCTTGATCCGGTAGTGTTCTGCAGGGAGCCTTCGGTCAAGAACTCGAATAGGGGGCCTCGGCTACGAGTGATGGCCGTACGGAACGGCGACATGACCTCGTCGGCTTGCTTCATGGTTGGCGCCGTGGTGATCTGGTGAGTCGTCGTCGTGTCGACGTTGAGGAAGTAGCTATGGATGCACTCGGCATACATCGACTTGGCGGCACCTCGAGCGACGATCAGGTACTGCTTAGTGACTAGGCGAACCTTAATTGTTTTGGTCACATACTTGCCGCCGTGATTGCCCTTGGATGGCTTGTACACTTGACGCTTGATGAAGTAATACCATCCGAATATCTGTTCAGCCCATAGTTTGAACGAGGGAAGAAGATGAAGGTCGCTTCCGTCAGTTAGTGTGAGTTCGTTCTCGCAGTACCGAACAAAACCTTCAACCGCTCGATCGTCATAGTAGTACTTCGGATTGGCAATGAGACCATCGATCCGGTTCATCTCCATGGTGATCTCTCGGTTAACCGGAATCTCTCCACGAAGAACTGCGTCACGAAACTCGCCATAGTAAACCGGTGTTGCTGTATTCGATAATGTCATTACCAATCCTCCTTCCGACTACTTGAATACAGAAATACCATTCTTAACCAAGCCCGGACCATTCTTGACCGCAGTCGTCACGCCAGTTCGAATAAGCTTTCCGGCAGGAGAGCTGACTAGGGCTACCGCAGCGGTCACAGTTCCCGCAATGGCCAGAACATTCTTCACTGCCTCGTGACCTTTACGGATCTTACTTGTCGACTTGGTCACGTTGCTGTATTGCGCTTCTAGATTTGTCCGACCAATTACACTCTGCAGTTCTTGGTTGGACAAGGATTTAGTTCCATGCGCCTTGATCTTAGCTCGAGCTGCTACGGCGTTAGCGTGATCATCGGATACAGGGTGGTTACCCGATGAGGCCTTACCGGCGGTTTTGCTCAAGGACTTACGTACACCCCACTGCATACCCTTGATACCATAGTGCTCAAGGAATTCGGCACCAACATCAATCGACTGCTGAATCGAGTCTTGTAGTTCGAAGCCCGTGATGAAACCTCGATCATCCTTGATGAGGGTCACGGGGAAGGCGAGCTCCGTGGTGACGTCGGCGGCATGCTTGACGTCGCGAACGATAACGTCCCACGACTGATCATGGTTCTCGATGATGCCATACTTCTTAGTACCTGAGGCATTAGTACCGAAGGAGTTGGCCGAGTGCTCCAACGCGTTAACCAATGCGTCCTTACCCTCCTTGTAATACGCCCGACGAAGCGGCGTGTCACGAGTCAGGTCAGCATTCTTGTACTTCGGCTTGTTGTTGATGGCGTTGACGTTGGCGTTAGCCTGCTTGACCGCGCCGTTCCAGATCTTGATAGTCAAGTCGGGACCATGAGCTCGACGCTCAAATTTCCGATCCAGCTTAGCGATCTTCTTGGTCTTCGCTCGCTGACCTTCGTGACCCTTGTCCTTACGGACGCCCCACTTCATGCCCTTGACGCCCTGGTGCGCCAGATCCTCGTCTTCATCCAACTCGCTGTGATAAGAGTCTTCGATTCGACCGTAATTATCATCCAAACGGAAAGTTGGTCCTTCGAAATCCCCAGTCCACAGAGCGACTAGATCGAAGTTGACCCAAGAGAAACCTGGGTACTCACGGTCATCCGGTTTAGCTGGCGTCTCGGGATAGCCCATAGTCAGATGTGGAGTCCATCCCGGATACTGTTCGGCCGAATCGTAGAGTCTCCGAATATCAGGCTGCATCAGAAGATAGTTGCGGAACTCCTGTAACTTCTTGGTGTATTTCGTATTGAAGAAGAGAACGTCGGCCTTGTCCTCGCCAAGCTCTCCTCGCCGATCGACCTCTAGACCGAATTTACACAGATTCGTCCCAACCACATGGTCGAGATACTCCTCAATGCGAACAAGAGTCTCATCAGGAACACCCTCTACGTCGCCGAGATAATAGAGCGTGAGATGCGGAACCTCCTCGCTCGAGTACTTCCAGACCGGGTCATTCTCAGAAGGAACGGCCACGATTACAAGTCCAGGCATGTGCTCATCCTTTCAGAGCATGAAGGGCAGAGCTTGTCCGCCGCGGAATGGAGAAGAAAGAGTGAAGTCGAAATCTACTGGGTCCGGCGAGGTGGCGATAAATGATCGACTTGTTTCGTCGGCACCGCCGCCTGTGAAATCTACAATAGGACTACCCGAAGTTGCTTCAGGGAATAGCCAACCAGCAGCAGGATTTGCCGCAGCGAGAGCAGATGCCGCATTCGTGCATGCAGCTTCAATCGCACTCGAACTTAGATGCGAAGTCCAAAGTGATCCTGCGGCTCGATCGCCAGAATCGTAACCTAGCGCATAGTTAGCATTCATACCGAGCGAAAATGCGTCAGACGTTCCCGTGTCCGAATGATTTCCAGCACCGGATGATTCGCCATGAGACCATGTTAAAGTAGCCAAATCCGCGTAGTGCATCACATAGTGAGCGCTTCCGGGATCTTTACCATAACCATACCAGCGCCAGACACTATCATCGAAGTTACCTTCACCGAAACCGGAGGAGAAATCGCCCTCGCCAAACAACTTTGCGATAGCAAATAGCAAACCACCACGACTTGTTCCGCCAACACCTCCCGACCATCCAGAAAGGAAGCCAGTATTTGATGACGCTGATTTAGCCAGGAACATAACCGTAAATCCGCCAGCGTATAAACCTCCGGCGTTTCCTACTGATGTGGCAATATGAGCACCAGTAGGACTACCGCTAAAGCTCTGACCCTTAATGGACATCAGAACCCCTTGATGAACATAACTACAAGCCACTTTGCCATGACACTGCTATAGATCGCTCCGATAAGATCCTTCTTACCTGCAGTGATGCTAAGCACGACCTCGGTTAGATCTGAACCGAAAGCGAAATCCGATCCGAGAGTTAAGATCTTCGATCCACCAGAACCTTGTTCGATCTCCCAAATGACTCTCTGCCCATCAACCGGATTCGTTGGATTGGCGAGCGTTCGATCAGCAGTGATCGTAACTCGGAAGTATGTACCAAGAGCAGCATTCGTTGCGACTGGAGCAGCATCAGTCAAAGTTACGGGAGTGTTGACGAACTTTCCAGTGATCGTAACGCCACCGGTGAACGAGGGAGCCGCAATCGTCGCCTTCAGGTCCAACGCAGTCTGCTGGGCCGTAGATACTGGCTTGGCGGTGTCGGCCGTATTGTCGACGTTGGAGAGACCAACTTGCGTCTTCGTCACCGCGTGAGGATTGGCTGTGTCCCCTGTATGAGAGGTCAGAGCCGATACCGAAGCTTTCAGATCCAGAGCAGTCTGAGTCGCCGTGGATATGGGCTTAGCCGTATCAGCCGTGTTGTCGACTGAACCGAGCCCAACCTGAGTCTTGGTGTAGTCACCTGTCTGCGCTACGACAGTTCCCGAGCGACCAAATACGCTTACTACTCCAGAAGCTTCAGCAGCAGTCGCGATCATGGCTGCGATAAAGGTCTGGTCAACGAAATAGTCTAGATCAGACCATGACGCGATTCCGTTGCCGATCTTGAACTTGTAGGTGTCCGTCTCGATACCTGGTTCGCCATCGTGAAGAACCGGATTATTGGAAGTCCAGTCCGCAGCAATATCCCGGCGGAGCTTGAAAGTGAACTGCATTGCTCCTCCTAGGAATCTCCGCCGTCAAGAATAACATCGGCGAGTACGAATGGTTCAGGACTAACCCAGTCGGTCAGCTCTCGGTTGATCTGAAGTCTGTACTCGACTTCTTCGATCTGTTTCTCCATCGCCTGGATATGGAACGAAGTCGTCGGAGGATCAAAAAGCATCCGAACCTTGAGCCAGACGTAGGTCTTAACTGCGTTCCACCGTGGCGTGCTACCAAGGAAGGTGGTCCACAGGGCAGTGTCATCCTCGATCTCAAACCCATTCTCTGGACCGATGCCCAGTTGGTTGAGCGTCGTGAAGACGGTGTTGATGTGAATCAGAATATCGAAGTCGAAGTGCGTGAAGCTTACATCGAGTCCGAGAATCTTCTTGACGCTCTTGAGGATGCTGTCTTCCATGTGGACCACCTCCTTCGGTGGTTAGTAGGTCATGAGGTGGTACCAGTCGTCCACCCAGACCTCACCGTAGCGAGTTGTGGTGGACGCCCAGTCACGCTGCTGCCATCGAGTGACAGCGTCCTTGGTGGCCTGTTCGAAGAGACCATCGGCCCAGCCGGAAGCCGGGTTACTGACTCCGGGTACGAAGCCCATCTCGATCATGCGCTGTTGGATACGCTGGACGGCCGGCTTCTCCCAGGTGAAGTAGCCACCGTGCGACTCGTCCGGTCCGGTGATCAGACCGAAGTAGTGGTTCCTCGGCATCTGGGTAGGCCACGGAGTACGAAGGCGACCGACCTCGGCTGGGGGTGTCGGAGCGGGAGCCGAGCTACCCTGAGGTGTCCACAAATATGCCCGCTGATCGACCTTGGATCGGTACCACGAGATGTGGGACCAGTGGTCGTGGCCTGAACCCGTGTAGCGCTGCAGAGTCGAGACGCCGTTCCAGCGAGCCCAGTAGTAGACCGGCTGATCGGCCCATGGCTGTCCGATGAATTCACAAATCATCGGAAGTTCTCCTCGCATGAGCCGGGCGAGAACCGCCCGGTGCATAGTGCGGAGAGACTCGTTATTCTTGTGATCGAAGTCACCAGCGCAGGCGTAGTCCCAGTTCACATACGGACCGCCAGATCCATTGGGATCGTTGGCCCGAGAATAATCGGATGCGGGAAGCTCGTCGGCCGCGATATGGAAACCGAATGAGTGATTGGCATCTCCGACGATGCCCGAATTGCCACCACCCAGAGCGGTCCAGTCGCTCATCTCAGCGACAATAACGGGAGCTGCGATACCCATCAGACACCATCCTCGGAGGTCTCGTCGGATACGTCTTCCGCCGGGTGCTCATCCTGCAATCGATTGACAACGACATCGACTTCGTCAGCCGTCAGGTCTTCGATCCACGCTTCTGGCGGAGAGTTACTCGGGTCTGGTCCTAGATCTTCCTGAATATCCTCGTCGGTCTTCGGACGACTCTCGTTTGCGAGTTCCTCGAAGATCTTTGGATCCTGGTTCTCGTCCATCCTGTTCCCTTCGTTTACCACAGCTTCGTGTCGCCTGGTCTGCGTGAAACATAGAGCTTAGGCAGTAGGCTTTCGTCGCCGTAGTGTATGGCATTGTGTGTAATGAATTGAGTTGCGATGAGAAACTCGGGTTCCAGAATGTCTTCATCACCATCTCTGAGATCCGCGATTGTAATCGGATTCATGTGATGAATGTACAGACGATCTGTAATCTCCCGACCCTCGAAACCCAGGTCGCAACCGTTGTCTCGAACGATTACGTGATGTCGCATGTTGCGCCATTGACTGGATCTGTAAAACGATTGGTTCATGTACCGCTCAGAGCCGAAGGTTGGTTGCCCGACAATACCGTTGAGCGCGAGGTAGCGATAGCGTTCTTCGAAGGTCTCTAGACGCATCAGCTCCGAGTGAGTTCTAATCATCCGGGTACTCATCAGACTCTTCTTCGGGATCTCCACCGGAGTAGAATTTCATTGCTTGAATAGCCTTGGTGTACAACTCCTCAATGTTCTTCTGAGAAGCCATGGCATCAACCTTGGCTCTAAGCAATTCGTTCTCTGCTCTTAGTCGGTCCTGTTCCAACACTTCTCGAGTCGATCCAAGCTTGAGATAGTGGCTGATTACCTGTGCTGAGGCAGTGCCTTCACGCATCTGCCTCTCAGCCAACTCAACAGCGAGGTTGACGAGCTGGTTCTCTCTACCCTCAGGAGTTGTAGCTGGTCTACTCCGCCTTCGAGGCTCTTCAGGCTCAGTCGTACGCCCTCGGACCATGCTTCCACCTCCTTTGGGGCTAGTTCCTAGGGGTTCAAAAAGCGAGAAACTTTCGTCAAAAAGTCCCCCCGGGGCAATTTTTAGG
>Ga0137461_1000364_pt1 | contig 10045 bp, 9 predicted proteins | sample EasRivERMGT746_2_FD_104650 | JGI IMG/M metagenome (GOLD analysis project Ga0137461, IMG submission 104650) | Soil microbial communities from meander-bound floodplain in the East River, Colorado, USA - East River MetaG ERMGT746_2 | ecosystem: Environmental > Terrestrial > Soil > Floodplain ... | reverse complement strand
TCAACGCGAATGGTTGCACGATTACTGCTATGTGTTTCGGCGCGATCAGCTGCAGCAAGTTCAGGATGCTCTCATGCAGCAAGTGCGGGGCGAAGTCGTCTACGACATTCACTTCACCGACCGTTGGCAATATCACTGGCCGATGGAAGAGGGCATGTATGATAAGCGCAAAGTTCCCGACGACGGCTGGTTTTTTTTGAAGACGGTGTTGCTGGCGCGCGATCAAGACGAATTAACGTTCAAGGAAAAGCGCATGCGGCGGATTTATCAAGCCGCCGGCGGCGTCGACGTGCCGGAGATCGCTGACAAAGCGATGGGCGCCAAGGCGCAAGAGTATGGCCTGCATGGCTGGCCGGATTGGCATATCATGGGGCCGGACGGTTGGTGCGGCGCGGTGGTGCGCCATACCGGCATGTTCGCCGTCACTTCGAAGATGTATCCGCTGACCTTTCTCAAAGAGATGTACGATCTCGACGAAGCGGCCAAGCGCGAATGCGGCATCTGGGACGCCGAACACTCGCCCCAGCATGACAGTTACGTGACCCGCGATTTGGCCATCAAAGAAGAATATTTCGTTTTCTACAATCCCTATGACGACGAAGACGTCGCCAAGCTGCGCAAGTGGATGGGCATGGTGGCGCAGTTTAGTAACGAGCGCGGCGTGGTCTGGACCGCGCCGACGTTGAGCACCAAGGGGCCGGTGCCGTATCAGCGGCTTGGCAATCTTTACGACGTCGTCAAAGAGATCAAACAACTGGTCGATCCCAACAATATTTTAAACCCAGGGGCGCTTTACTAAATTCGTTCAAGGTTCCCTTCGGCAAGCTCAGGGCCTGAGTTAATCGAAGGCAAGCGTTCAAAGGTTCAAGGTCGGAGTCGGAATTCGGAAAAGAGTTTTGTTGGCAGAGCTAAATTAAGGAGTGCACTATGGGACTGGGAAGACAAGATTTTTCCGGCAAGAAACTATCGGCGCAGGAAGCCGACGCGGTGATCGCGGATTTGAAAAAATATTTACTCGACATCGCCGACCGCTGGTTGATCAAAGGCCGCTTTCACGCCGACATGGCCAACGGCACGCTGCCCATGGAAGCGATCAAAATCTTCTGGCAGAACTGGCATGGCTTTGTCGCCGAAATCAATAATTTTCACGGCGTCGCTTACCAACGCCATCTACCGTTCTTCAAGCGCCATCCCGAGCTGCAAAAACATTTCGCCGCCCATGTGGCCGATGAGATGATCCATCCCAAGCCGCCGGGTCATATTCAAATTGTCCTCGAACAGGGACGCAACTTCGGTCTCACCGACGCTGAGATGGTCGAATACGAAATGCTCGCCGAGTGCCGCGCTTTCTTGGAATATTATCGCGGCGTGCTCTACGAAGGCACCATGGTGGAGTGGTGGGCGTCGTTCTGTGTTGAAGAAGCTGTGGGGCACTGGGCGCGCTTTTTCGGCGGCGCGCTGCGCAAGGTTTACAAATTCCCCGAAGAGAAGATCGTCTACTTCCGCGTCCATGCCCAGGCTGATCTCGAAGAGCATGACGGCGTGATGGCGCACGCCGATCTCGATTGGATGGTTTTGAAAAAAATGCTCGAAGAAGGCAAGGCGGACACCCGGCCGGGATTCAATCTCGAATACTGCCTGCGCATGGGGACGGCGTACTTCGCTTGGTTCTTCGAGGGGGTCTATCAGCAGATCAAAAAAGAAGGTTTGTACAAAGAGTAAGCAAGCATATTTGAGAGTTTTGTGTCTTGCAGGTTTACTGTGAAGAAGTATTCACCACGAAGGACACGAAGAGCACGAAGTTCGGAGTTTTAATTATCCGAAATCTTCGTGTCCTTCGTGCTCTTCGTGGTGAACAAAATCAAGGTGATAGTGCCAGGTTATCCACAGGAAAGCTTGAAGAGCAAAATTTCAAAGGTAACAATCTAAACATGGCCGAGTCTAACAAAGACGAACTATCGCCGCGGCCGCTGATGCGGATCCTCGGCGATTTTGCCAATAGCCAAATTTTGGATGCGGCCCTCGAGTATGATTTTTTCACTTTGATTCACCAAGGCGCGCACACCGCCGAAGAAGTTGCCCGCGCCGCCGGCACCGACGTGCGCGCCACGCGTATCGTGCTCGACAGCTTGCCGGCATTGTCATTGATTGAAAAGCGTGACGGCCAATATGCGCTGACGCCGACCGCCGAGGTTTTCCTGGTTAAGGGCAAGCCATCTTATTGCGGCGATTTTCGCCACGTCGCCTTGGCGCTGTGGGACGGCATGGCGCATTTAAAAGATTCACTTAAAACCGGCAAGCCGGTGAGCCGCATGGACACCAATGCCGAGCTGCAAGTTTGGGAAAAGCTCGTGCTCGGCATCATCGTCATCGCCGAGCCGGCGGCCAAGGCGCTCTGCGATATTCTCAAGATCGGCAGCGAACGCAAAGGCATGCGCGTGCTCGACATCGCCGGCGGCTCGAGCATCTTCGGCATGACGATTGTCACGCGTGATCCGACCGCGCAGGTGACTCAATTAGATTGGCCCAACGTCAACGCGGTGGCGCAGAAGGCCAACAAAGAGCGCGGGCTGGAAGGCAAAATTCGTTTCATCGATGGCGAGCATCACACGGCGACGATCGAAACGAATCATTATGACTTAGTTCTCGCCAGCAATTTTTGCCGCTTCGAATCGCCCAAGGGCAATCAAGAGTTGTTCGCCAAAGCTTATTCCGCTTTGAAGTCCGGCGGTATCTTCATGGTCAACGATTTCGTGCCCAACGAAGAACGCACGGAGCCGACCTTTGCATTGCGCTTCTCTGTCTACACGCTGACGCACACGCCGGAAGGCGAGTGCTGGACGCTGTCGCAATATTGCGACTGGCTGAAGAAAGCCGGATTCGCTGCCATCGAAACCCATGGCGACATTCCGAAGACTCTGCCGGGGACGACGTTAATTGTGGCGACGAAGAGTTAAGAAAGTTTAACCGCACCCTTCGACCGGGCTCAGGGCGATCGGGACGCAAAATACACCACGGAAGACAACGGAGGGCAGGTTTTCTAACCCGCCAGGCGGACAGGAATGTCCGCCCTCCTTTGGATTCGCGCCGTGCGAACAGCGGAAAAATCGCTACCTGTCCGCGCTGTCGAGATGATGGGTATCGCGAAGTTTATCCTGAGTGAGCCACCGCCGAAGCGCTCAACCCATCCTACGGGAGGCGCAAATGCGGCGGGCAGAGGGAATTTTCTAGAGCAGTTTTTTGCCGCCGGTTTCCCATTTGCTCAAACCGCGGCCTTGTTCTTTGCGGGCGGCGATGATGCGGCGCCATTTTTCTTCGTCGTCGAGGAGTTCTTCTTTCTGATTGGGCGCGTGGGCGGTGATTTGTAAGCGGTTATTGTCCGGGTCGAAGAGATAAATGCTGCGCTCGCCTTCGGGTCGTAAACCTTCGTCGGCGCGTTTGTCGCCTTGGCTCTTGCCCCCGTGGCGTTCGACCAACGCGACCATAGCATCGAAATCTTCTTGCGCCACGTTCATCGCCATGTGACAGCCGCGGCCATGTTTCTTGCTGCGCTCGGATAATTCTTCGACCTCGACCAAGCCGATCATCTGGCCGTTCTGGGTTGGAATCATCATCTCATGGCCGCAGGCGACGGGCGTGCCGGTGCCGAGAACTTCGGAGTAAAAGGTCAGCGCCCTCTTCAAATTGCGGGTTTCAAAAACCGTGTGGCTGATGCATTCATCCAATGGCTCTTTGCGGCGTACGCAGAATTCGAGATGGTTGCCGTCCGGATCGTTGAAATAGATCGAGCGCGCCAGCGGCGTTTCGACTAAATGTTCAACCGGACCGGTGAAGGGATGGTTTGCGCGCTGCAAATTTTCCTCGACCTGGGCGAAACGTTCGCTGGAGACGCTGACACCAATGCGTGGGCCAGTGCTCGATGATGGTCCGGCGCTGATTCCCGGCAGGTGCAGGCCGATGATGTTTTCGCCGGCGAGGACGTAGGTTTGGCGCGGGCTGCCGTCGGGATTGCGCCGGGTGGTTTTGAATTTCAAGCCGAGGACGTTGACGTAGAAAGCTTGATTGACCTCCAGATCGACCACCGGGATAGCGACATGGTCGATGGTTTCAACTCCGTAACGAATTTCCGCGACCATTTTGAGTTCCTCCAAGCGCTGAGAACGTTGATATCTATTTATCCGATGCCGATGGAGAGCGTCAAGCCGCGAGGGGGAAAGATAATATTTCTCGCAAAGGCGCAAAGACGCAAAGGTAAGATAGAATACAAGATTCGGAAAAGATTATTCTCGCGCAGAGGGCGCCAAGGTCGCCAAGTTCGGACAATTGAATAATGAATTTGTGTTTGTCAAAATTTCCTAAACTTAGCGCCTTTGCGCCTTGGCGAGAAATAAATCCGAATCCGATCAGATTAGTTCTGGGAAGCTGAACGAGCGCTTGCCGAGCCGGCGCGTGCCGTTCTTTTCGATCACCACGGTATCGCCGCAGCGGATCGAGTCGGGCGCATCGCCCGGCATGGCGCCCGGTTTGAGCACGAAGACGTTGCCTTCGACGAGGGGCAGATCGAGATGTTGCGTGTAGGTTGCGCTGGTGTACATATCGCCTTCGACTTCGCCGGTGATCTGCGGGCGGTCCTCGCCGATGCCGCGCCCATGCAGCAACATGCCTTTGGGGATGAAGCCCGCTTCGCGCACGAGCTTCTGAAAGAATTGCACCACGGCGCGATAGGAGACGCCGGGCTTCATGAATTTCACCAGGTCGTCGAAAACTTTTACGCTGACATCGAAGGCGCGTTTCAAATCCGCGGGAATTTTTCCTAAACAGGCGGCTTGCACAGTCTGCGCAATATAGCCGCCATACTTGGCTTCGATCTCGGTGTTGATCATGTCGCCGGCTTGCAAGGGCCGGTGCGGCGCGATGCGGCAAGCCCAGGGCACGCCGGCGCCGGCGCCCCAGTGGGTCATCGACGGGTAGTCGCCGCCGTTGGCAATGATCGTCTGCCAGATGGTCGCCACCATGTCGTTTTCCATGACGCCGGGTTTCGCTTTGGCTAGGATCGCGGCGACGACTTTGTCGAGAATCTCCGCGGCGCGTTCCATCCAAGCGATTTCTTCCGGGCCTTTCACTGAGCGGGCGTCCTGCAAAATCTCCGTGGCGTTTTCAAACTGCGCTTTGGGAAACGCCTGGCGCACGCGTTCGAGCATGCCTGAGACGACGGTCCCTTCCGGCGCGCGCAAAAGGCCGCTCAAGCCGCTGACGCCGATGCGGCCATTCTCCAATTTTAACTCTTTCATGCGCGCGATCAGCGGCGGACTCCATGCGCGGCGCGACGGACGAATGTCTGTGACCCAATCCTGGGCGATGTTCCACCATTCGATCTCATTGCCGCCGCGCACAAATGCGGTGGGCTCGCCGGACTGAGGGAAAACCACGGCGACTTCGGTTTGATGGCCGCCGATGTGGGTGAGATAGCGAATATCGGCTTGAAACTGATCCCAGTGGCTTTGATTGGGGAAACCGATGATGGCATCGAGCTTTGCTTGGCCCATGCGCTCACGCACGCGCTGCCAGCGCCGCTGCCGTTCCGCCAAGCTGAATTTGGGCAAGCCGAAGCCTCTCTCGCCGCTGTTTATCATACTACTAACGCTCACTTTCTGATGAATATTCATTACCTTATATGGTGACGAGGGAACGGGTTCAAGGTGAGGCCTAGAATTGCGCCGACCTAGCTGCTAGAGTGCCGAGCCGTGAATACCAGCGGCGTTAATCGCGCTTCCACTTGCCGATTCGCTCGGTAGTTTCCTGCCCAACTTCAATGCAATACCTGGCTATCTGCGAGGACGATCTGTTGTTTCAATTCATGCGTAACGTTGCGGCCGAACAGGGCGACGTGCGCTATCTGGTGCCCAATCCACGGATCGCCGGACGGATCAAACGTCAAGGCGGCAAGGTGCGCCACGGCGATCTCTACAAAGAAGAAACCTACAAGAAAATTAAACTGCACCACGTCGATCAAGCGGTGGTGTTCGTGCGCGACACCGACGCTCAGCATGCGGTATGCCACCTGCTCCGCGAATTAGATAAGAACCTCGCGATCGTTTCTTTGACCTCGGAGAAAAACGGCAAGAACTCGAACAAAGAACCGGAGGACGCGCTGCTGCGCCACTTGCAGTTGGCGGATATTTTTGAAGAGTTCTGCGCCGCCCAACTGCTCGACACATTGAACATTAAAAAGGTCGAGCGCATTCGTTCGCTGTTCGACGAAGGCGAAAAGATCAACATTCTCCTGCAGCACGATCCCGATCCCGATGCCATCGGCAGCGCCCTGGCGCTGCGCGAATTACTCGGCCGCAACCGCGCGACTACGCCGATCGTCACCTTCGGCAAGATAACGCGGCCGGAAAATTTGGCGATGATCGATCTTTTGGAAATTCAGATCGAGCGCATCACGCCGGCCGAATTGCACAAAGACGGCGCGCGCCTGGCGTTGGTCGATGTCCAGCCGCCCTATTTCGAGCAGCCGCTGGGGCGGGTCGATTTGGTCGTCGATCACCATCCCAAACGTACCAATTTCAAAGCGCGCTTCGCCGACCTGCGCAGCGGTTACGGCTCGTCGGCGACGATTTTTACCGAGTATCTGCGCGCCGCCGGTATGGAGCCGTCGCAGCGCTTGGCGACCGCGCTGGTTTACGGCATCAAAACCGACACGCTGTTTCTCGAGCGCGGCAGTAACTTGGCCGATTTGAGCGCGTTCAATTATCTCTATCCGATCGCCAACAAGGCGATGATCACGCGCATCGAGCGGCCGGCGTTGCCGCGCGAGGATCTCGAAGCATTCGGCCGCGCGCTCAGCCGCTTGCAGGTCGACGCCGGCGTTGCCGTGATTTATCTGGGCGAGGTCAACCGCGAAGACGTGATTCCGCAGATGGCCGAGTTTTGCCTGCAGATCGAAGGCGTCGATTGGGGCGTGGTCTCGGGCGTGGTCAACGACCGGGTGGTGATTTCGGTGCGCAACGTCGGCTATGTCAAAAGCGCCGGCGACATCATGAAAAAACTCTACGACGACATCGGCAGCGCCGGTGGCCACCGCGCCATGGCGAAGGCCGTGGTGCCGCTCGATCGTTTCAAAGAACGCTTCGGCGAAGTCAGCGAGAGAGCGATTCGCGAGGCGATGCTGCCGATGATCGTCGACCGCGACCAGATCGAGCTTGAGCTGCGCTGAGACGGGAAGAATTGGAGTGATGGAGTCTTGGAGTAATGGAGTGATGGGGTCCGGAAAAACCCATTACTCCAACACTCCACTACTCCATCACTCCAATTTCCCCTGTCCCTCCAATTGACAACCAAACCCGGCTCGCGATAGGTTCGGCTCGTTCGGACCGATCGGGAGGGTGCAATGGAGTTTCTCAACCTGGCGCAGAAGATCGACGAGGCGCGCGAGCAGAAGATTAAAAACAGCCATTTCTTCGGCACGGATAATTTTCGTACCTGGATGCTTTACTTCGAACCGGGCGACGATACGCCCATGCACTTCCATCAAAACCCGGAGACTTTCCTGGTCATCCAAGGCCAATGCACAGTCAAAGACATCAAAGGCGGCGAGCGAGTGGCGAAAAAAGATGACATCGTCTTTTTTGCGGCGAAAGAATACTATCAACTGATCAATAAAGGGACTGAACCGCTGGTGCTGTTCGGCAATCGCTCGGAACCGTTCGGTATCGGCATCACCCGAGCGGAACAGGTAAAATAGTTCACTCAAACTCGATTTCTAATTCTAGGAGGAAACCATGCCTAAGCTAAAACATTTGGCGATTCGGACCGAAGATACCGGCAAGCTCGCGACGTTCTACATGGACGTCTTTGAGATGCAGATGCTGCATAAGGAGAAAAACGAAGGCGGCGCGATTTTTCTCACCGACGGTTATTTCAATCTCGCGATCCTGCCCAATCATGAACAGAACGCGCCCAACGGTCTGTACCATTTCGGCTTCGAAGTGGAGAGCGGCGAGAAGATCGTCGACCGATTGAAAAAGGTCAACCCCAACAAGCTGCCCAAAGCTCGTCCCAACGGCCGTCCCTACGCCGAGACCCGCGGCTCGGATCCCGATGGTAATTATTTCGATATCTCCGAGCATGGTTTTTCGGTCAACATTCCGTTGGGTGAGAAGAAGCCCGAATAACCCGCCGCCGATATAGGGGCGATTCATGAATCGTCCCAAGCCCGGATTATTCGCGGTAAAGCTGTCGATCGAGGTGCAACCCTTCCAGAACGAAGGCAAAGCAGTTGTGCCTTGAAGCTGCCAGCGGGGCGAGTTGCTTATGAGATCAGCAGTGAAAAGGTCAAACATCGTGACGAGTGCCGAGCACGATATGAAACATTCGCGCCGGTGCCTTCGTTCCGGAAGGGTCACACCTCGATCAACACAGTGTCGTCTGGTTTGCTCGAAGCATGAATAATCTGGGCTAGGTTGCGAAGGAATCCTTCAATGCGTTATGTGGCGCTGCGGTGGCCGGATCTTCTTCGGAAGATCACAAGCGCAATTTGGTCAGCGATGCCAAGAATTGCTTTGATCTATTGGATGGTATTGGCAGTTCTTTTTACCTTTTCCGTCCCGAATCCCTCGATCGCCCAGACCAAATCAAATCTATCCTCCAGCGTCACCAGCGAAAGCATGACGCATGTCTGGGTGGCGCGCGAGCGCGGCTTGTTTAAAAAATATGGCGTCGACATGCAGTTCATTCTCATGCCGCGCAATCCCTTGGCCATCGCCGCTTTGCTCGCTGGCGAGATCGACGCCGCGATCATCGGTCCCGGACATCTCGTCAATGCGGGTCTGAGCGGCGCGGAGGTTATTGGGCTTGCCAACTTTAATCAGAAACTAGACTTCCGGCTTAACACGCGCCCCGATATCAAGAAGCCGGAAGATCTGCGTGGCAAGCGGATCGCCGTCAGCGGTCCAGGATCGACGTCGCATCTGGTGTCGATGTTGGCGCTCCAGGGTCTGAGCATCGATCCAGCAAAGATTACTTTTTTGACCATACCGGGAACGGAAATGAACCGGCGCTTGGCTCTGGAAAGCGGCAGCGTCGACGCCACCACGCTCAGAGGCGCCATGGGCGAGGTCTACGCCAACAAAGGTTTCACCTTGCTTTATAACTTAAAGTCCGCCGGCGTGACCTTGCCGCAGAATATGCTGGTGACAACGCGGCGCACGGCGGCGACCAAGCCACAGGTGATCGAAGGCTATTTGAAAGCAACGGTCGAAGCGATCGCCATGATCAACGATCCGGCGAACAGGGAACTGGTGAGCCGGCTACTGGCATCGAACCTACGCTTGAGCAATCCAGCCGATGTCGAGGAGTCCTATCAGGCCGTGATCAGCAACTATGAGCGCGCGCCGCACACCACTGTGGAGGGAATGAAGCGGCTGCAAAAACTCTTGATCCAGCTCAACCCAAAGATCGCCGAAGTCAAAGTCGAAAATCTCCTCGACAATTCCTTCATGACCAAGCTAGAGAGTTCCGGCTTCATCCAGAATCTGTATAAGAAAAATTGATCCGCGCCAGGCATCCGCTTAATCGTAGAACGTGGAGAGCATAAACCGTGAGAACTGAGAACATCCCAGTTGTGGTTGTCGGCGGCGGCAGCGCCGCGTTTGAAGCGGCGGTGGCGGCCAAGCAGGCCGGCGCGCCGAAAGTCGTCATGTTGGAAAAAGCGCCGGAGCCGGAGTTCGGCGGCAACGCGCGGTATTCGCACACCGGTTTTCGCTGGGTGTTTTCCGGCGCGGATGAGATCCGTCGCTTCCTGCCCGATCTCGACGACGCGACTTTTCAAAAATTAAATCTGCCCGCGTATTCGTCGGAGTTATTTCACGCCGATTTGCAGCGCGTCACCCGCGGCCGCATCGATCAGACACTGGCCGACGTGCTGGTCAGTCAATCTAACGCGGCGATTCATTGGATGCGCGAGTTGGGCATCAAGTGGGAAATCGATTCCAACGTGGTCATCGACGGCCGCTATTATTTCGAGCCGGGCTTGGTGATCCAT
>Ga0137461_1000363_pt1 | contig 10077 bp, 9 predicted proteins | sample EasRivERMGT746_2_FD_104650 | JGI IMG/M metagenome (GOLD analysis project Ga0137461, IMG submission 104650) | Soil microbial communities from meander-bound floodplain in the East River, Colorado, USA - East River MetaG ERMGT746_2 | ecosystem: Environmental > Terrestrial > Soil > Floodplain ... | reverse complement strand
CGACATCAATGCGATCACCTGGCTGGAAAAGTATCTGCTCAATTACCAAGGCGCGGTCATGTTCATCACCCACGATCGGACCTTTGTGCGCCGCTTGGCGACGCGCATCGTCGAGCTCGACCGCGGCAAGCTCACGTCATTCCCCGGCGATTTCGATGGTTATTTGCAGAAGAAAGATGAACTGCTGGAAATCGAAGAGCGCGCCAGCGCCAAGTTCGACAAGAAGTTGGCGGAGGAAGAAGCCTGGATTCGCCGCGGCGTCAAGGCGCGCCGCACTCGCAACGAAGGGCGGGTGCGGGTGCTGCAAGCGTTGCGCAAGGAAAAGGCCGAACGGCTCGACGCGCAGGGAAAGGCGCGTTTCAGCATCGATGCCGGCGCGACCTCCGGCAAGCTGGTTGTCGACGTTCGCCACGTGAGCTTTTGTTATGAAGACAAGACGATCATTGACGATCTTTCAACGCGCATTCTGCGCGGCGACCGCGTCGGCATCATCGGCCCCAACGGTTCGGGCAAAAGCACGTTGTTAAAATTAATCCTCGGCGAGCTTGAACCCACCAACGGCGAAGTGGTCTTGGGCACGCGGCTGCAAGTTGCGTACTTCGACCAACACCGCCGCATGCTCGATGACGAAAAAACCGTGCGTGAAAACATGAGCGACTCGGATTACGTTACCGTCAGAGGCGCGTCACGCCATGTGATCGGCTATCTCAAAGACTTTCTCTTTCCGCCCCAGCGCATCGACTCACCGGTCAACGCGCTATCAGGCGGTGAGCGCAATCGGCTTTTGCTGGCAAAGATTTTCACCCAGTCGGCGAACATGATGGTGCTCGACGAACCGACCAACGATTTGGACGTCGACACATTGGAGCTGTTGGAAGAACTGCTGTCCGAATACGAGGGAACACTGCTGCTGGTCAGCCACGACCGAACTTTTCTCGACAACGTCGTCACCAGCACGCTGGTCTTCGAAGGCGACGGCAGGTTTAACGAATACGCCGGCGGCTATGAAGACTGGGAACGCTACCGACGGCAAATCCCCGACGCGCCGACGGAAACCAAGAAGCGCGAACCGGCACCGGTTGCCGAAACCAAGCGCAGCGACAAACCGCGCAAGCTCACATACAAAGAGCAGCGCGAGCTCGAAGCATTGCCAGCAATGATCGAAGTGCTCGAACTCGAATTGGTGGGACTGCACGAGCGCATGGGCGATGCGGATTTTTATCGGCAGCCGAGTAGTAAGATTACCGAGGCGATGGAACGAATCGAAGCTGTGAAGGCCGAACTCGAAACTTCCTACGCGCGCTGGCAGGCGCTGGAGTCGATGTCTTTAGGCACGAATAATTAACCATCCCAAACCAATGGCCGCGTGCAAACATTCAACTCTCGAACTGGTCCCGGAACGCAAAAGCACCGTTCGCTGTAAGCATTGTCATCTGACCATGTCGGCTGAGGAATTGGGCGATGGCTATTGTCCCGAATGTTTCGACAGCAGCGGCGCGAAGCGCTACGACTTCGAATCGATATCGAATGCTAGCGGTAATGTCGTACGATACCGCTGCGAGGAATGCGGCGTGATTATCACAAGCGCCTAAAGTGGCATTCGGCACTTCGTGGCCGCTCGCGTATCAGTCATGTAGGATGCGGTGACTGAAAGGAACCGTATCGACTTCGCAAACGATGCGGTTCGCAAGACTCACCGCATCCTACGGATACTGTCCTGAGCGTAGCCGAAGGGCGGGAATCACGGATGGGGAGATGAACGCAGAAGATGATTCACCACAGCGGGCACAGAGGACACACAGAAAAACCATTCTTAAAACCTCTGTGAACTCTGTGGTGAGACCCTCTTTTCTTTTCTTGCCGAAACTCCATTCATCGTACCTCATCGTCCGTCATTCCCGTGAAAACGGGAATCCAGGTTTATTGCCACACCGCCGCAACCCCTGGATACCGGCCTTCGCCGGTAATACGGAGTTTTTGTTATATTCGCGTGGAATCATTGTTTCATTAGAGCGAAACAGAACTACTCTCGCGCCGGCCAGGTCGAGAGCAGTCGGCCATAATTTTTCACCGAGGCTTTTACGCCGAGCGTTGAAAGCATGTTCCAAATCATCGCCGGATTGCTGGCGATCACCGGCACGCTCAACTCCGTCTCTAGTCCTTCGATAATCGACAACGGGTCCATGGTCGCGCCTTGAAAGTAAATGGCATCGGCGGCCGGATAATTTCGATACGTCGCTGCGACCAAAGCGAATAGTTGCTCCGGAGTCAAGTCGACGCCGGAACCGGCCTTGCGCCCTTCGAAGGCTGGGCCGAGGTAAACGGTGAAACCGAGACTGCGCAGGTGATCTTCTATCACACCGTCCGACTTGGCATCGAAAGGCGTCATCAGCAGCACGGATTGAGCGGCGAAGGTTCTCAGCGCGGTGATCACCGAGGAGACCGCAGTGACGACCGGCAGATGAATCGCCGCGCTAACTTGGGCGTCGATGCCGGGATTGAACAGGCCGATGAAGCCGCCGGTCAAGATCAGTCCGTCCACTTTATTTCGCCGCGTGAAGTCGGTTGCCTTGGCGATCACTTGATCGGCTTTATCGGCGAGATCCAGATAAGCCTCGCCCAACAAGCCGAGCCCCTCATGGATCAACGCGACGCCGGGCGGAAGCAGGTTGTCGACGTGTTTGAAGTGTGGCTTGTTCGGCGTCGCCGGGGATAGGAGGCCGAGGCGGATCATTTCAGTTGTTGCCATATCTTTTCTCCCGCGGTGAACACTTCGGCTATAACATGAATTCACGTAAGGGGTGAAGGGTAAGGCGTCCGGTCAGAAACCCCTCACCACTTACCCCTAACCCTTTACCTGTTCGTCTTCGCATGCGATTGACCCGAGGAAACCAATCTCGCATAGTCGAAGTTCACAATCTGTGCCAGCGGAGGTTCCTGTGCAGTTTCGTATCGCAGCGGTCGACTTAGTCAGCAACACCTGTTTCCCAGCGTTGGCGGCGGACGAGTTGGGATTTTTCAAGAGCGAAGGACTGGACGCGCGCATCGAGCTGGTCGCCATGCTTGGCGCGACCAAAGCGCTGCGCCAAGGAAGCGCGGATGCGATGATCGCCGGTTCGGTGTTCGATATCCTCACAGAGTTTCCCAATTGGAAGGGCGCAAAGGTCGCCGTCGCGTTGTCCCACGGCACGCCGTGGCTGCTCGTGGTCCGGGCCGATCTCGACGCCAAACGCGGCGATTTGAATACTCTCAAAGGATTGCGTATTACCGCCGCGAAAGGGCCAGACTTGGCGCTGAAGCAAATGTTGAAAGGCGCAGGCATCGAACCTGGCCGCGACGTGGAGATCGTGGAGTTGCCGGGCGCGAAGTCGCGTGACGTGTCCTTCGGTGTGTTCGCCGCGCGCGCGTTGCAAGCCGGTCAAATAGACGGCTTCTGGGCCAACGCCATGGGCGGAGAGACCGCAACCAGCAGCGGCGCGGGGAAGATTCTCATCGACGTGCGCCGCGGCGACGATCCAGCGGAGATTCGTTTCTGTACCTTTGCCGGCATGGCGACGACCGATGATTTCATCTCCCGCGAACCCGAAACGATGGCCGCGGCGGTACGCGCGATTGTCAAAGCGCAAAAGGCCCTGCGCGACGATCCGTCGCTAGCGCGCGAAGTCGGCCAACGCAAATTTCCCAAAGATGCCGCGGAACTGATCGCCAACGTCGTCGCCCGCGACGTAGCGTTTTACGATCCGGCGATCAGCGAAGAGATGGTCTTGAGGATGAATCGCTTCGCGCAGTCAGTCGGGCAACTGTCCGCGCCTGTGACGTACGAAGATGTTGTGGCGGTTCGCTATCGGGAACTTTGGGGCAGTAAGTAGTCAGGAGTCAGGAGGTTTTTCGGATTTCCGATCTGAATCTGCTGACTCCTTACTTCTCACTCCTTACTTCTGCCGGCTTCTTCACCATTGCATACAGCGCGCTCGCCACTAGCAGCAGCGCCGCCGATGACCAGATGAGAATCTCGTAGCTTTTCGTATGATCGTAGATCGCGCCGGCGGCGACCGGGCCGATGACGCTGCCCCAGGTCGACACGAAGCTCATCGAGCCGCGAATCTTAGCGAAGTTTTTTCGGCCGAAGTATTCGCCGACGGTCGACCAGTTGACCGGAAAGGTCGACTCCACGACGCTGAATAGCGCGGTGAAGATCAAAATCACCCATTCGGTGTGAATTTTTACCAGCAAGAACATTGACGCCGAAGCGATCAGCATGCAGGTTGCCATCAGTTTCGGTTTGTTGACCCGGTCGCCCAACCAGCCGAACAGCAGATGCGACGGCAACGACATAAACGCCTGCGCCGCGAGAAACACAGCCGCGCGCTGTGGGCTCATGCCTTTCCACACCATCAGCGCGACGTAGTGCACGTTGATCGCGCTCAGCACGATCACGCGGATCGCCGTGCCGCCGGTGATAAACCAAAACGCCGATGTCTTGATCGCCTGGCGCCAGGTAAAATCGATGGCTTCGTTGGCGCGTTGACCTGCCGAATCGTTGGCCCCGCCGTTGGCGAACTGCGGCGCATCGCCGTCGGGTTCCAGCCCCATGCTTTCGGGCGAGCGGCGCACCAAGAGCGCCAGCGGCAAGCCGAACACGATAAACGCGATGCCGCAACCGAAGGCCGCCCGGCGCCAACCGTATGCATGGACGGCGCTTGAAAGCAGCGGCGTGAAGAGAAATCCGCCAATGCCAATGGAGCCGCTGATGAGCGCCATCGCCATGGTGCGCTGGCGAATGAACCAAGTGTTGGCGATTAACATCGGCGCGTCCATGAAGCCGGCGTGAAACGCCAGCGACACCACGCCCATATAAACGATCAGCAGCATCGCGTAGCTATTGACGCCGGCGAGCAGCATGTGGCCGATGCCGGCGCAAAGAATCGCCAGAATCATCAGCGGGCGCGGCCCGTGGCGGTCCATGAAATGACCCGCGATCGGTCCTTCGAACGCTCCCTGGGCGCGCGCCAGCGAGAATACCAGCGACGTCGCCGCACGGCTGAGACCGAGATCTTGACTCAGAGGCAAAAAGAAAACCGAGAAGCCGTAAAAATAGAGACCGCCGCCGAGGATGCGCAGCACCGACCCAACGGCGATCATGCGCCAGCCGAAATAGAGATCGGCAATCCGATAGTAAAGTGAACGAAGCAAATCGATCCTTCTAATGATTTGAAATTACTTTGCCGTAAGATCCCGCGTGGGATAACAGGCGAGAGTGTTTAACGTATCTGAGCGAGTGGGTGAATTCAACGAAGCGTCCCCACCTCCGTCATTCCCACGCACGCGGGAATCCAGGTTCGTCACTGTAGGGGCGGACCTACGTGTCCGCCCTCTCCCTGGATTCCCGTTTTCACGGGAATGACGGATGGAAGATCAATCTGCGGTTTCCTAGGTTTGCGTCTGGAATGATCCCCAAGCAAAGAGGTTTTCACCACAGAGTGGTTCATGATCTTACGCACGCCCCCAGAGAATGAAAATGGCGGGATTCCCCTACACCGCCCCATCCCGCATCCCTTATTTTCAAAGGAGCACACAGAGATCACAGAGGTTTAAGAGATAATTTCTCTGTGTGCTCTGTGCCCTCTGTGGTGAATCCTCTCCTCCGATCACTTTGCCAAGGCGAACTCGCGCAGCACGCTTTCCAATGTGTCGAAATCGGCCAACGTTCGCAGCGCGGCGAATGTCGGAAAGATCATTGGCAGCTCATTGTGGCTGAACATCTGCATCGCTCGGTCGGGTGTGAGCCAGATGCTGTGGGCGACTTCGTAGGAAGTCGCCAGCGGAGTTTGTCCTTCGGGAAGCGCGGCGATGAAAAAGCGCGTGTCGAAACGTGTGGCGTACTGCGCCGGCGTCTGCCAGTAGGAGAAATACGCCAAGGTGGCGAGATCGCAGACGAGCTTTTCGCTTTCCAGCAAGTCGAGAAAGCTCATCGACTTATTCAACAACGCCGCGTGCTTCTCCGCCAACCGTGCGGCGCGATCGCCATCGAGAATCAGCGGCGCGCCGGATTCTTCGACGGCCAACAGCACGCCAACTTCTTCAAAGACCTCTCTGACGGCGGCGATCCAAAGTCCGATCGCTTGCGCCGGAGTAAATTGCGCGCCGATTATTTTACGCGCCTGTTTGGCGCTTAGGCCGGCGCAGCGCTCGATCATTCGCGGCGCAAGATCGTCCTTGTGAACGGCGCCGCCGGGATAGCAATACATACCGCCGAGAAACGGCATGCCGTCTGGACGCCGGGTCAGAAAAACCTCAAAGCCGGTTGCTTGCGCGCGCCGAAGAAGAATGACCGTGGCGGCCTGTTTGGGTTTACCAATCTCGGTCATCGGACTTGCAGGATGATTTCTGAATCGAAAGAATTTCGGCAGGGCGCGCCGAGACAATGATAGGTTTCAAATTGCCATCGCGCTTGCGCCAGAACTACCACGCTCGACGAAACCGTCCCGGAAACGTCGCGGTGCACGCAGATGGCGTCGCCGGGATTGTCCGAACTGTTGCCCAACGAATGATCGCTGAGAATGTTTTGCAACGCAGGCAGCCATTGTCGCGGCTCTTGGTTTTTTTCACTGAGTTGATTGGTCAGGCTGGCGAAGCGCTGGTGTGCGCGCTTGGCTTTCGCCGAATTGAGATCGAACTCCGCCGCGCTGCTGAAAACATGCAAGCCGGATTGTAAAACTTGCGAGATAATTTTCACCTCGTCGTTATACGCGACATAGGCATTGTGCTTGTCGGCAAAAACTATTGTGAAGGGATTGTAACGATAGCGGTCCGCATCGATACGCTGGCGCGCCGCATGCGCCGAGTTCAACTGCAACAGCTCCAGACAAAGCGCTCCGCGGGAACGCGCCACCGTCGCGGGCAATGCGTCACCGTTAATGCGCCGGTTTAGAATTCCAACCAACAAGCCATGCTCGTTGGCGCCGAGCCAAGTACCGCCGGCGCGCAGATCTTTGCCCGCGACAATTTTCGGTTCGCCTTCCAATAACGCAGGCGGTGCCGACGGCCGATCGAAATGCTCGTCACGATTGGCGGCGACCAACAGCGGATATTCAACAAATTGCCGAAAATAAAGCGCGAGAGTGCACACGCACCATTGCTTACAGAAAGCACGCGGCTTTCGCAATCGGCCAAAGCCGAGCATTATTTGTTGTTGCGATACGATTATGTTAGCCTCGCACGAATTGGAAAGGGCAACTATGTTTCAATCAGTCGACGAAGTTATCGCGGGTCTGGGCAAGCAAAAATACCTGTGCAACAAAAACGTCGCCACGGTGGTTTATCTGGGCACGAATTTGCAAAAGCCGCTGTTAGTCGAAGGTCCGGCGGGCGTCGGCAAGACCGAGTTGGGAAAAGTTCTCGCCGATTCGCTCGGCCTGGAGCTGATCCGCTTGCAGTGTTATGAGGGGCTTGACGAAGCCAAGGCGCTCTACGAGTGGGAGTACGCCAAGCAACTGCTCTATACCCAAATCTTGAAAGACAAGATCGGCGAGATCGTCCAAGGCGCCAAGACGCTCCAGGAAGCGGTGGACCACGTCGCCAATCAAGACGGCGTGTTTTTCTCGGATCGGTTTTTGTTGCCGCGGCCGCTGCTGCGCGCTTTGCTATCGGAAAAGCAGGTGGTCCTTTTAATTGACGAGATCGACAAGTCGGACGCCGAGTTCGAAGCCTTCCTGCTCGAAGTGTTAAGCGACTTTCAGATCACTGTGCCGGAAATCGGCACGCTCAAGGCGAAACATATTCCACTGGTGGTGCTCACCAGCAACAACAGCCGGGAGATGTCCGACGCGCTGAAGCGCCGCTGTCTGCATCTCTATTTGGATTTTCCCGACCCCGAGCGGGAAAAGGAAATCATTGCGCTCAAAGTTCCCGGCGTCGGCGCCAAGCTGGCCGAGGAAGTGGTGCGCTTGCTGCACCGGCTGCGCAAGCTCGATCTTAAGAAAACCCCGAGCATTAGCGAGACCCTGGACTGGGTGCGCGCGCTGACGCTGCTCAACATTAAAGAATTGAATAACGAATTGGTCGAACAAACGTTGTCAACGCTGATGAAATACGAAGCCGATATCCGCAAAGCTCATCAAGAGCTTAAGGCTTATCTCGCCGAGAAACAGGCGCGCCAGCCGGCCGACAGCGAAAAGGACCATCTGCATTAACAGGCTGCTGAAAGAATGTGGAACATGCTTCGACCCTTCGAGGAGCCTCAGGGCAGGCCCCCTCGACAGCCTTTAGTCCCGAGCCTGTCGAGGGGTCAGCATGAACGGAATTATTTTATTAGCAGACTCTCTCCGTTCGTCCTGAGCCTGTCGAAGGACTCCGAAAGAGTTTTTCAACAACCTGCTAAAGGTTTTTAACCATGCAAGCGCGCGTCATCGAGTTTGCCAACGTGCTGCGCCGAAACGGCATTCGTGTGTCGCTGTCGGAGAACATGGATGCATTTCGCGCCCTGGAGCTGATCGGCATCGGCGACCCGCTGATGTTCCGCAATGCTCTGCGCACGACGTTGGTCAAGCGCATCGGCGACGTGAAACCGTTCGACGAGCTTTTCGATTACTTTTTTCTTGGCATCGGCCAGGCGCTCGACGCCTTGGACCGAAAGATCATGGAGGAACTCGGCCTCTCGCCCGAGCAGTTTCAGGAGATGCTCGAACAGATCGAGAAACTGCTAAAAGAGATGGAAGGGGATTTATCCGAGCTCACCAGAGCGCTGTTGCAGAACAACCGCGGTGAGATCGAAAAGCTCCTGCGTGAGGCGATGCAACAAGAGATGGAAGGCGGCACGCCGGACAGTTTGCGTCACACTCCGTATACACGCATGATGATGCGCCTGGGGCTCGACCGGGTGCAGAGCGAGATCGAGCGCTTCAAGGGCATGCTGCAAATGCTCGGCGAGACCGGCGAAGACTTGCACAACGTCATGCGCTATTTGGACGAGCGTATGCGCGACTTGAATCGGCTCCTGCGCGAGATCATTCAACAAGAGCAGCGCAAGCAAGGCATGGAACCGCGCGATTCGAGCCAGCGCGGCGCCTTGGCCGACAAGAGTTTTTCTTTTTACACCGAGGACGATATCCGGCGCATGAACGACGCCGTGGCGCGCTTGGCCCAGCGCTTGAAAAACCGCCTCTCGGTGCGGCGCAAAAAAGCCGTGCGCGGCCGCTTCAATGTCAAGGCAACGCTGCGGAAAAATCTTCAATATGGCGGCGTGCCCTTTCGTATTCAGCTCGACCGGCGCAAGAAGACCAAGCCCCAGGTGATGGTGCTTTGCGATATTTCCGACTCGGTGTTGAACGCCTCGCGCTTCATGTTGCAGTTCGTTTATTCAGTCCAGGATCTCTACGCCAAGGTGCGCAGCTTCGTGTTCGTCGCCGAGATCGGCGAGGTGACCCGGCTGTTCGAAGACCATGATATTTCGACCGCCGTCGAAGCGGCGCTCAAAGGCGACGTCGTCGATGTTTTTTCCCATTCCAACTTCGGCCGGGCCTTCGAGCAGTTTCACCGAAACTTTTTCGCCGCGATCACCAGCAAGACCACGGTGCTGATCATCGGCGACGGGCGCAACAATTATAACCGGCCCAGCGACTGGGTGCTGCGCGAGATCAAACAAAAAGCCAAGCAATTGATTTGGCTCAACCCCGAAAGCCGCATGACCTGGGGCATCGGCGACAGCGAGATGCCGCGCTACGCGCCCCATTGCCATCTGGCCGAAGAATGCCGTAGCATCAACCAACTCTACAAGATCGTCGATTTGATCGTGCCGTGAGCGACATGGCGAAAAAATTATTTATCCAAACCTACGGCTGCCAGATGAACCAGTACGATTCCGAACGAATCGCCCAGGTCATGGGTCGCAGCGATTATGTTCAGACCGACCGCATTGACGCGGCGGATCTGATTCTGCTCAATACTTGCAGCGTGCGCGATAAGGCCGAGCAAAAAGTCTACAGCGCGCTGGGCAGTTGGAAGGAATTCAAAAGCTACCGCGACGGCGTGATCATCGGCGTCGGCGGCTGCGTGGCCCAGCAAGAAGGGGAGAATCTG
>Ga0137461_1000360_pt1 | contig 10166 bp, 7 predicted proteins | sample EasRivERMGT746_2_FD_104650 | JGI IMG/M metagenome (GOLD analysis project Ga0137461, IMG submission 104650) | Soil microbial communities from meander-bound floodplain in the East River, Colorado, USA - East River MetaG ERMGT746_2 | ecosystem: Environmental > Terrestrial > Soil > Floodplain ... | reverse complement strand
GCGGCGACGTGGAAAGATTTGGAGTGGATCAAATCCATTGCCGGCCTGCCGGTGGTCGCCAAAGGAGTGATGACCGGCGAGGACGTAGAACTTTGCGCCGAAGTCGGCGCCGACGGCGTGATCGTTTCCAATCATGGCGGCCGTCATCTCGACAATACACTGGCGACGGTGGAAGTTCTCTCCGAGGCCGTGGCCGCCGCGAAGGGGAGAACGGAAATTTATCTTGACGGCGGCATCCGGCGCGGCGCCGACGTGGTCAAAGCGATCGCCTTGGGCGCGAAGGCGGTGTTCATCGGCCGGCCGCTTTTCTGGGGCTTGGCCGTCGACGGCGAAAAGGGCGTGATGCGCGTGTTGAATATTTTGCGCGAAGAAATTGAAATCACCATGGCGAAATGCGGCCGGCCGACGATTGCTAGTATCGATTCGACTGCGATCGTCAAGGCGCCGCCATTGTGAAAGATCGTGATCGTGGCTCGTGATCGTGATCGTGATCGGATCGGACGAATTAGGGCTGAATGAAATTGGAGGACTAGCGCATGCGATTCGGTACCTTTAGTTACAATCAAGCACGGCCGTGGGCGAGCGAGCGGCAAGCGTTCGAAGAGTTGCTTGGGCAAATCGAGCTCACCGAGCGGTTGGGTTTCGACGAAGCTTGGTTCGCCGAACATCATCATTCGGATTATGGCCTGCTGGCGTCGCCCAATTTGATCATCGCGGCGTTGGCGGGGCGCACCGAGCGGCTGCGCTTCGGCAATTTGGTCAATGCTCTGCCGATCCATGACCCGATGCGGCTCGCCGAAGAGTGCGCCATGTTGGATATTCTCACGGGCGGCCGGCTCAATATCGGCCTCGGTCGCGGCGTGCCGAAGGACGACATGAAGCATCGGCTCGACCGCGAGACCGCGCAAGCGCGCTTCGAAGAGGGGATAGAAATTCTCATGCGCGCGTGGACAGGTGAGACGTTCAGTTACTCCGGCAAAGCTTGGGGCTATGAGGAAATTTCTTGCCGGCCCCAGCCGCTGCAGAAACCCCATCCGCCGATTTACTACGGCGCCACCGCGCCGGAGAGCGCGGCGATGGTGGCGCGGCGCGGCTGGAACCTAGCGCTGTCGCGCCAGCCGTTAACCAATTGCGCCCAGGCGATTTCGCGCTATCGCGCCGAGCGCGCGAAACATTCCAACCTAAGCGGCAAGGGCGATGCGATCATGGTGCGCGATATTTACGTCGCCGACAGCGACGAGCAAGCGTGGCGCGAAGCCGTGCCGGAGCTCACGCGCTTCTGGCAGTTGGCGACGGAAAACTTTTGGCGCGGCGATACGGTCTCGGGCGACGACTTGGTGAGACTCACCGAGCGCTACGTTTACTATCCCGGCGGTCTCACGGTTAAGCGATTGGACGAATGGGGCACGTCGTTGATCGGCAGCCCGGAAACGGTGATCAAGAAAGCGCGTGGGATGATCGAGACGGCCAAACCGGATAGCTTGGTCGGCATGTTTTCCTTCGGCGGCTTGAAGCACGAGCAGGTGATGCATTCCCTCGAACTGTTCGGCAGCAAAGTCATGCCGGCGCTGGGCGCGTGAGAAGAATGGGATAACCACAAAGAGCACAAGGGTCACAAAGTAGGGGCGCGATTCATCGCGCCCTCGGATCGAAGACAGGGATTAATTAACCGCAAAGAGCGCAAAGGGCGCAAAAAAAGAAGTCGAAAATTTATTACTCCGAACTTCGTGCTCTTCGTGTCCTTTGTGGTGAAAAAGTATTTTGTCGACAGAGTTCCGCTGAAATCATTCACGGGAGGTTAACATGCCAACCATCGATTCTGATGCTCATGTGGTCGAGTCGGAACATACTTGGGATTTCATGGATGCGGCGGATCGGAAGTATCGCCCGGTGATCGTCAAGCCGCGCGGCGACGGTAGCGCTGAGTATTGGTTCATCGACGGCAAGATTCGCGGTTTGGTGCGCGCGGTGATGACGGCGCAGGAGATGGACGACGTTGCCAATCGAACTGGCCGGGTGATGAACACGCCGCGGGAAACCCGCGAGATGGAAAACGTCGCGGCGCGGCTGCGCCACCTGGACGAGTTGGGCATCGACGTGCAGGTGCTCTATCCGACAATGTTCATCGAACAGATCAGCGACAAGCCGGCTTGGGAGATCGCGATCTGCAAAGGCTACAACCGCTGGCTCGCCGACATTTACCGCCAAGGCAACGGCCGGCTGCGCTGGATTTGCGTGCTGCCATTGCTCGACATTAGCGCGACGTTGGAAGAAGTTAAGTTTTGCAAGCAGCATGGCGCCTGCGGCGTCTTCATGCGCGGCATCGAAGGCCAGCGCATGATCACCGACCCGTATTTCTATCCGCTCTATGAAGAGATGAGCCGGCTCAACGTGGCCGTCGGCGTGCACGTCGGCAACGGCAGCCCGCAGAATGCCGATCTCGTTTCGCAGTACAACGGCGGCGGCAGCTTTTGGAAATTTCGCTTGCCGGTGATCGGCGCCTGTCATTCGGTGATGATGAGCGAGGTGCCGCAGCAATTCCCACGGCTACGTTTTCACTGGGCCGAAGCGGCGGCGCAGTGGGTGCCCTATGTTGTCAAAGATTTACAGCGGCGCTGGGCGACCCAAGGCAAAGAGCTGCCGGAAAATCCGATGAAAGCTTACCGGCAATATGTCACCTGCCAGACCGACGACGATGTCGACTACGTGCTGCGGTACGCCGGTGAAGATAACATCACGGTGGGCACCGACTACGGCCACAACGATCAATCCACCGAAGTCGAAGCGCTGCGCAATTTAAAAAAACTGGGGACGATTACGGAAAGCCAGTACGGCAAGATCACTTACGATAATCCGAAGGCGCTGTTCGCGCTATAATCTCGGTTTTTTCGCGCCGGACAAAAATAGTTTTCACCACGAAGGCACGAAGGACACGAAGGTTTCGGATATTTTCAATCCGAACTTCGTGCTCTTCGTGTCCTTCGTGGTGAAATCTCTGTATCAGCCGTCAGCGCTACAGTCCCGTCGTACTCGCGGGCGGTTTGCGGTGGTGCGTTGCTTGCTCGTAGGCGTAGGCGAACTTAATTAAATTCCCGTCGTCATAAGGGCGGCCGATGAAGCAGACGCCAGCGGGCAAATTGTCCCGCGTGAATCCCGCCGGCACCACGATGGTCGGCACGTAGACTAAAAATGTATTCAAGTGCGGCGCGCCTTTTTGGTCGGTGAACGGCGGCGCGATGCCGTCTTTGATCAGCGTCGGCTGGTGCTCCACCGCTTTGTGCACGATGGCATCGAGTTTGTGTTCGGCCATTACTTTCAAAAAGTTCGTCATTAATTGATCTTGCGCGCGCAAACTTTCGTAGTGCTTGGTTGCGTCCGGTTTTCTCTTGAAACGATTCTGCGAACGTGTGACGACTTTGGCGAAGTCGGGATGGTCAATCGCTTCTTGCGGTGTCTTGAACGGCGCCTTGGCGCTGCGGCCGTAGTAATTTTTGAACGACTGGTCAGTTTCACCCGGCGCGCCGGCGCGTTTGGCGAGCAGTTCTTTGATATTGGGAATCACGATCGGGTCGACGATCTCTGCGCCTGCGGCTTTAAGCTCGCCTACGGCTTTGTCGAACACTTCCTGAATTTTTTGGTAATCTTCCGAGTCTGGTTCGCTGTTGAGTCCGATGGATTCGCGCAGGATGCCGAGGCGCGCACCTTTGAGGCCGTCTCTATCTAAAAATTTCGTGAACGTGTCGGGGATGTGGCCGACGCCGCGGGCGGTGATCGGATCTTCGGGATCGTAGCCGGCCATGACATCGAGCAGCGTCGATAAATCTTTCACCGTGCGCGCCATCGGCCCGAGGGAACCAAAAATTTCCGGCCAGCAGCCGTAAACTCCGCCGCGGCTGACTAGACCGGCGGATGGGCGCATGCCGGTGATGCAGTTCCAGGTCGACGGCCGGCGGATGGACGCGAGTCCTTCTTGGCCGATGGCGACGGTGGAGAAATTCGCCGACACCGACGCCGCTGAACCGCCGGAGGAGCCGCCAACGGTGCGCGCGGTGTCGTAGGGATTGCGCGTCGAGCCGAACAGCGAGCCGTGGGTGTCGCCGCCGCCGAGCTCGCCAAGCGTCGCTTTGCCCAAGATCACCGCGCCGGCTTTGCGCAACTTTTCCGCGACGAACGAGTCGCGGTCGGGAAAATAATCTTTGAACAACACTGAGCCCAGTGTCGTTGGCATGCCTTTGACATCGGCTTGATCTTTGACGATCACCGGAATGCCGTGCAGTGGGCCGACTAGGCCGTTTGATTTATACGCCGCGTCGAGCCGGTCGGCTTCTTTCAGTGCGTCGGCGTTCACCGTGATCAGGGCGTTGATGTTGGGGCCTTGCTTGTCGAAGTCCTCGATGCGGTCTAAATACATCTGCACGACTTGGCGGCAGGTGAGTGTGCCGTATTTGTAGCCGGCGTGAATATCGTCGATGGTCGCTTCGACTATAGTGAAATTTGTTTGAGCCATGAGAGTTTCTCCTTGTTACTGCCTTAGATATTTGGTTCTTCAGGCTTTTCTTTGGATAAAGTATCACGTGCAGCCTGTTTTGTTCACCACGAAGAGCACGAAGGACACGAAGGTTTCGATCAAAGGGCAAGGCACGCCTTGCCCCTACAACTTCGTGCTCTTCGTGTCCTTCGTGGTGAAAGCTCTTCCACACTTAACCTAGAATAACCAGATATTTAAATGCGGCGGAAATGTCCAGACGTAAATTCAGTGAGGCGTGATGATTTTGTCGGGGCAACCCCCTGTGGTTGCCCCTGCGCCGGGTAGGCACAGGGGCCTACCCCTACATTCGGCAAGGCTCCCATTGAAATAGCGACGCGTTAATGATTATTGCAATCAAGGCATTTAACAGAGGCGAATCAGAAGATGGCAGCGATGTCTCAACGGGTTTTCGGATTCGGCACGACGGTTTTTGTCGAGATCAATAATCTCGCGCGGCAGTATAATGCGGTGAATCTCGGCCAGGGGGCGCCGGACTTCGATGGGCCGCCGGAAGTTTTGGCGGCGGCCGTTGAGGCGGTAAATAGCGCGCTCAATCAATATGCGCCGGGCATCGGCATGCCATCAGTGCGCCAAGCGATCGCGCGGCATGCCGCGCGTTTCTACGGCCAGAAGCTGAATCCCGATACCGAAGTTCTCGTTACCACCGGCGCGACTGAAGGCGTGTTCGCGGCGATTCTCGGGCTGACCGATCCCGGCGATGAAGCGATCGTTTTCGAACCGGTTTACGATACCTATGTGCCGAACATGGTCATGGCCGGCGTCACGCCGCGTTATGTGGCGCTGCGCGGTGATAACTGGGAATTCGATCCCGACGAACTGGCGCAAGCGTTCAACTCGCGCACCCGGGCGATTATCATCAACACGCCGCACAATCCCACCGGCAAAGTTTTTTCGCGTAACGAGCTGCTCGTGATCTCCGATCTTTGCCAGAAGCATAACGTGATCGCCATCACCGACGAAGTTTACGAGCATATTCTCTACGACGACGCCATTCATACTCGACTTGCGACACTGCCTGGGATGCAAGATCGCACGCTCACGATCAGCACGCTGGGCAAAACTTTTAGCGTCACCGGTTGGAAGATCGGCTGGGCTATTGGCGCTGCGCCGCTGGTAAACGCAGTCAACCAAGCGCATCAGTTTATCACCTACGCCGTTGCTTCACCGTTACAAGCTGCCGCGGTAACAGCGCTGAATTTGCCGTTCTCGTTTTTCGAGAATCTTCAGTCGAGCTATCAATCCCGGCGTGACCGCATGGTCGACGTGCTCAAGAAAGTCGGTTTCAAAGTTTTCAAACCTGCCGGCAGTTATTTCGGCATGATCGATTGGCGCGGTGTTGCGCCGAAGCGGGTTCAGGATGACATGCAGTTCACTCAGTGGTTGATTCGTGACGTTGGCGTCGCCTGCATTCCGGCAAGTCCGTTTTATCAGGAAAGCGACAAACACCTGGGCAAGCACTTCGCGCGCTTCGCGGTCTGCAAGAAGGACGAGACGCTGGCTGCGGCAGCTGAAAGATTATTGAAGCTGAATAAATTTTAACGCGTTCAAAGTCGTCGGAGGTCAGAATGAGCAGCAAGTTTATTGCGGTTTCGATCCTCGCGCTGCAATTCGCCATCGCTTCCATCGCAGCCATCGCATCTGGCGCCGCCGGCGCGGCCAAGGAGATCAACTTCGGCTGGCCGAGCGGCGAAGGATGGTCGAGCCAGCCATATAAAGTTGCGCAAGAGAAAGGCTTCTTTGAGCGGGAAGGCTTGCGCGTGCGCATGATCACGTTTCGCGGCACCAATTTAATGCTCGCGGCGCTGATGTCCGGCGATTTGGATTACATGACGATCTTGCCGTTTACCGCCGGCGCGGCGGCGCGCGGCGTGCCGGTGAAGATCGTCGGCGCGGTGACCAAAAGCAGCACGCAAGCGATCGTCGCCCGGCCGGAGATTGAAAACATCAAACAACTCAGAGGCAAGAAAGTTGGCATCAATTCATTCGGCAGCTCGGTGGACTACACCGCGTTCGCGGCGTTGAGCCGCAGCGGACTCGACCCGATGAAAGACGTCAACATCATCATGGCCGGCGGCGGCAACCTCGACCGCATCTTCGCGCTGGCGAGCGGGTCGATCGACGCCACGGTGGTGTCGAGTCCATTTGAATTCCACGCCGAGAAGCAAGGTTTGAAGACGCTGATCTCGGCTAAAGAACTCGGCGAGCTGGTGCGGATTCCCGTCACCGGAATCAACGTGACGCATAAGAAGATTGAGAAAGACGCCGATGAGATCGTCCGGCTGCTGCGCGCCTTGCGATCGGCGCTGACGGTGCTGCAAGAACAGCAGAGCTATGGCGTGGGCCTATTCGAAAAGGCGATGCGCTTAGACCGGCCTGGGGCGGAACGGTTATACAATCTCGTGCGCGATCAGTATAACCCAGAGTTAACGCTTGCCGACGCGGTTATCAACGATCTGCTCGGCGTCGGCACTTTCCGCTCCAAGGAAAAGACCGCAATCAATCTGCAAACCGTGCGCGACTGGTCGTTCGCGGAAAAGGCGAAGCGATAATTCGCCGCTGGTGAATGACGTGCTTTCAGGCTCACGGTGAAGATGTTTTCACCACGAAGGCACGAAGGACACGAAGGTTAGGATATTTCAAACTCCGAACTTCGTGCGCTTCGTGCCTTCGTGGTGAATGTTTTATTTCTCATTTGGTTGCGGCGACGCCGCCGACCGCGGGCGGATACTGCACGCCACCTTGATAGGCGCGGCGGATTTCATAGGACTTGACGAAACGGGCTAGAGTGGTGACGTTGTCGCTCATGGGCTTGTTACTTTCTTCGCTTTTAATAAGTTTCGTTGATTGGCAAACTACACCATGCGCACGAGTTACCTGTCAACACGCGACTGCCGTGGGTAGTGTTCAAATTGATTTCAACGAATTGTCAATGTAGGGGTAGACCCCTGTGTCTGCCCGCTGGGACGGGCGACCACAGGGGGTCGCCCCTACAAATGTTTGCGACACTGAACCACTACCCTGTCGTCATGCACGGCAAGCATTGGCGATCATTCGCGACAATCCAATTAACTCTCTTTGGACTCCTCGCTCATCTGTGTGGCATGTTCGGCGCATGCAATCGTGGTATCGAGAATGAATTTGGCAAACTTGGCCTTTTCGCCGCATGGCTTCCAGTCCGTCGCCGTGGGTAGGATGTAGTCGCAGGTCTCCTGTTCTTGGATGGGGCGAATTTCGAATTCCGAGCGAAACCCGGCATTTTCCAAAACTTCCGCCAGCCCTTCGTCGGCCATTTCTTTTTCCGTTGCGAGCCGGTGCGCGTCGCACAGATGATCGTCGACGAACCAGGTGGAAACCGCATAGACGGCCAACTCGTCGCAGGCGCCTGGAGCGGACTCCTCGGAGAACCACTCACAAGGCATTTGCTCGTCGTCGGTTAATTTTTCTACGGTCACTTCACTCTTGCTACAGAATTCGCACATGGAAAGGTCTCCTTTCATCCGCCATATCTGGTTGGCCGCGATCAGCCGCGTCGTTTCATGAACTTGGAAAATTCCCGTTTGGCACGGTCCACGGCCGGCAATTTTTTTGTTATTTCAACTCGTATGCCCAGCCGGGTGGCCAAGGGCTCGAACAGCCCGCGCAGTTCTTCCTTGCGCAGCGATAATTTTTCGGGAAACAGTTTCGACTGCTCGATAGCGCTGAGCAAAGCTTCGACAAACTCGCATTTCCAGGTTGACGGATTTGCCAATACCGTGCCGAGAATAAACCCGGAATCGTGATCGGCGCAGAGCATCATATATGGGAAGAACGGCCGCTCATCGCCGTCGACCGCCTCGCTCGCGTAATAGCCATCGATCTCCCAAGTGCCGGCGTACGATTGGCTAATATTTCTGATGCGCTGCAAACGAACTTCGTCCAGCGGTATTGCGCGCGATACAGGTTCGGGTATGGGCGCGGGTTGCAACCACTGATCGCGCCATTGCCAAGTGTTATTCTGCTTCAAGTTCGCGAATAGCATCTGCTGGCCGGCCGATGTTTTTGAGTGTAACGGCTGAGCCACTTGATTTGCGTCGCCTTGCTCCGGCGGGTCTAGAGTCTCGACTGGGAGGCGAATCCGGTATTGATCTTTGCGCGGCGCGGCGAGCAAATCTGGATCGCTCTTTACGCACAGCGCCATCTCGTGGCTCTGTTCCAAACAGAGCGTTAGATATTTCGCCTCGCTTTCGTTGAGAAACCATGGGTGGTAGCCGGGCCGAAAACTGCGGAACTGCGGCCACATTGCTCGACCGCGAAATTGCAGGCCCAGTTGGCTGGCTATTTTAATGTCGTATTTATCGAGATCGCCGCGGTTGCTAAACCATGCCGTGAGACAGCTTTGACCGTAAACGACTTCCAGAGAATCGGCGCGCAGTTTGCCCGACTGAATTTTTCGGTATTGTTCAAGACCTTCACTGCCGAGGTAAACGACCAGTCCGAGGACTTCGCCCAATTCGCCGAGCACGCAACAGTAACCGATTTGCTTATCCGCGGGATTTTGCACGCCGAAGACATCGTTATCGGACATCCAGCGCCATGGTTCGATTTCTCGAAACGCGCCGGCGGCAGCGAAAAGATCTTTCCAGACCGAAAGCGGGCATGGGGGAATTTTCACCTTGACGTTCCTTTTAGGGCGCGGCGACATCGTCGGTTTCCGCCGGACTGCAATGGGTCCAGTTACAAAATTGAATGCAACAAATCACGATGCCGCGCCGAGCGCAACTGAAAAATGAACGCCAGCTTGCTCGGGTTGGGTCTGCCTACTCCTTCTTTTTAGGTTCTTCAGGCTTTTGCGTCGATAATTTGCCACGTTCCGTTTGTTTTGTTCAGCGCGAAGAGCACGAAGGGTTCGGATGATTATCGTACGGGCGAAAAATCTTTCGCCCCTACAATAAACTTTCGCGTCCTCCTTCGAAAATACCTGTGCGAGCGTGATCTACACAACGAAGAGGCCCCCTCGGTTCCGTCATACCCGCGAAAGCGGTATCCAGGCTAATTCGGCGCAAGACAAACCTGGATTCCCGCGTGCGCGGGAATGACGCGTCAAGAAAAAGGGCATGTGGAGGAAAGTCCATTCTTTTTCAACCTCTGTAGACGAGCGCAAGCTCATGGACACTTCGTGGTGAAAACATTTTCACAGTAAACCCGCAAGCAGCGATTTTATGAGAGTGAGTCGCCGCTAGTATCCCACGCGTTCGATCACCGGTTGTAGGATCTCAAGATTCCGTTTGATCTCATCGGTCTGGGATACTTCCGCCCAAGCTTCTTCGACCAACTCTTTGCGTAGGACGGCGTCAACATCGGCTTGGCCGACGCACGGCGGCAGGGCGCCACCGGATTTATGCTCTTCCAAGATGCGCAGAATGCCTTGGCTGCTGACCTGGCCGTCGATGGGAAAAAAGTGATCGTCCATCAGCATCATCGGAAACAGATCGCGGGTGCGCTCGGCTTCGTCGGGATTATTCACCCGCAGTTTGGCTTCGACGAAGCGGAAGAACGGATAGTTCGCTTTGATGCGCATAAATTGATAAGCGCGGATGGACGCTTTCCAGTAGCGCTTGATCAGTTCCGGGTTGCGCTC
>Ga0137461_1000359_pt1 | contig 10179 bp, 11 predicted proteins | sample EasRivERMGT746_2_FD_104650 | JGI IMG/M metagenome (GOLD analysis project Ga0137461, IMG submission 104650) | Soil microbial communities from meander-bound floodplain in the East River, Colorado, USA - East River MetaG ERMGT746_2 | ecosystem: Environmental > Terrestrial > Soil > Floodplain ... | reverse complement strand
TGTTCCGTCAATCCCGAAGAGCCATGCCAATGCATGGGCACACCCAGGTCAGCGCAGCACGCCCAGAGCGGCTCCCAGAAAGGATCGTTCATGCGCTTCAAACCTTTTTTCGTGAACGCCGGCTCGGCCAGCATGACCACACCGCGATGGCCGCGCTTGACGCAGCGCTCGACTTCGGCGACGACGACATCGATGTCGCTCATGTAGGGAATGATCGCCACCGGCACGTAGCGCTCGCTCACTTCGCGCCACTCGGCCAGCGCGTCGTTGTACGCTTGCACACAAGCGAGCTCGAACTCGGCATCGGCCTGCAGAAAAGCGAAGTTCGATACCGGGCCGTTCGGATAGAGCACTTCGCCGTCGACGCGATCATCGTCCAAAGCTGTCAACCGCTCTGCTGGATCGTAAACGATCTTCGGCACTTCCTCCCAGCGCTTCGGGTAATAACCGCGCGCCACGCCGCCCTCCATCGCCGCCGGACAATTGCACACCCACTCGCTGCGCACCTTGCCATTGACCATCCAGCGGTCAACGGTGCGACCATCTTCATTCACTCCAACGATCTGCGGCATCCGATCGCCCCACTTCTCTTTCGACATCCGCTTAGTCCAGGCATCGCGGTCCAACTGCGCATGGGAATCACAACTGAATAAGCCAAATTTAACTTCCATCTTTCGCTCCAGGTCACTCGCCGCAGCCTTCACCCGGGTTGTAGGGGCAACCCCCTGTGGTTGCCCGTCCGGAGGGCAGGCACAGGGGCCTGCCCCTACGAAGACGGGATTCATTCAGCCAACACTCCGTTACTGCTTCACTCCAACTCTCCTTCACCTGCCCAAAAATATCCCATTGAGCGGCAAGTATCGAACCAACGAGCACGAGCCACGAGCACGATCATACATAATCCGCCTTCTCGCCCTGATGCGTCAGCGACAAGCCGAGATTGTCCATCGCCAAGCGCGTGTTGATGCCGAGAATGCGCAGCGGCTCGCTGCCGGTATTGAAATACTGATGCCACTGGAACACCGGAATCGACAACACATCGAGGGTGTCAAAGTCGTATTCTTTATCCTCGACGATCACCTTGCCCTTGCCGCCAACGACCAGATCGATCTCGTCATACAAATGGCGGTGCGCGCCGGAACGTTTGCCCGCAGGAATCTCCGCCATCACCACGCCGAGCGCCTTGGCGTGAAAACCGATGCGCGGATCGACCACGTAAGCGAGTTTGCCCATGGCCGTCGGTTCGAACACTAAATCTTTTTGCTTCACCAGCACTTTGCTGTCGCGCCGCAATTGCTCCTCGTGCATGGCGAAGGCGACTTGCTCGGCGTACATTTCGGCGGCGCGGTTGTTGCCAACCTTTGCCGTTTCAACCGTGCCGCCGCCGCCGGGAATGAGCGTCTTGCGCGCGTCTTCGCCTTCTTGCGCGTAAATCCAAAATTCCGGATAACGTTCATCCTCGTAAACCGCCTGCCCCAAACCGAGCGACAGCGGCCCGGTGGTCGAGGCGATGCGCAACACCGGCTCATCGCCGTCGTTGATATGACGATGCCAGGAAAACATCGGCACGCTGAGCAGATCTCCCGGTCCCCAATCGTAGCGCACGCCGTCGATGATGCTGTGGCCGTGGCCTTTGAGAAAATAAATTATCGCTTCCACCGTGTGGCGGTGGCCGAGGGTGCGCCAGTCTTGGCCTTCCTCGGTGTGCGGCGGGATGACATCGTACCACAAGCGATGCGTGTGGTTGTTCGAACCGAGCCGCGCATCGACGACATAAATATGCTTATGCTCGCCCAACTGCTTCTCGACATCGGCCCACTTGAAAAGAATTTCCTGCCCCTTGCGCCGGCTCTGTTCGTCCTTGGCGAACTTGACGCTGTGCATCATCAGTTCGGTATGACGTTCCTTGATCGACTTTACTTCCATCCAACCCTCCTGGTCGCTGACGCTTCGCTGAATTGGCGTTGAATCTATATCAGCATTTAAGACTTTCCAAGCAATCCAACGGGACGCGCGGTTGGTGAAATTATTTTCCCGCTCGCTCCTTTTCCACCGCGCGCAAATAACTCATGTCGAGAAAGCTTTGCGCCGGGGGCGCGTCTTTGATTTTGCCATCTTCTTTGAGGACGTCGATGATCGATTGAATCGACGCCAGCGAGACATAGGGATAGTCGGGATAAATCCCCAAGAGCGTCTGGTAGCGCCGGGCTAATGCCGCCGGATCGTGCTCACGATAGATGCGCCCCAAAAGCTCCGCCGTCCTTTTCGGTTCGGTCTTGATAAATCGGATGGTCTCGATCACGCCGCGCAGCAATCGAATCACGATGTCTCGGTTCGTTCGCGCGTAGGATTCTGTTGTCATGATGCCTGAGCCCATGAAATCGATATCTTCGGTCTCGGCGAGCAACCGGAGCCCATACTGCTGCAAGAAATGCTTATCGTAACTGCTGAGCACCACTGCGTGGACCGCGCCCGATGTGACCGCTGCAATGCGCGCCGGCACATCGCCGACTTGAATAAAGGTCACTTCTCTGCTGGCGCGCAAGTTAAGTTTTCTGAGACCGAGCCGCATGCCGTAGTCCGCAGTCGTGCCGAAGACGCCGATGCCGACTTTTTTGCCGATGAGATCCGCCGAAGTTTTGATCGACGGATGCGCGGCAATCATCTGGCCCAACCGATTGAGACCTGCAATGGTGATCAGGTCAGCGCCGGAGATTCGCGCAAGCACGGTCTGCGGTCCGCCGGTAAAACCAAACTGGACATCGCCGCTTAACAAAATGTTGATCGATCGGCCGGCAATGTAAACCGGCTCCATGTTGAGGCCATGACGCTCGAACATGCCGGCGTGAACACCAAGCGGGAACACGACCTGGCTGAGACTTGGCGTACCGTAAGCGGCCCGGATTTTCGTTTGGCTAAAGCCCGAGGCGGGCAGCAGCAGAATGAACAGCCAAGAAACTTGCGCAATAAGGCTCCACATAATATTCCTCCGAATCGTAGAGTGCGTTACGCACACCTTTTGACTCCGCCCGAATATCGGCAGGCGCGCACGGCGCACCCTACACATTCTTTCGACCCGCCGTCTTCTCGGTTAATGACACTTTGCACCTTAAAAACGGATTCTTAGTTAGGCTTCTGTTCAACTTCCGGATCTGACCCGTAGGGTGCGCCGTGCGCACCGTCCGATTCTTGCCTACACGTCAAGCGCGGTGCAATATGCCGCCATGCCCGATTATCGCCGTGCTCAATTGAAAGGCGGCACATACTTTTTCACGCTGACATCCTTCAAGCGGCGGCCAATTTTGACCGACGAACATTTCAGGTTTGCGTTGCGTCAAGCGATCCTCCGGGTCAAGACAACCATGCCGTTCGAAAGCATCGCCTGGGTGCTTCTTCCCGATCACCTGCACACGATATGGCAATTACCGGAAGGGGACACCAACTTCTCCACACGTTGGTCGATGATCAAGAGAAGCGTAACGCAACAATGCAAAGACCTGCTTCCACGCCCTCAAAATCTATCGCGGCAAACGCGACGAGAAGGAACGCTCTGGCAAAGACGCTTCTGGGAACACTTGATCCGTGATGAATTGGATTTGCAGCGACACATCGATTACATTCATTACAATCCGGTCAAGCATGGATACGTTTCCAAAGTCACCGATTGGCCGTACTCCACTTTCCATCGTTATGTTCAGGACAGCATCTACCCAAAGCATTGGGCAAGCGCTGAAGATCTTCAAACCGATAAATTCGGTGAGTGAAAAAGACGGTGCGCACGGCGCACCCTACGGGGATTCCGATCATCCGCGACTTTCTATCATCGTAGGGTGCGCTACGCGCACCGTCTTACCTAATCCACGCCATACAGCCGTGCGCAATTATCCCAGAGAATCTTCCTCTTTGATTGCTGGGAAATCGGTATCGATAAAAACTCCTCCAATGCGTGGGGCCAGCGGCAGTCGATATGCGGATAGTCGGTGGAGATGACGATATTATCGTCGCCCAAGTAGTCGATGACGTTTTTAACCAACTTCTCGTCGACATCGACGGAGATGAAGCACTGCTGCTTAAAATACTCGCTGGGCTTCCGTCTTAGCGGGATATCCGCCATCGCGCCCTGCATTTCCCAATACTCGTCAATCCGGTAGAGCAGCCACGGCAACCACGCGCAGTTACCCTCGAGAAATGCGACTTTGAGCTTGGGAAATTTTTCCAGCACACCGCCGGCACAAAACGCACTGACGGCGAGAATCTGCTCGATGGGATTGCGCAAAGGATTGACCAACAGCGCTTGGTTGGGATGGCCTTCGAAACGGTCTTGCGACACCTGCGGCTGCTGCGGCCGCGCCGGTGGATGAAAACAGATCGGGATGTTCATTTCCTGCGCTTCCCGCCAGAGCGGATCGAAGTAGCGGTCATGAATCTGCCGGCCGTTGATCGGCTCGGGACAAAGCGAAAGGCCAACCGCGCCATTCTTCACCGCGCGCCCGGCTTCTTGCACCGCCAGATCGACGTCGTGCAACGTGATCAGTGCCGAACCTTTTAGCCGTTTGGAATCAGCTTTACAGAAATCCGCCATCCAATCGTTCCACGCCTTGCACAGATCGTTGGCGTACTCCGGTTCGAAGTTTTCATTGGCGTGCAGCGGCGAAGTGCGAAACAGCACGGCGATATCGAGTCCTTCCTTGTCCATCGCCGCCAGTTGAGAAACGTTATCGTAATCGCGCGCCAGCGAATCGTTGAAACGATCCGCCATGCGCTTCTCGTGAAAATTAACCACGTCGCTAGGCGGCCGGATCGGCTTCCCGTCACCCAAGAAATAGCGTGTCATGCCATGCTTCGTGCGCGGCTTGCCGACGGGAACCCGCCCACCCCACTTGGGATTCATGTACTTGGCATAAAGATCGGCAGGCTCGAACACATGCATGTCGCTGTCGAAAGCGCGGAAACCATTCTTCGCCATAGTGATGTTTCCTCCCCTGCGAGGTATAGGATCAGTCTGTTTGCTTCTATCTCAACGTGACTGATGTAAGCAATGATCAAAACATGAACAGCGCAATAGGCTCGACGACATGGTGCTACGACAAAAGATGAAGCCTGCCCTTCGCGAGATCGAACTGCAGACGGTAGCCGCGAAAGGCGTTGATGCCGAGAATCAGTTGGACGCCGATGCGAAGATTGGTGATGTCTAGTACGCCTGCTTTGACTGAATTCAGAGCGCATCGGCCGATAGCCGCGCTCTCAATGGTAACTAATGGCACCTGAAGTGGCTTGCTGCCGACGCCGACGATTGAACCCTTGCCGCTTTCACGTAATCCAATTTGCTTGACCAAACGTGGATCGACCAAACTTTGTGAGGCACCGGTATCGACCAATGCCCTGACTATGACATCACCTACCCGCAGGGCGATGACGGGAAGAGCGTGAGGAGGAAATGACGCCCAGCTACGCGGCACTCGCCACCACCGCTGGTCCAGGGCGAAGCGGCGGACCGAAGGTCAGCATCGTGAGTACGCCCTTTTCACGATGTTTTTTCCATTCTCGTTGAAACGCCTGTGGATCGCGGGCCGTGGCGATCACCTTTCCGCGCACGGGTTCATCATTCGTCTGTTCCGTCACCTCCAAAAGAATCCAGGTGTCCGGATACAATTTTTCCCACTCTCGGATCGTTTTCTCCGATTCGCTATTTTTCCTTCTAAGTTGTCGAGAGCTAGAGCCCATGCTTGATCACCTCTTGGAGGCTAAAGTGTAGGAGCATGCATTTCCTCTGTCAACCCGTTCGGTGCCATGTTTCTCAGCCAGTCACTCACCCCGGCTCCATGCCATGCCGCTTCATCAACGCCCGTTCATCTTCCACATTCGGTGCAACCGCGCCGGACCACAACGCTTGCAACTCTTCGAAGTAAGAATCCATCGCCGGCGCGTGAATGATTAGCAACCGCGACGGCGTTGCTACCGCGTTGCCGAAGGTGTGCGAAACGCCGCCGGGTACATGCACGAATGAACCGGGCCGGCCGATGACCGTATCGTCGCCGAGAAAAAATTCTATCTCGCCGTCGAGAACGTAAAACGCTTCTTCGCAATTCGTGTGAATATGCGGCGCTGGCTTCCTGCCACCTGGCGGCAGCGTGCGCTCCATGAACGAGAACGCGCCGTTCGTGCTCGCATGAGTCGCCTTGAAAAACATCATGCTGCCACGCGCGCTGAGCAACTTGCCTTCGCCAGCCTCGAAGACGATCGCTTTGTCTCCCATATTCGCCTCCCTATTTCGCTCGCCGATGTTTCCACCGTCAAATCCCGCGCACCACGCCACCATCCACGGTCACACAAGTTCCGGTCATGTAGCTCGAACACTCCGAGGCGAGAAAGACGACGAGGTTGGCTACTTCCTCGGGCCGGCCGAGCCGACCCAGCGGAATGTCCTTTACCCGCGCCGCTCGCAGCTCCTCAACGCTCTTTCCAGTCACTTCCGCTTCGCGCTGGCGATTGTTAATTTGCCTCGGCGTGTCAATGGAACCCGGCGCCACCGCCGTGACTAAAATGCCATCAGCGCCATATTGCAACGACATCGACTTGGTCCAGTTCATCACGGCTGAATTGTTAATACCGACAGCCATCGCGGTATTGCTCGGCTCCCACCCCGCGGTTCCCGCGACATTGACGATGCGCCCCCAGCCGGCTTTCTGCATATGCGGCACGACCTCCCGCGTCATGCGCAGATAGCCCAGCAGTTTTCTTTCCAACATCTGATGCCACTGGCTGTCGTCGGCGTCGCTGAACTTAATCGCCGGCACGCTGCCGGCGTTATTCACAAGAATATCGATGGCGCCGAAGCGTTGCATCGTCGCTTCGACCAGGCGCTGAACGTCGTCCAATCGCTGCACGTCGCAGGTCAACGCCAAAACTTCCGCGCCAGTCTCTTTGACGATGGCATCGCGCGCCTGAATGAGAAGAGCTTCGCGCCGTGCACAAAGGACGACACACGCACCCTCCCGCGCCAGCGAGCGCGCGGTCGCAAAACCAATCCCATCGCTCGAACCGGTCACGATGGCAACTTTACCGCGTAGACCCAAATCCATCGCTCCTCCTCAGCCTATTCACTTCTGCGCCCCAAGATTCGGCAGCTGCATTAGAAAGTTCTGTCCCTGGGGCACGACCATGATTTGAATTTTCTCTGACAACTTTTCGATCATCTCATGCTGAACGAGTAACGGCGTCAACGATGCAGACAATCTTTGGTTGGCGAGGGCTTCTTTTTCTGCTCGCGCCAGCTTCGCTTCGCCTTCGCCCTTTTCCGTTTCGACTCTTTGCTGGGCGGCGAATTTTGCCGCGGACACCAGCTGTTCTTGCTCCAGCGACTTTTGCGTGGCGATTTGCTTATTCTCGATGGACTGTTTGAAGGCCGGGCTAAAGTCCACGTTATCGAGCAGCAAGTCGATGATATGGATCGAGTACGGCGACAGTTCGGTTTCGAGCCGTTGCCGGACCGCCTGCCTGATCTTCTCACGGTTCGGCGCGATGTCGACGCTCTTATACTTCACGGTTTCGTCCTTGAAATTCTGCGCCACGCGAGGCTCGATCAAGACATGGTAATAATCCGGTCCGACGGACCGAAACAGTGTCTGCACCGCCTTGGGTGAGACTTGATAGTTCAGGCTGGCTCTGACGAACACATCTTGGGTCTCGGCGCTGAAGGACGGCAGTTTATCCAATACCGCTCGCTGCACCTTGATATCCGTGTGGGTTATAAACCACCATGGCCAAATCAGATGGAACCCCTCGTCCACCTGACCGACAATCGAACCAAAACTGTAAACTACCCCCACCGTGCCCGCGCGCACGATCACGAACGGTTTAGCCACCAACAACAATAAGAGAACTGCACCGAGGGCTGACAATCTAATCAACGTTTTTGAAATCATGCTGACTCCTTTCTTCTTCGACTATTTCACCGATGGTTGCCATCGCCTAGCTCAATTTAAATTTTTTTCGTTACCTGCTCCCCAACTCCCGCTGCGCCGCCTGGAGAATCGACAAGTCGAAGATTTCGCTGTACGGCACGTCACGGCTGAGTTTCATGGTTTTCTTGGTCTCGTCGATGATCGAGCGCAGCCCTTTTTCACAGACGTTGGCGTCTTCATTGTAAACCTTGACAACGCTGTCGTAAGTCGCCGCGGCGGCTTCGCGATTGAGCTTAAGCCACTCGGTTAGGAATTGAATCGTGCCGGCGCGATTAGCGCGAATATAGCGGTTAGCTTTGATGCCGGCGCGGATCGCGCGCTTGATCTCGTCGGGCTTGTCATGAATTTTCTTGACGCTGGTGACCAAGCCGGTCTCCGGGAGAACCATCACTTCGTCGGCCCGGGACAGAATATTGAAGCCTTGCTTGCGCGCCTCGAAATCGAGCGGCGGCCCGAGTATCGCCGCCTCGACCAAACCCTGAGTCAGAGCCGCGTAGCGGGCATCCGGCGGCCCTACGGCGAGATACTTCATTTCTTTTTCCGCATCGAGACCGCCATGCCGGACCATCGCCCGGGCGGCAAAATGGGCGACGCCGCCAGAGATCAAGATCGCGATGGTCTTGCCTTTAAGCGATTGCACAGATTTGAATTCCGGCCGCGCCACCAAGCCGAGCACCGGCGCGGGAACAAAGCAGGCGACGACTCGAACTGGAACGCCGCTGAGTGCGCCGCCGATCGCCGTTCCGCCGATGCCGGTGGAATAATCCACTTCGCCGCCGCTCAACGCCGCTCGACCGGCGGCCGCCGAGATGCGAATGATCTCAGCCTCGACGCCTTCTTCCTTGAGAAAGCCGCGCTTTTGCGCTAGCGGAAATGTCATGAACTGTCCGGCGAAGCCGGTCATCGAGATTCTAACCTTGTCCGCGGCGTAAAGCGGCGCTACTAGAAACACCCAGATGAGGATGCCAACCAAAACCTTGCCCAGTGTTCCATCGGCGACGCTATTGACGCAGCGATTTGACCGACAATCCAAAATCGAAAATCCAAAATCGAAAATCATCTGATCCCCATCTCCCTCAGCGCCTCTCTGATCAGCGAAAGATCGGCGACTTCGCTGAGCGCAACGTCACGGGTAATTTTCAAGGTCGTCTTTCTCTCTTCAATCATCACGCGCAGTCCTTTTTCGCAGATGCTTGGATCCTCATTGTAGACTTTGACCACGCCGTCGTAGGTGGCGGTGGCGACCTCTTTATTGACCTTCAGCCACTCCATGATGAACTGAATAGTGCCGTCGCGGTTGGTGCGGATATAGCGGTTCGCTTTGATTCCCGCTCTTGTGACGCGCTTGATTTCATCGGGCTTCTCTTGGATTTTCTTCACACCAGCGACTAAACCGGTCTCGGGGAAGATCAATATGTCTTCAGCGCGAGCAAGAATATTAAATCCCTTCTTCTTCGCTTCGGAATCGAGAGGAGGAGCCAATATGGCCGCATCGACCAAACCCTGGGTTAACCTGATAAAGCGGCCCTCAACTGCGCCGATGGCGACAAACTTAATATCCTTATCGGGATCAAGACCGAAGTGCTTGGCGATCACCCGCGCGCCAAAAATGGATAGACCACCGAAGGTAAAAATCCCCACTGTCTTACCTCTAAGCTCCTGGACGGATTTGACCTCGGCCCGTGCGACCAATGCAAAAACCGGCGCCGGCACGAAGCAGGATTCTACCTTGACAGGTAATGCCCCGGTCATCGCGCCTCCGACGGACATGCCAGTACCGGAATCCAAATCTCCACTGCTCATCGCCGCACTGGCCGCTCCCCCGGTAACGCGGATAATCTCGGCGTCAATTCCCTCTTCTTTGAGGAACCCTCTTTCGTACGCCAGAGGGATCGTCATAAACTGGCCGCTCAAGTTTGCGATACTGATTCTAACCTTGTCCGCCGCATGGACCGACGTGACGAGAAGAAAAACCGCGAGCAACGCGCCGAGTAGCTTCATCATATACATCCCCCGTTGTCCTTGACCGCTACCTTTACGGCTTTGAGTGTGGAATTTATTATCTTCGATTCAATTGGCAACGCTCCGTTCAGTTAGGCGCCACCCACAGCAGGACGCGCAAATTTGAGATTTTCCGCGATACGCGGCAGCATCACTGGTTCCGCGATGCCACGCGCTTGTGGTAATTCCAGATGCCGTCGCGCTGCGCCGGGCG
>Ga0137461_1000358_pt1 | contig 10180 bp, 10 predicted proteins | sample EasRivERMGT746_2_FD_104650 | JGI IMG/M metagenome (GOLD analysis project Ga0137461, IMG submission 104650) | Soil microbial communities from meander-bound floodplain in the East River, Colorado, USA - East River MetaG ERMGT746_2 | ecosystem: Environmental > Terrestrial > Soil > Floodplain ... | reverse complement strand
GTGCCGCCGGCGAGCAACTTGGCGTCGTCGCCGAATTCTTTTAACGTCGCATGAACTTCTTTGAGATTTTTCGGGGTGCGGTATTCAAAAGGTATCATGGCTGTGTCCTTATTATTTGGCGAATTGATGCGCTTTCTGAATCGACTCGATGATCTTGTAATAGCCGGTGCAGCGGCACAGGTTGCCCATCATCCAGTCCTTGATTTCGTCTTCGTTGGGCTTGGGATTTTCTTTTAGCAAGGCGGTGGCTGCGACGACCTGCCCTGGCGTGCAGATGCCGCATTGAAAGCCGCCGTATTGGATAAAACTTTTTTGCACCGGATTGAGCTCGCCGTTTTTGGCCAAACCTTCGACCGTGGTGAGGTCGTGACCGTCGGCCATCACCGCTAAAGTCAGACACGAACTGATCATGTCGCCGTCCATCAGCACCGTGCAGGCGCCGCAGACCCCGACGCTGCAACCCTCTTTGGTGCCGGTGAGGCCGACATCGTAGCGCAGGCAATCGATCAAGAGCCGATTGGTCGGAACGTCCATCTCGACCTTTTTGCCGTTGACCTTAAATTTGATCTTCTTGTTCATCGTTGTTCCTTTCTCGACAGTCGCTGGCGCGGAGTTTTCAGTGCAGACCGGAAAAACTCGCTAGGGTTTGGTTATAGAAAGAAATCCTGGAAACTGCAAGCCGTTTTCACGCCAAAAATCACGGTAAATCGCGGCCCATTGAATCGCCGAGCGGGATAAATCATTCGCCGCGGCGCGGCTTAGAACTTGATGACCGAGCGAATGCTTTTACCTTCATGCATGAGCTCGAACGCGTCATTGATCCGCTCCAACGGCAGCACGTGGGTGATCATCGGATCGACTTTGATCTCGCCGTTTAGATATTTTTCCACGTAGCCGGGCAGTTGCGAGCGACCTTTGACGCCGCCGAAGGCGGTGCCGCGCCAAACTCTACCCGTGACCAGCTGAAATGGCCGCGTACTGATCTCTTCGCCGCCGCCCGCAACGCCGATAATAGTCGCCTCGCCCCAGCCCTTGTGGCAGCACTCCAACGCCGCCCGCATGGTTTTTACGTTACCGATACATTCAAATGAATAATCGACGCCGCCGTCGGTCATATCAACGATGACTTGCTCAACCGGCGCGGCGTCGGCTTGGGGGACGATGAAATCGGTGGCGCCCAAGTTTTTCGCCATCTCGAACTTCTTCTCATTGGTATCGACGGCAATGATCCGCTGCGCTTTGGCCATCACCAAGCCTTGAATCACGCTGAGGCCGATGCCGCCCAAGCCAAAGACGGCGGCGCTGGAACCCGGCCGTACTTTCGCCGTGTTGAGCACCGCGCCGATGCCCGTGGTGATGCCGCAACCGAGCAGACAGACTTTGTCGAGCGGCGCGGCGGGATTGATTTTCGCCAGGGCGATTTCCGGCAGGACTGTGTACTCCGAGAACGTCGACGTGCCCATGTAATGCAAGATGGTTTTGCCGCCGAGAGAAAAGCGCGAGCTGCCATCCGGCATGACGCCTTTGCCTTGGGTTAGTCTAATCGCGCCGCACAGATTGGTGCGTCCCGATTGGCAAAACTTACACTCGCCGCACTCGGGAATGTAAAGCGGAATCACGTGATCGCCGGCTTTGACCGATGTCACGCCGGCGCCGACTTCCATGACCGTCGCGCCGCCCTCATGGCCCATGATCGCCGGGAAAAGCCCTTCGGGATCTTTGCCCGAGAGCGTGTAAGCGTCGGTGTGACAAACGCCGGTGGCGGCGATCTTCAACAACACTTCGCCTTGCTTCGGCCCAGCGACTTCGACTTCTTCGACGACTAATGGTTTTCCCGCTTCCCATGCGACGGCGGCGCGCGATTTCATAGCCTCTCCTTGTTCGTTGGCCAAGCACTTACCGAAAACTTCTTTTTTCCTTACCAGGAACCCGCGTTAATTAAAATCGTCCATCGCGTTTGGAAAATTTCCAGCGCCGGCTCATCGCCCTGAGAAATATTTCGTTTGGCACTGTGCCGCGAGGCGAGGGCGCGCGTGCCGCATTTACGAACCCAGTGACCGATTCGTTAGAGCCGCCCTAACTCATTGAAAGAAGCGTGAAGCAAAAGCGCGCGCCGATGGAGAAGAACCGGATTAGAGGCGTGAGCGACGGGCGAGCGGCTGCGCAGCCCATATCCATACAAAGGCGCAAAGCGTAAATTCTGCGGTTGTGCGCAGGAAGCGCTCGAACTTAACTTGGGCGATCTGCGCTGTGTTACGGAGTCGTAACTACGAGCATCGTGAGATGGACTGAGCGCACGGCGGAAGTCAGCACAGGGCCCGTGATGACTTGCTAATAGCCCGGCCGTTGGTACGGCCAGATGCTGTTTACGCGCAGGATATGAATGCCGTGGGTTTTGTCGCTCAGGTAAATGCAGCCGCGCCGGTCGACTAGCACGTCTTCGGACTGCGCCACCAGTTGGCTCGGCTTGGTGCCGATGCGCACCAGCGGATCGGCGGGGACGAAGTAGGCGAACTCTTTTGGCTGGCGCGCGTCGCGGATGTCGTAAACTCTTAAGCCGGCGTTGAAGTAAGTTAGATACGCAACGTCGTCGCGGTCTTCGAGGCAGGCTTGGTGGTTCGGATGATGATGATTGTGCGGGCCGAAGCGGCCGGCTTTCTCGTAGAAATTTTTTAATTCGCTTTCCGGCGCCGGTTCGGGCAGCGGCAAGAGCGACAGCATACGCGGCCGTTTTTCATCGCTGATGTCGACGATGCCCGCCATGTTCAAATTCTCATCGCCGTTCTCGCGGATCGCTTCGTCATTGATCAAGGCAATTTTGCGCCGGGGCAGCGGCAGATAAGTATGAATTCCTTGCGTCGCGGTGATACCGCGGAAGGCGATTTGGCTGATCAGTTTTGGCTGCGCCATGTCAGAAACGTCGAGAATGATGCCGCCGCCGTCGCCGTAGGAAAGATAGGCGCGATCGCCTTCGATGTGCGCCGGGCCGTGGCAGGAAAATTTCAAGCCGCCTACTGCCGCGGCATTTGCTTGTTCTGGTAAGGAGAAGCGGCCGACTTCGCGCGGATTGCCCGGATCGGTTATATCGACGCTGCGGTAAATCTTGCCGTTCAATCCCGGCGCGCCGGCGGCGGCGTGGACGAGATGACCGCCGTCGTAAAAATTGCGGTGCGTGCCGGTGCTGCCGGTCTTGAAGTGGCCGATCTGTTTTGGCCGAGTCGGCTCGCTGACATCGAAGATGAAAAATCCTTCCGCCGCCGGCTTGCCTTCGGCGCCGCCCCAGCCCGGCGCGATTCGTTCTAAGCCGGTAATCATCTTGCCTTCGGCGACTTGAATTTGAATCGTCCAGGTATTTTCTGGACCGGGAAGAAAGGTGCAATACTGCGGCGCGGTCGGGTCGCTGACGTCGAGCACGCTCCAGCCACGGTGCCAAAGGTGGGCGAGGTAAAGATACCAGCGGTTATTTTTTTCTTGCAGCGCCAGCTTGAAGGCCGGTTTGCCGTGCAAATCGTGATAGCCGACGGCGTCGATGTTTTTCGCGAAATAGCCTTTGGGAGTTTCTTGCGCCATGATTATCGCCTTACCGCCACGCCGATTTGCCGGCAATATTTTTTGACCGGGCACCGGCTGCACACCGGCGAAATCGGCCGGCACAGATGCTGGCCGAAGTTTACTAGAAGATTGTTGTATTCGATCCAATATTGCTTGGGCAATTTATCGCGCAGGGCGTATTCGGTTTTCTCCGGCGTCTTGGTATTGACGTAGCCCCAGCGATTGGAAATTCGATGCACGTGGGTGTCGACGCAGATGCCGGGTTTATTGTAGCCGAGGGTGACGACTAGATTGGCGGTCTTGCGGCCGACGCCTTTGAATTCTAGCAGCGCGTCGATTTCATCGGGCACCTTGCCTTGGTATTGGTCAATGATCACCCGACACATTTCACAAATATTTTGCGCTTTGGTTTTATAGAAGCCCACTGGGTAGATGAGCTTTTCGATTTTCTTTACCGCGAGCTTGACCATCGCTTGGGGCGAATCGGCGACGGCGAACAAACGGTGTGACGCCTTCGCCGTGGTCGCGTCTTGGGTGCGCAGGCTCAAGATACACGAGATCAGCACGCGAAACGGGCTCTCGTAGGTTTCCGCCATCAGCGTCACCACCGGCGTGTCCCACTTGGGCACTTCGCGGCGCAGGATTCTGATCGCCGAATGAATTTCACGCTCGTTCACGGGCTAGTGTTTTGCCTTTCGATTGGCTAGAGTTGGAGCTGGTTCTATCACAAATCTCGCGCTCGTCAAAAAAATATTCAGCCATGGTCGCCGACAAGATTGCCCAGACGCTTCAATCGCGAACGCCGGAATTGATCCCGGGCAATGGCCACAAGCCGGCCGCGGTATTGATTCCAATCCAAGAGCGGCAGGACGGCGATTACATCGTGCTGACCAAGCGCGGCGACACCATGCCGACGCACAAAGGGCAAATCGCCTTTCCCGGCGGACGCGTGCATGGGGGCGACGCCGACATCGTCGCCACCGCCCTGCGCGAAAGCCACGAAGAGATCGGCATCGTTCCCGAGCATGTCAGAGTGCTGGGCCGGTTGGACGAATTCACCGCGGGTTACGGTATTATCGTCACGCCGGTGGTCGGCGTGATTCCGGCGCATTATGATTTTCGCCTCGATTTGGCAGAGACCAGCGCGGTGGCTTCGGTGCCGATCGGCGCGCTGATGGAGCCGGGCAATTACATCAAAGACGCGCATCGCTCGCCCGGTGGTCATTCGAGTTATCACTTTTACGCCAACGGTTGGGATGTCTGGGGCGTAACAGCGCGCATCTTGGTGCAGTTTTTGGAGTTAGTCTATGATTTCGAGGTCGAAAAAACTTAAGCGCGTTATTGGCCGATGCGCCGCCATGTTGGTTTTCGCCGGCTGCGTTTCCGGGCCGCATTTTTATTTGCAGTACGGCGGCGAATATCGCGAGCTCGATCTGGAGAAAATTCTTGCCGATAATGCGCTGGCGCCGGGCGACAACATCAAGGTCGCCAATCTCGGCCGTTCGGCGAGCGCGAGCCAGCATGTCGTGCAGATTCGCGACCGCGAAGTGCTGCATGTGCACAAGCTGCACGATGCGACCGTCACGATGTTGCGCGGTCAAGGCTATCTGGTTCTCGCCGACAAGCGGGTCAATCTAAAAGCCGGCGACATCGTCCACGTTCAGCGCGGCGTCGCGCACCAGTACGTCAATACTTCCAGCGATCCGACGGTCTTGCTGGCGGTTTACTCGCCGCCTTTTGACGGTCAGGATAATTTTCCGGTCAATGGCCAGTAAGCGCTTCGAGCCGCGAACTGCTTGCGTGATTTCATTGCAACTCTTGCTGCCCATCGTATCGGCGATTTTGCTCGCCGCGCCGTATATCGAGCCGCGTTTATTTCTGTCCGTCTGGGTAGCGTTTGTGCCGCTGTTTGGGGTTGTCCAGCGCGCCGGGAGTTGGCGCCGCGCGGTTTTCTCCGGCTGGCTGATGGGATTTTTCGCGCACCTGATCGGTTTTCACTGGCTGACCTATACGATCAGCGTGTTCGGCGGTTTTCCATTCGCCGTGAGCGTTGTGATCTTTCTTGCCTATGCGGCGTTGCAGGCGCTTCAGATGGCGCTCTTCGCCTTGCTCGTGCGCGCCATCGGCTTTGGGCCGCTGGCGATTTTTCCCGCGCTGTTCTGGGTGTCGCTGGAGTTTCTTTTCCCGTTGCTGTTTCCGTGGCACCTCGCCAACTCGCAGGTTTCGTTCTTGTGGCTGATTCAGAGCGCCGATCTGGTCGGACCCTACGGCGCCGGGTTTGTCGTCGTGTGGATGAACGCGGCGATTTACCACGCCCGGTGCGCGCCCAAGAAAGACCTTGTCTCCGCTTGGCTGCCGATGGCTTATGCCGGATTGGCGCTGATGGTTTCGCTGGTCTATGGCTATCAACGGCTCGAAGCGATCGGCGCGGAAATGGCGAGCGCGCGCAAGCTGTCGGTGGCCGCGGTGCAAGGCAACGTCGACATCGACATGAAGTGGAATCCGGCGCTGGCGCAAAAAAATCTCGACCAGCACCGCAGCCTCACAGCGGGTTTGGACGAAGTTCAGCTGGTCATCTGGCCGGAATCGGCGATCGAAGCGATGATTCCTGAACAGCTGCAGGCGTTGCCGCTGGAATTCCTGCCGAGCTTCAAATTGGAGCGCAGCGCATTTATTTTTGGCGCGAGAAGTTTTCGCGGCCATCCCGGACAAGCTGATTTGAAGGAATTCAACACCGCGTTCATGACCGACGCGCGCGGACGGATTCTCGGCCGCTATCACAAACAAGTGCTATTGGCGTTCGGCGAATACTTGCCCTTCGCGAAAATACTCTCACTGTTGCCGGCGATGCCCTTCGCCGGCGGCTTCACGCCGGGTAGCGGACCGGTGGCATTTTTTCTCGCCCGCGGCGTGCGCGTCGCGCCGTTGATTTGTTACGAAGACTTGATGCCGGAGTTGGCGCGCAAGTTTGTCAGCGAGGCGCGCGCCAACGTACTGGTCAATCTCACCAACGACGCCTGGTACGGCAAATCTCTCGGCCCCTGGCAGCATCTGTGGCTCGCCCAGTCGCGCGCCATCGAAACCCGGCGCAGCTTGCTGCGCGTCACCAACACCGGCGTAACCTCGCTGGTCAACGCCAAAGGCGAGGTCGTCAAAACGCTGCCGATGTTTACGCCCGCAGTCATGCAAACCGAGGTCGATATTCTCAACGAGGAAACTTACTATGTTCGCTTTGGCGATTGGTTTGCGTGGGCAATGACGATGGTCGTTGCGGCGCTTTGTCTCTTGCAGTTGAAGCGAACGTGGAAGAGATCATGATGGGTATCGCCGCGCTCAACCCATTCTACAAAGTCCTACGACGATTCGCTTAGAATAGATCTCCACGTGCGAGGCTGTCGCAAAAATCGGCCGCCGGTAAGATCAGGATGCCATCCTCGGTGCGGCGGCTGGTGCGTTCCAGGCAGACGATGATTCGTTGTTTGATCCGCGGCTGGTCTTCTTTGAGCGCGCGCAGGCCGCGGAGATGATCGGCGCTCACTTTGGCCGTCGCTTTGGCTTCGATGGCGAGTTCCATATCGTTGACGATGAAGTCAACTTCTATGCCGCTGGCGAGTCGCCAGTAACTAAGCTGGGCGAAGGCTTGGCTGTAAAAGTTGTGCGCGATCAACTCGTGGAAAATCCAGTTCTCGAAAGCTTTGCCATAAAGTTCGGACCTCGGATGAAGGTCGCCGCGCCGCGCTAGGTGATTGACGATGCCGACATCGGCGAAATAGAATTTTGGCGCGCCGATCACCCGGCGTTTCGGACGCCGAGTGTAGGCCGCAAGCCAACGTCCGAGCAGCGTGTCTTCGAGAATCTGAAAGTAGCCCTTGATCGCCGGGCTGGAAACGCCGCAGTCTCTGGCGATGGTTGAGAAGTTTACTAATTCGGCATCGGACAGCACGGCGACGTTAAGAAACTCGAAAAACACCGGTAGGTTTCGCACCAACCCTTCGGCGGCGATTTCTTCTTTTAAGTAGTCGGCGACGTAGCCGTTCAGCAGCGGCCGTGGGTTATCCGACTGATAGATGGTCGGTAAGTAGCCGTGATTGAGCAGCCGAGTGAGATTGAAATCGCGTGCCAGCTCCTGGGCCGTGAGACCGTGCAACTCATATCGCACGGCGCGTCCGCCGAGCAGATTGGCTTGGCCGTGTTTAACCTTGCGGGCGCTCGAGCCGCACAACGCGAATCGTATCTTTCGATGTTCGTGAAGCCAGTGGGCTTCGTCGAGAAGCTGCGGCACTTTTTGCACTTCATCGATGACGACTTGACGGACCGAAGGCCGCGCCGCTAACTGCTCGCGAAGAATCTCCGGGTTGTGCAGATAGCGGCGGAACTCGTCGGCTAGCAACAAATCGATCCACAGGGCATCGGGATAATTGGCGCGGAGTAGAGTTGTTTTGCCGGTTTGGCGCGGCCCCCAGAGAAAGAATGTTTCCTTTCCGGCGGCCGGGAGCGACAGTTGGCGCTTAAACATGCACTTTAAATTATCATGATAATTTAAAGTGCCAACTTAAACCATCAATCGTATTGATAGCCTAGCCCGGATTATTCGCGGTAAAACTGCGGGCAATTTACAATGGCGTGAAACCCTTCCGGAACGAAGGCAGAGCAGTTGTGCCTTGAAGATGCAAGCGGGGCGAGGTGGTTATGAGATCAGCAGCGAAAAGGTCAAACATCGTGCCGAGCGCCGAGCACAAAATGAAACATTCGCGCCGGCGCCTTCGTTCCTCCAGGGTCACACCTCGATCAACACAGTGTCGTCAGGTTTCCTCACAGCATGAATGAATAATCCGGGCTAGGAGTATCAGGTTTTCATTATCAGCACGGCCGCTCCTCGAATCTTTCCGCTACGCAGGCGAATTAGCGCTTCGTTAGCTTCTTCCAGTGAAAAAGTTTGCACTTCGGTGCGCACGGGAATCTTCGGCGCCAGCGCCATGAACTCTTCGCCGTCGCGGCGAGTCAAGTTCGCGACCGAGCAGAGCGAGCGCTCTTCCCAGAGGATTGAATAGGGAAACGACGGGATGTCGCTCATGTGGATGCCGCCGCAGACGACGGTGCCGCCTTTGCTGACGGCTTTTAGCGCTTGCGGCACTAATTCGCCTGCGGGTGCGAAGATGATCGCCGCGTCGAGCTTCACTGGCGGCAATTCATTTGAACCGCCGGCCCAGACCGCGCCGAGATTCATGGCGAACTTTTTTGCTGCTTCATCGCTCGGCCTTGTGAATGCGTAAATCTCGCGCTGCTGGTATTTCGCCACTTGGGCGACGATATGCGCGGCGGCGCCGAAGCCGTAGATGCCGAGCCGTTTGGCGTTGCCGGCTTTGACCAAACTTCGATAGCCGATCAATCCGGCGCAGAGCAGCGGCGCGGCTTGTGCGTCGCTGTACGAATCGGCAATGGGGAACAATAACGCTGATCGGCGACGGCGTATTCCGCATAACCGCCATCGAGTGTGTAGCCGGTGAATTTTACTTTGTCGCAGAGATTTTCTTGGCGGTTCTGACAGTATGTGCATTCGGCGCAGGTCCATCCGAGCCACGGCACTCCGACTCGCTGGCCGATTCTAAAACGAGTAACGCCTTCGCCCAAAGCAGCGACCTTGCCGACGATTTCATGACCTGGAATGAGCGGCAATTTAGGTTGTGTCAATTCGCCGTCGATAATGTGGAGATCGGTGCGGCAGATTGCGCAGGCTGAAACATGAATCAATAATTGGCCCGCGCTGACGCTCGGTGTGGGCCAATCGACTTGGCGCAGCCGCTGGCCCGCTCTCTCAAGAATCATGGCGCGCATGAGTTATTCTTAAAGTTACCGAGCTAGCGCGGTGGAATCGGCGGCAACCCGCGTGTGTATTAAAGACGCAGGTTAGTCCAGATCAATATCCTTGAGCGGTTTTTCGAGGGGCTCTTCCTTGGCTTTCTTGAACAGCTCCTGGAATTTCGCTTCGAGGACTTTGGATTTGTTTTTTTCCGCTTCGGCGATCTGCTGATACTTTTCATTGCGCCGGCCGGCTTCTCCCTTGACCTGGTTCACGGCGTCTTGCAAGTTCACCGCCATGTGCGGCTTGACCGGCATTTTGTGGTCGAGGACGACGGCGAGCGCCGGATCGATGGTCAGCATCGCGTCGCAGCAGGGACAAGCGACATGAATGGTTTTGTTTTCGTTTGTGGACATTTCAAACTCCTTGGCATGAGCGGTGATTTCCTCGTGCCTATTTTATCCTCGCAACTCAATCTGTTCCCCGTCCGGGCCGCCAAAGACGACGCGGCGCCAGCCGTTTTCGCGCGGCTCGCGGGCGGCGGTGTCGTGCGGCGCGCGCAGCAACTTCACGCCGTCTTTCTGGAGCTTTTCAACGGTCTCGATGAAATCGTCGGTCTCCAGGCAAAAGTGAAAGCCCTGCATGACGCCGTCGCTATGATGAGTGAGTTCTAGCACGGTATCGCCTAACTTGAGATAAGCGATCTGCAAGCCGTTGCCGGCGGCGTGCTGGAAGTAATGCTTGAAACCGAAATGGCGCTCATAAAACTGCACCGAGCGGTCGAGATCGGCGACGTGGATGGCGACATGATCGATGCGCTTGAACATG
>Ga0137461_1000357_pt1 | contig 10226 bp, 8 predicted proteins | sample EasRivERMGT746_2_FD_104650 | JGI IMG/M metagenome (GOLD analysis project Ga0137461, IMG submission 104650) | Soil microbial communities from meander-bound floodplain in the East River, Colorado, USA - East River MetaG ERMGT746_2 | ecosystem: Environmental > Terrestrial > Soil > Floodplain ... | reverse complement strand
TTTGGAGGTATTTTTCCATGCGCGTCATCGATGCCGACGGCCACGTCGAAGAAAATCCAATTACTTTCAGCGATAAATATTTCGCGTCGGAGTTTCGCCCGCAGCGCCCGCAAGTAGTGCCGGGAACCGAAGAAGGTCTCGCCTATTGGATGATCGACGAGCAGTTGTTTCCGCGCCGGGTCGGCCGCGGCTGCAACAATCTCGGCACGCCGGCAAGCTATCAGGGCAAACCGGTGCGCCACGCCCAGCGCAAGCCCGACACCTTGGGCAGCATGGAGTTGACCAGCTTGAAAGAACGGCTGCAGATCATGGACGAAGAAAACATCTGGCTGCAGGTGCTCTATCCGACGCTCTTTCTCGCCTATCCGTTGAGCAGCAACGCGGCTTACACCAGCGCCATGTGCGACGCCTACAACCGCTGGCTCGGCGACGTGCTGTCAGGCCAAGAACGGTTGAAGTGGGTCGGCGTCGCCAACCTCGACGACATTCCCGCGGCGGTCAAACAAGTCAATGAGGCGAAACAACTCGGCGGCGTCGGCATGATGATTCTCGGCACCGCCGGCGATCGTTTGCTCGACGACGCAAGTCTTTTGCCGTTTTATGAGGCTGTCGCTGGTGAAGATCTACCGCTCGCCGTGCACGTCGGCTGGGCCTGTCCGTCGCTCAACAACCTCTACACGCATATCTATCCGTCGGGCGTGATTCCGTTTCTCATGCCGGTGCTCATGGGCATGGTGTCGATGATGAGCGGCGGCATCTTCGATAAATTTCCCAACCTGCGCGTGGTTTACCTCGAAGCCGGCTGTCTGTGGGTCCATTTCATTCTCGAACGGCTGCATCACCGCTTCGAGCATTCGAGAAAAAATTTGGCGAATGTCGTATCGCGCACCGCGCCGATCCAAAAGCTTGCGCCCATGGACTACATCAAGAAGGGCAATATTTATTTCAGCTCGGAAGTCGAAGACGTTCTGCTGCCGCAGGTTTTGCAATTAGTCGGCGATAGCCAGCTCATGTTCGCCTCCGACATGCCGCACGGCGACCGCGAACGTTTCGCCGCCAAGACGCTGCAGGATCGAAAAGATATCAGCGACGCGGCGAAGACAAAAATCTTAGAAACGAACCCGGCGAAATTTTACCGCTTGCCGGGCTTTTAGTGGATGATCTTCCAATGCGAGAAATCCCGTAGGGGCGGGTTTGAAACCCGCTCTTCCGATATTCGTGGCTCAGCGAATCTCGAAAAGCAAAACCTTGTGGTCGTGCAAGAAGGTGCCTTTAACGTCTTCAACCCGGTCCGGCTGCCACCCTTCGATGGGATAATCATGGGACACCACCCGCGTGCCGGGCTTGAGTTGCCGTTCCAAGATCGGCCTGAGCTTGGCATTGAAGTCGGGCAGCATGTAGAGCGTCACCACCGTCGCCGGCGAGACATCGACGGTGAAAGCGTCCTGGGCGCGAAACTCAACCAGGTGCTCGACTTTTTCTTTGAACGCATTGTTGCGCGCGCGCAGCACTAAGTCTTGGTCGATCTCAATGCCGACGCCGCGCACGCCGTATTTTTTCGCCGCGCGAATAATGATCGCGCCGTCGCCGCTGCCGATGTCATAAACCACGTCGCCAGTTTTCACCCGGGCCAGTTCAAGCATGCGATCGATCACTTCCTCGGTCGATCTGACGAACGGCACTTCGCCGTCGGTCCACAGCGCGACGGACGAACCGCAGCCGGCGGCGAGTAACGCCAGCAAACCTAACATCGACCCTTTAAGAATCTGACTCATCGTCTTCCGCCTGTCCCATTATTCTTGCCGACTCAATCGTTATAAGCGATTCGCCTTCTGAGAGCCAGTGATTGTGACAAGGGATTTTGCAGCTTGACAACATGATCCGTTTGTTATGAACATTCGACATAACCGCACAAAGCTCGGAGGTAAAGCCATGGCAAGTTGGGACGATATTCTCACCGCCCGCGACAAAGAAGTGTTCGCGCTTTCCGGTTTTGGCAAAAAGGCCGGCTTCGGCCAGCGGCCGGCCTTGCTCATCATCGATGTCAATTACAATTTCACCGGCGACAAGCCCGAGCCAATTTTAGAATCGGTAAAACGCTTCCGCACCAGTTGTGGCGAAGAAGGCTGGGAAGGGGTTTATGCCATTCGCGAGTTGCTCGGCGAGGCGCGCAAAAAGCACATGCCGACTTTTTATACCACCGCCGAGGAAAATCGCGCCAACAGTACGGTTTTAGTTGGCGGTTGGGCGGCCAAGAGCAACCGAACCACCGAAGACATGACCGACCAGTGGGAAAAAGCCAATCAGATCGTCGAGGAAATCGCGCCTCAACCCGGCGACATCGTCGTGCACAAACAAAAGCCCAGCGCTTTCTTCGGCACGCCGCTGATGAGCATGCTCACGGAGGTCCATGCCGACAGCTTGCTCGTCTGCGGCACCACTACCAGCGGCTGCGTGCGCGCCAGCGTCATCGACGCCTTCTCCTACAACATGAAAGTGTCCGTCGTCGAAGAATGCGTCTTCGACCGCGGCCAAGCCTCGCACAAGATCAATCTGTTCGACATGGCGATGAAATACGCCGACGTTATCCCGCTTAAAGAGACGATCGAATACATCCGCCGCTTGCCAGACAACCTCTACGCGCCGGCGCTGTGAGAATCATCGGAGGGATTCAACATGAGCGAGCCTAAAGCCAACCCAGTCTTGAATGCCGCGATCATGAAAGCCGTCGATAACCAGCTCCGCGGTAATGACCCGCCCGCAGATCGGGGAAACCATGAAACGTCTCATGACAGCCGGTCATTCCGAGGAGGAAGCCAAGCGGCTGATCGCTTGCGTGGTTTCAGCTGAGATCTTTGACGCGCTGAAACAACAGCAGCCTTTCAATCTCGAGCGCTTCGTCAAAGCTCTCGACAAGCTTCCCGCAAAGCCTTGGGAAGAAGAAGAGAGTTAAGTTCGACGGAAGAGTGGTTTCGCCTATACGGAACAAGGCGCCATACATAAACTTTCTCTCTTAGACTGTGCCCGTGGGGCCATCTGCGGCACGACATATTCTCAAAAACATGATGAAAGGATCAGGGAGTAATTGAAACGACATTTCTTTCGACCTGTGGGTACGAGAGATCGATCTCTTGTTGGATCTCAATGGTCTTGGCCAGCGCGGTGACGACGCGGCAGTAATGCTTGATGTCCTCCGTGCTTAGGATTCGCGTTTTCCGATCCTTCAACCATTTGTCGAGAACCTGGTAACCGCCAATTTGATACTCCCAGACATCTGATTCGATACCTTCAAAATACTGAGTCTTGCTAATATATACGCGTTTCTCCTTAACGTTGTATGCTTGGTTTTCTACTCGATTGTCTCCTTTCCCTTGGAAGCGGCAGGTGAGTTTGTCTAAGTCAGTAGACTTGAGGAGATGTAAATCTATTAGCTTGCGTCCAAGGGCGGCTAGGTTTGTGAACAAATCTCTGTCCCTTGCAAAAGGTATCCGTGGAAAATCAGTTCTGAGAAACTCGGCGTATTTGTTGCGGTAGCTCGGAGAATACAGGACGGCGTAGATATAGTGCAGGATCTGTTCTGGAACCATATCTCGATCGTGAGCGGCCTTTAGAGCTTTTCGTAAAACGGGGGCGAGGTTAGGCTTTCGCTCAAATTTCCCACCTGATTGACCAAAAAGACCTTTTGGATAGAGGTAAAGAGGGAAAAGGCACGACTGAGTTGTGGATTCTCCACATTTTGTCTCCATTATGGTTGTTGAACAAAAGAAGTGGTCCATCTCATGAGATTTGTTGCTTCTTGCTGAAACCAACCCCAAATTCTCCTGCTGCATGTGACACATCACTTCTTTGCGTGAACGCTCAATGACGGCATCATGATAGAAAATCCAACGGGCATCAAAAGGGCGATACAATATGGGGATAATGTTTTCTTCCCAATTTCTATCGTCCATGATTGTTTTGCGACGATCCGCCAATTTCCAACCTGTTTTGTCCTTCAGGTCGAATGCCTGGCTGATCAACTCATTGTCCAGGTTCTTGTCGCGAAACATTCTAATCCGTCGCTTGAGTACGTCGTTGTCGAAATCGATAGCGAAGTGGTCCCTGGCGGTGACAACACCCACGCTGCTCAAAGGAAAAAGCTGAGGAAGCTTGGGATATTGCTGGTAGATGCTAAACAGGGCTTCATCTCGTGGGAGAAAAAAGTAGGAAGGTGATTTAGGATGAATCTCGGTCCAATTAATCGTTGAGACGTTATTCTTTTCTAGCCAATCGTATTTTGCTTCTCGATCGCCCCATAAGTCCGCGTGGCAAACTTTTCTTTCTAGCCCGGCTTTCTTGATGAATATTCCAATCGCGACACCCTGGCGGATATCGAACACGTTTTTGTCTTCAGACCCGTCAGGGCAACGTTCTTTCTTAAGACTGTTTCCATGCAGGTCAAGTACATAGATTTGCTCAAAGCTCTGTATTAAAGACTGCCGCATGCCCCGAAATGTGGGATTGTCGAGATAGCTGTGATTGGTGATCAAGCCAAGGACGCCTTCACCTCTTTGGTCAATCTTCCACTGGGCAAACCGGATAAATTTCACATAGTCATCCTGTAGCCACTTCGGATTTTTCTCACCGAGGGGTTTGCCATCTACCTGCTTGTAATCTTCTATAAGCTGCCCAATGAAGGTAAAAACCTTTCTGCGAATATCTCGACCGCCTTTCCGCCTAACTTCAATCTTCCATGCCGCGTTCGCCGAGTGCCCTGAATAGGGCGGGTTTCCCAAGATAACCAAAATAGGAGTTTCCTTTTTCACTTTACCCGCTAGGTGGGATTCCTCGGCGAGGGAAGACATGCCGGGCAGCTTCGTCTCTTCTAGTTCCTGCATCTCTAACGTGTTGGTTAGGTATAGCTGGAAGCGCTCGTCTTTCTCTAACGGATGTCCCAACTCTTCGAGGAGGTAGCCGATCTTCAGGTGGCCGACAGCATACGGGGCCATCATCAATTCGAACGCATAGAAGTTTTTTAGGATATGGTCCGGTATTAGATTTGCCGCTCCGCCGCGACCATATTTTTGTGAAAACTCCTCGACCGCCTGGCGTGTTGCTTCCGCGGGGAAGGTACATGTGCCCGCAGCAAGGTCTAACACTCGAACCGAAGTCGAAGCAAAACCATCAGCTTGGCCAAACACATCCTTGAGAATGCGATGCAGGGAGCGGACGATAAACGACACTACGGCTTCAGGCGTGTAGTAAACTCCTCTGCGCTCCCGTTCCTTGGGATCGTACTCAGCCAGGAACGGCTCATAAAAGTGCACAATAGGATCTCTCCCTGTTCTTTCGCGGAGGATCTTCTCGATATCAGCCACGGATAGTACCTCGGCAATATCGTCGACGATCCACTCTATTTGAGTAGGAAGGTCGCCCATTGACACGAAATGAAAAACATCCCGGAGAATGCCAATTGTACGTGGGATAAGATCGTAAGCTAACTTTCGGTTGAAACCGCTCTTCGCTTTGGTTCGAGCCGCAAAGAGACCGTATGTGATGGTCTGAGCGTAGATATCGGAAAAATCATCTTTTGTTAGGCTACCGATAAGGTATTTTTGAAAGGCTTCGTAAAACCCTACAAGCTGCCCTTTCTCGTTTACCATCTCAACAATGATTTGCTCCTTCAGATAGCGAGTCCGCTTCGCCAATTCTACAGCCAGGGACTTGGCGGAATACGTCTTGGGAAGCGAGAAGGCAAAATATTTTTCCAATAGATCTAGAAACTCTTTTTCCTTCTCGACCGACGGAACTGATTTGAGTTTATAGACAGTGAAGGGCCGGGCAATTTGGACGGTGTCTATGAGTTGTCCGTTTCGATAAAGCCGAAACTGGAAAAAGTTCGTAAGTATGAGATTGGGAAAAGTGTGGAGGTAGCGCTTCAGTTGATTTGACGTTTCAATGATTTCCAGGTTTTCCTGAGTCGGCGGCTTGGCTTCTATGTAACCAACGATGTGTTGTTTGCCATCCCAAACTCGGAAATCAGGATTACCAGCTTCCGTTTTCTTGGGTTGCGAAGTGACTTGAACTTTGGCGTGGCCTGATTCCTTAGCAAAAGTTTCGAGGAGGCCCTTAACGCAGGAATAGTAACTTTCCTCGCGGGCATCCCCGTGTTTGCCAGTTTCAAATAAGGCTTTTACATAGTCTTTCAACGGTTTTGTGCCTATCATATATCGCTCAGAATAGAGAAGATCGTATAAATTTTCTACAATTATTCTCAAATGCCGGCTTCACCAGCGCGGCCGGCGGATTGTTCGCCCGCTTCTTCCCCTTTGTGATTGTACTGCTCGATCGGCTTCTTCTTGGAAATGTTCCCGGCCTTTTTCCGCTTCGCCTTTGGCTTACTCTCAGCGGAGACCGCGCCAGTCGGTCTGGGGTTGATCACCCCACACCGTTCTTCCGCTTCCCAAAATTGTCTCTAAGGAAATCTCGGCAATAGTACGCGACAATGACGTAATCTGACAAGAGAAACTGACTGGGCCAACAGTTTGCCAAACGGTGCCGGGGGTAGTAAAGATACGCAACTCAGGGGTACACGAGTCCTTGCGAACCGTTCAGCGCCTCAGGGCAAGTACATACACGAGGAGAATGCGCTCCGGCAGGACCAAGCCAGCCGTATTCCTGTGCGAAGACCTTGATGGTAATAGTGCCGGTGAATTCGTCGTAAAATTACGAGGGGGTATCGATTCTGGAGTCGTTGGTCTTACCTGCGAGCTACTATCTTCACTCCTTACCGAGAAACTCGGAATTCGAACCCCTAACCCTGCAATCGTTGAGATTGACCCGGCTATCGGCGCGCTGCTAAGCGCAGGGGACACGGAGATGGCACGCCTGATTAGAAACAGCGGCGGGCTGAATTTTGGCTCCGAAGTTTTGGTCGGTGGTTACAGCGTGTGGCCGATCGACAAAGGTGTGCCGGCTTCTTTGAAGCCGTTAGCCGGTGAGGTGTTTTGCTTCGACGCTCTGATTCAAAACCCCGATCGCAAGGTGAACAACCCGAATTTTCTCTGGAAAGGGGACGAAATATTTTTGATCGACCATGAATTAGCCTTTTCTTTTTTGTATCAGATCGGCCAACGGGCTGATCCGTGGAGTTTGGAGGGAAGTGCGGGGGACTTTCTTAACGATCACGTTTTCTACAGAGAGCTTAAAGGTCAGGAGATCGATTTGGCCCGCTTTCAAAACGCATTAGAGGCCATATCTGATGACGATTTGACTGGTATGTTTGACCAGATACCGAGAGAATGGAACAATGATGGTGTGTCAAAAATTTCCAGCCATCTAAAGAGCGTACGGGATCACGCGGCGGAGTTCGTTAACCAGGTAAAATGGAGGTTGGCATGAAGACTCCCTATACCTTTAGTGTATTGCGGTATGTACACGACCCGGTAAGCACCGAGTTCGTCAACATCGGCGTGGCTGTCTATGCTCCAGCCGCGAAGTATCTGAGCGCGCTCTGCACGACTCACTATCAACGGCTCTCGGCAATGTTCGACCCCATTGATGGAGAGCACTTTCGTCAGATCACAAAATTCATTCAAAATCGCATTGAAGCGCTGGGTCAACGACTCGACTCCGAACTGCCCTTCAAAGATGCGCCGAAAAACATCGAGGATGTTCTTGCGCAGGTGTTGCCACCGGACGACAGCGCAATTCAGTTTTCGAGCGCAGGTGCTGGTTTTACTTCCGACCTTCCAAAGACCTTGCATGAGCTGTATCTCCGTTACGTGGAACGTTACGTGGCGCGGGCGGAGCGGCCCAGCCGAAACGACGAAGAAATTTGGCGGGTTTTCAAAGCGCCTTTGGAAAAACGCGAGATCATAAAGCACCTGCAGCCCAAGACAATCGTCGCGCCGAACTATGATTATAAGTTCGACCACGCCCGACAAAATAAGCTATGGCACGCGTATGAGCCCATATCCTTCGATTTGGTTGAAGGTGGGTCGATCAAAGATAAAGCCAACAACTGGGTCGGGAGAGCGACTAGCCTAGCCGACAGCAAGGAGAAATTTAAGATTCACCTGCTATTAGGAAAGCCAAGGGAAGCTAAATTGCAATCGGCGTACGTGCAAGCGAAAAACATTCTGCACAAAATGCCTGGGAAGCCCGCGTTCGTCGAAGAGCACGAAGCTGAGGATTTCGCCGACGCATTGAGAAACGAGATCAAAGAGCACGGCGAATAGCACGGACGGGATTGACGCCCATAAGATTTCCAAATCGATGATGCGGATTTCCGCGACAGCGCCGCGTGAATCTGGAGAGCATGATCACTACCCACGCCGACGTCGTCGGCAGCCTGCTTCGGCCGCCGCATTTGCTTGCGGCGCAAAAGCAACTCGCCGCTGGAGCGATCTCCGCGGCGCAATTCAAAGCAATCGAAGATCGCGCCGTCGACGATGCCATCGCATTGCAAGAAAGTGTCGGCCTGGAAGTCGTCACCGACGGCGAGATGCGCCGCCAATCGTTTCAAAGCCAGATGACCGCGGCGGTCAGCGGCTTTGGCGCATTTGATCTCGACGCTTTTCTTTGGGGCCAATGGCACGACGAGCACGGCGTCGAGAAAAAACCTCGGCCGCGCCGCCTCGGCGCTATCGCCAAGCTCAAGCGGCGGCGTTTTCTCTCGGCAGATGAGTTTATTTACCTCAAGGCTAAAACGGTTCGAATACCGAAGATCACGATTCCCAGCCCGGGGCTTTGGGCGAATTTCTGGTCGCCGCATTACTCACGCGACGCGTATCCGACCCTCGAGCTTTTTTTGGCGGACATCGTTACGATCCTGCGCGAAGAAGTTGCCGAGCTCGTGCGGGTCGGCGCCACTTACATTCAAATCGATGCGCCGCATTATGGGTTGCTGCTGGATCGCACCACTCGTCGGTTTTACGAAGGGCTCGGCTGGAAATTGAACGATTGGCTGTCTTTGGGGATCGATCTCGACAATTCGCTGATGGCCGGGTTTTCCGAGGCTACCTTCGGTTTCCATATCTGACGCGGCAACCAGGGCAGCCGTTGGTTGTCCGCGGGAGGTTACCAGGCGATCAGCAAAGAATTGTTCCGCAAGCTCACGGCACAACGGCTATTATTAGAATACGATGACGAGCGTTCGGGCTCCTTCGAAGCGTTACAAGATGTCCCCGATGATAAGTTCGTCGTCTTGGGACTCATCACGAGCAAAAAACCTGAGCTTGAATCCAAGCGCTGGTTGACGCGAAGAATTGATCATGCAAGCCGATATATCGCGAAGGACCGCCTTGGGCTGAGCCCGCAGTGCGGCTTTGCTTCATCAGTCATTGGCAACCGCATCGGCATCAAGGATCAAAAGCGTAAATTAGCGCTCGTCGTCAAGACCGCCGAAGCGCTCTGGAACTAGAGGCGCCGTCAATGCGCCTACGTCAGCGCCCGGGTGATCAGAATCACGCCGATGATCGATAGCAGCACCAGTAAGCCGCGGGTAAACGTCTTCTGATTCACCCGATCCTGGGTCTTCAAACCGGCGAAGAAACCGAGCGTGGTAAAGAGCACCACTTGCAGCGACAGCGTGAGCGTATTCCAGTTGAAAAGATTCCAGGTCGACACGGCGATCAACTGCGTCGCCTTGGTGATCAGAAAAATCGTCGCGACCGATTTGACGAAGTTACGTTTCTCTAGTTTCAGGCTGTAGAAGTAAATGGCCAAGATCGGTCCGGCGGCATTGGTCATGCCGTTTAGAAAACCGCTGATGAATCCGAAAATCGGCGAGAGGATTTTCTCGGCGGCGGGAGAGATTGTGCAGTCGAATTTGAGCAGGCTCGAGACGATAAAGACAATCACCATGATCCCCAGGCAGAGATTGAGCACCCAAAGCGGCAACATCATCAACAGCATCGTGCCGAGGAAAACCCCAACGATGGTCAGACCGATCATCGACTTGAAGCGGCGCAAGACCACATGGGGAAACCCGTCGCGAAATACTTGCGTCACGTCCATCAAGAGATTGGGCAGGATCAGGATCGTCACGGCGATGCGGATGTCCAAAAGCAACGCGACCATCGGCGTAGCGATCAACGGAAAGCCAAACCCGGTGGCGCCTTTGACGAAGGCGGCAAAAAGCAAGGCGACGCCAACGAGAATATGTGTTAGATCGAAGGACATACTATTTGTGTAACGATGAGATTTTTTAGCCGCACACCGGTGCGAACCTTCGTGATCTATCC
>Ga0137461_1000355_pt1 | contig 10263 bp, 5 predicted proteins | sample EasRivERMGT746_2_FD_104650 | JGI IMG/M metagenome (GOLD analysis project Ga0137461, IMG submission 104650) | Soil microbial communities from meander-bound floodplain in the East River, Colorado, USA - East River MetaG ERMGT746_2 | ecosystem: Environmental > Terrestrial > Soil > Floodplain ... | reverse complement strand
TTGATCCTGAAATAAAATATGAGTTTTATTTTCATCAATTAATCCGTTTCCGTTATTATCAATACCATCAGTTCTGCGTGGATCGTTTCTTGGAATGTTGTCATCACTTTCCCCAACCAACATTTCTTCTGTAACTCTTGGTCCTATTTCGGGACTGTCATCATCATTATCAATTCTGTCAATTGCAATACCGGGGGTTTCAAGAAATGTTCCACCGACTATTCCAACCGGACCTCCACCAAACGCAGGATCGGGTGACAGATTATTAGAATTCCTTGACCATGCAATATCATTTTTAAGGTCAAACTCAGATAAATTTTCTAGTCCCTCTCCACCCACAAAATCAGCCCATAAAATAGTGATACCTACTTTGTTTAAAGGTTCTGTACCATCGTTTTTTATTTTGAATAAAAGATATAAAGCGTCCTGTACAAGTATCTGATTCCATGCCATTACTCTTACATCAAGTATAAGACCTAATCCTTTCCTGGATAGATCTGTAGTATCAGGAAAATAATTGGTGTATCTGTCGTAGTTATTATCTGATGCATGAAAATACAACTCCTGATCAGCATTAAATTTATCTTTCCCAAAATAGCCATTCCATTTTCCCGGCCATCCCGGATCATTTTCATCACTCATTTTATCCGGCCAGAAATCAGGCCAGGTTGTTGGGTCTACGTCGGTAGCAAACCCTTCTGGATTTCTTTCATTAAAGTATCCCGGCACTGGTTCAAAATTCCAGGTTTGCCCTTGAGGTGATTGTAAATAATGACACCTGGAAACAATATGCTTGATCTCGCCCAGATCATCAACAACTTCGGCACCCACCATTATTCCTGCAACTGCCAGATAGACCTGACCAGTATTTTTTGGCCATTCATAAGGTGTTTGCTCGGTTATAGGAACAGAACCTTCCCTGCCAGTCATTCCATAATTGAAAACGGTTGTCCTTATCTGGTTTCCTTCTATCTGTGCTTTTCTTCTTTTCGATACGTCTCCTCTTTCATCGCTGGGAATATATTGTGCATATAAAGACGTCGTAAGGAATATAATTGCGAAGAGAAATAAAACTGTATTTTTAATTGTATTGAACATTAAAATCCTCCGGTAATCGTTTACCATTAAAATGAAATTTCAATTCCAAATTGTACATTTCTTGGTTCACCGTAGTGATCTGGGTATTTAACATATTCTTCAGGTGTATTCGGCCTTTGTGAATTTTCTCCAATATTTTGTGTTTCAGTAGTAAAGTCAGGTTGTCCTGTATCGCCAAACACTCTTATAGGATTCCTATTATCGAGCAGATTAAATATTCTTAAAAATGCATTAAGGTTAACTCCACCAAAATTAAAAGTTTTATCGACTTTTAAATCAAGTGCGAATTGGCTGGGAATTCTACGACTGTTTTGTACTAATCCCGAAGTAATGCCTCTATCTGCAGTATACTGTGTAACTGTTGGCGTATAAGGCAAACCTGTTCCATATCGTGCCAAGAGGCTAATTCCCCAATTATCAAATCCGGTATAGAGCGAAGCATTGAGCAAATGATTTTGATCCCAATCCATAGGGATTAAAAATAAACTTGGTTCAGCATTTCCCGATACAGCGTCGAATTCTTCTTCGGGAGTTGAATTGCTTCCTTCAGCAACCTGATAGGTATAATTAATATCAAACGAAAAATAATTCGAAAATCTTTTGTTAAAGGTTAAAGTTATACCTTTTACGTTTGCATAGTCTTTGTTTGTGAATATCGAATAGGTAACTAGGTTCAGGGTCTCAATAACAGGACCTGCCTGAATCCAATCCCTGATATCTCTGTAAAAACCAGTTACATCAATCAAATAATCATCTGAAAATTCCTGTCTGAATCCTAATTCATACATTACAGTTTTTTGAGGTTCAAGGTTCGGATTTCCAAAAACGCCAATGTTAATTCCCGAATTTGGAACTTTATATGGCCCGTTTTGGAATAAATATTGGAAGGGTGGAGTTTGAAGGAAATGCCCGTATGAAAAATGAACTACACCAGTTGCACTTGTTGGATATGCAATACCAAACCGGGGACTAAGCTGTACTTTCTCAGCTGCATCTTTATAAAAATATGGTTCTAAATAACTATTATATTTCAGTATATCTTCATCTGTCCATGAATCATCGGGCAGATTTAGTCCAAAATACGATGGTGAATGAAGCGGTGCATAGATATTCGGATCGGTTACATCGACTAATACTTTTCCTTGAGAATCAAAATAATCTAACCTTAGGCCAAAATTAATTATTACACTTTCAAACTCGATTTTGTCCTGCACATAAGCTGATGTCTCGAACGGAGTAGCATCATATAAATAACGATTGGTTTGTGTCTCATCAGGAATTGAAGGTTGAAATGGTTCAACAGGTACACCATTTTCTCTTTTAGGTTCAAGAGTATAGTCATCAAAATTCAGTGTGTGTGATTTCAACTCTACTCCTAATTTCACTAAATGTTCTTGTGTTACCTGGCTGGTATAGTCGATCCTTCCAAAATAAGTATTTGTTTCTCTAAAAAACCTGTGCAGATTCGTACCTTTAGTTCTGAAAGAATAAGTATCGGGCCGGATTAAAGAATCGGGATGGAGGTAACGTGAATCAATTGGATCCTCATACAGATATTCATTGAAATCTTTAAAGAAGTAACTACCTTTTATATCGTAAAATGATGATGAAGAAAGCATATGAGTAATGGTTGCTGTAAGGTTGTAACTTCTTGCATATTTGTTTACATCACCATCAGGATTCCATCTATATTCGTGATTGTAATCTCTATAATCAACATCAGAATATAACCCTTCTAACAGTATCTTTATTTCCTGAATTGGTGAAAAGCTAATGTTTCCTTGTCCATATATATTCTCACTCCAATTCATCGGAACAACTTCTCTATCAGCTTTTACTCCATTAGGATTATATCTTCTTTCACCAAACAGATATCCTTCATCGTATATATATCTTCCATTAACAAAAAAAGTAAGTACGTTGTTTGTAAAGGGAACCGGTCCACTCAGGCTGCCCTGAAAATTATAATTCGAAATCAAATTTATTTCATTTATGTGAGGAAAATATTCAGTAAAATCACTCGCATGATCGCCAGCATAGACTAAAATATTTCCGTGATAATCCCTGCTTCCTTCTTTTGTAACGGTGTTTACAATACCGGACATTGCATTGCCGTATTCAGCATTAAATGTTCCGCTGATTACCTGTAATTCCTGAACACTATAATTATCAATCTGAATACCCCGGCTATTGTCATAACCATCAGTAATCGAAACACCATTTACCCAATAGGCAACTTCACTTGTTCTACCGCCTCTAATATGAAAATCACCAGCGGCATCTCTGGTTACTCCCGCTTGAAGTTGAAGTATATCATCAAACTCAGCAACAGGTAAAACTTCAATTTGTTCGGCACTTATTAGAGATTGGCTGGATGTAACATCTTTTTTGACAAGATCTTGTTTTCCCTGAACAACAATCTCTTCTAATTCAACTGCAGATTCTGATAATGTGAAATCAACTGAAGTAGTTAGATCAATAGAAACCGAGACATTCTCAACCAGTACAGGCTGGTAACCGATGTATTGTGCTTTTACATTATACTTCCCTGGAGAAATGTTAAGGATAACATAGTTTCCATCAATATCTGTGGCAGCCCCTAAATTTGTTCCCACTATAATTATATTAACAAAGGGTAGTGGTTCTCCCGTAGTTTTGTCGGTTACCTTTCCAGCAATTTTCCCGGTGGTTCCGGCAAAAGTAAAACTCAACGAGCAACTAAAAACAGTTAGATAAACAAGTAAGATTTTTTTCATATCCTGCTCCTTACTCCTATAGTCAGTTTTATTAATTATCCTTTAATAAATTCACTCGACAATCTCATCAGAACCAAGCATATTTGTATTAATACTAATATTTACTTTACTACGAATCTTATTTAAATAATCTTGCAAAATTTCTGTTTGATTTTCAAGCTGACTTGCTTTTGATACTTCTCGTTCTATAACACTGAAATCTATTGGTTTACTTTCTTCTTTTCCAAGTAGTCTAAAAATGCCGTAAATACCTTCGATTTTTAATGGGCCAATAATTTCACCTGACTGAGAATTCCAAAACAAATTCTTGTAACTGCCAAATTTGGAAACAGGTGCGTACCCCATTATTCCGTAATTCTCAGCAGACCATTTTCTCAAAGAATATTTTTTCGCCAACTCGCCAAAATCACTGCCTTCATTTAACAATTTAATTATGCTATTAGCCATATCCTCGCTATTAACAAGAATCTCCTGGAGATTCAGCTCCGGCTCTGTTGAAAAAGAACTAATGTTATCTTTATAATACTTGAAGACAACAGAATCAGGAAGGTTAGCTTCACTAATTATTTCATCTTTTTTAAACCGTAGGAATGTACTCATATTATATTTTTCAATCTTTTCCAGAACTACCATAGTTGTATCATAACCTTTACTAATTGCAATATTGTAAAGAGTATCTTTAATTAACATTCCTTCAATCGCTGCTTGCAAGCTTTCAATTGAATTTATTCTGGTGCTTTGATAAAATGGTAAATCAGATAATCTTTGTTCAATCTCTGCCTGGCTGTAAACTCTATCCCTATAACTTGCACATTCTTGTGATTGATTCTTATAGTCACCTAACTCTATTTCTTTTTTACTATTTAAATTTACTGAAATTTCTTTAATAATCTCATCGCTGAATGTCAATTTAGATTTGTCAAAAATACTATTAATATATTCTTTTTCGCTCGGTTCCTTCTTCCTCATTTTAATAACGTTTTCCAAATGAGATTTTTTATTTTGGAATTCGGATTCCGTTAAAAGCGGAGTTGTAATCTTTTCCTCTAATTTAATAATACTATATCCGTATTCCGTTTTTACTGGTTCTGATATTTCACCAACTTTCAGTGAATACGCTACATCTTCAAACGCTGGGTCCATATCTCCCCATGTAAAATAACCAAGATAACCACCATTATTTTGTAACACTGAGTCGGTAAAAACTTGTTTCGCAAGTAATCCGAAATCCACTCCAATTTTTACCAGCTCAAAAAGGTTATTAGCTTCTTCTTCTGTTTTAGCAAATAAATGGCGAGCGGCTATTTTCTCATTTACTCTTTGAAATGCTTCCCTGATTTCTTCTTCATTAACATTTATTTTAGCATATATTTCCCGGTCTTTCAGATATGCAAGAATGGTTCGTATCCTTGTTACTTCCAACTCTTTTATGTACTCGGGATCATTCAGAATTTTTTCATTGTAGTCGTAATAATAAAGAAGTATCTCATTTATAATATTATCGAGGATGGCTTTTCTTACTACGATATTATCTTTTGCTCCTGTTGAAAAAAGGTAGCGAGAATATCTCTCATTAAATTCTGACAAAGTTATACCATGACTTCCTACTGTGGCTAAAATCCGTTTATCAACCTGCTGTGGATATGTGAAGATTGAAAGACAAGAAGAAATAATTATAAACAGTATACTTATTTTCATTTACTTAGCTGCTTATAGTACATATTACAAAAAGATTATACCAATCGCATAACGATTTATTTGAATGCAAATTACTATAAAAGATTACAGTAAACATATTTATTAAGTTCGCAAAATTAAAGTGTTTAATTATGAAACTGATAATATGCCGAATCGTTTTCATTAACTGATATCTATTTGAGGCAGGACATACTATTTTATAAAATTAATTTATAAAAGTATTTAAAAATTGCAAATCTTATTTTAACACAGATAATTATTTGCACTGTAAAAAAAAGTTTATCCCGCATTTGCGAGAGTTAATTAAGTTGAAAAACAACCATATCGGATTCTCATCTTAACAATATCATTTTATTTGTTTCTGAAAAACTTCCGCTAACCATTTTATAAAAATATACTCCGCTCGGTAAATTGTTTGCATTAAAATATAATTCATGAATTCCGGCGTTTTTATATTCATCGACTAAAGTTTTGATTTCCTTTCCAAGAACATCAAATACTTTTATTAATACTTTGCTTGATTGCGGAATTGAGTATTTTATCTTTGTCTGCGGATTAAACGGATTAGGATAATTCTGTGAAAGAGTATATTCATTAGATATTGTTTCATCATTTTGCTCCAAAATAATTCCGCTCCCAAATTCATAAACTCTGTAACCCCACGGAGGAAGAGTTATTGTTGTATTTTCACTAAAGTAAACAGAGTCATTTGTAAATGCATCTCTATAACTTCCCGTATATAATGTACCTTCCAGTGTAAATGTTTTCTCCTGATTAGTTACATTAAATATTTCAAACACTTTACAATTTTCTTTCTCTCTTATAAAAGCAAATATTGATGGATTATTAGTTGTTAAAACACGTTGTAACTGCCCTCCATTTGTTCCGTTCCAAAGTGCTTTATTATCTTTTTTCAGATTGAATAATGCCGTATAAATATTTGTAAACGGATGAGGCTGCCAGTTTATTTCATCTTTATCAAAAAATAATAGCCGGTGAGACAGTCCCGCTTCTTCACCACTATATAAAAGAGGCATACTTCTGAATGTTGAAGTTAAAACTGCAAAAATTTCTGCGGCGGGACCAAATTGCTCGAAAACCGTTCCGTACCATGAATTTTCATCATGATTTGAAGTAAAATACGTCCTGTAATGATTGGAGGAAAAGTATGTGTTTTCAATATTAACATAACTGTTTAAATTGTTTGCATTATTCGTTCCGGCAACAATATTATTTAAGATTCCGCTTCCAAAACCATGATAACCCCATGCATACGTCATATCAAAACCTGCAGCCTGGTATTGCGTTCCGTCATCTTCGGCAAGCATAAGGATTTCAGGCTTTAAACTTTTTAATTCTGTTATAGCCTCGGACCAGAAATCAATCGGCATAAAACTAACAGCGTCACAACGGAAACCATCAATTTCAGCTTCGTTAATCCAGAACTTCATCACATCGATCATGTAATCTCTTAATCCCTGCTGGCTAAAATCCAATTGAATCACATCAGACCAGTTTGTACCTGGCGGAGGGACGAAATTTCCCTGACCATCTGTAATATACCATTCTGGATGAGTAACCGTTAACGAATTATCCCACGAAGTATGATTTCCAACCCAATCAATTAATACGTACATACCTTTCGCATGAACCGAATCGACGAGCGCTTTAAAATCATCAAGAGTTCCGAATTCAGGATTGACTCCATAGTAATCCTTAACTGAGTAATAACTTCCAAGAGTGCCCAGCCGGTTTAATAATCCGATTGGATGAATAGGCATAAACCACAATATACCTGCTCCAAGGTCTTTCAGCCGATCTAGATGAGTTGCAAACTCAGCGAATGTACCGGACTGAGTATATTGACGTACGTTCACTTCATAGATGATGCGATTGTAGCTCCAATCCTGATGAGTTTGAGAATAGGAATGGAAGGAGACCATTACAAACACAAAAACACTTAGTAAGATGCACTTGTGGATCTGCGACTTATAAATTGATAATTTTCTTTTCAGCATAATATTTTCTCAAAAAATTAATATAGTTAATTTTTTTGTGTTGCAGCCACCTCACTAAATTCGTACAACTGCATTATAAACAAATTAACATTTTGTTTTTAAATCTGCCACAATTAAAAGGATAGTATATTTTTGAACCAATTTTATAAATTAAAAATTACTAAAATCTAATTTAATATCAGTCATGGTAATTGAAATAATTCCCATAGCTGAAACCATTTGAGGTATATTCTCAATTTCAGTTTGCTTGCTTATATGATTATATGTAAATGCTACCTCATTAAAATAAGTTTCGTTATATCAGTGAAATTTCCAGTTTGCATTCAGGACAAAATACTTCATCCTGATTTACATACGACTTATGCAGGATTTCAAATTTTGTATTGCAATCAGAACATTTATATTCAAACAATGGCATTGATATTCTCCGATTTTAATTATTGCAGATTAGTTTGATTAGCCCGATTCTCATCCCTCATCCAGATTTAGAAATTCCATTAACCTTTGGTGAGCATCTTTGGGTAATTCAACATTATACTTTTTAAAACATTCAATAGTAATTTCAACTGATTTAAAATACTCCTGGCAGTGATTGCACTTATCGAGGTGATTTTTAATCTCAATACATTTTTCCGAGTTCAGCTCATGACCAAGATTTTGGCAAATGTGCTGCATTACTTCTTTACAAGTGACTTTTTCTGTCATTTTCTGAATGCCTCGTCTAGTTCCTTTCTTAAAAAAGCTCTTGCTCTATGCAATCTCGATTTAACAGCCGGAATCGATAACTCTGTAACCTGTGCAGTTTCTTCTGTTGATAATCCTTCAACATCTCTAAGTAAAAACACAGTTCTGTAGTCTGGTGAAAGTTTTTGTATCGAGTCATCAAGAATTTTTTTTAGTTCCTCATTTTCAGTTTCTTTGTATGGAATATTACTCCAGTCGGCAGAATATTTTTCGGTGTATAAACTTTCATCATCATCCTCGAGATAAACAAAATTATCATTCTTCTGTTTCCGTGCAAGCATAAGGCAGTGATTGGAAACAATTCTGTAAAGCCAGGTTGAAAGTTTTGATTTCCCATCAAACTGATGCAGTGATTTTACCATGCTGTAAAATGTTTCCTGCATTATTTGTTCTGCTTTATCAGGGTGCCTGCAAATCTTAAAAGCAAAATTATAGATTGTCTGCTCATACCTTCCAACAAGCCCTGCTAACGCCTTTTTATCTCCTTTTTTCGCTCTTTCAATTAGTTCGTTTTCTTCCATTTAGTAAGATGCATACCTATAAAATTGGATTCAAAATTAAAATATTATTCGTAATTTTTGACAAGTAAATGTACGCTATCGTCAGCTCTTTGTCATTCTGATTGATTAAGCGTAATTTTATTTAATAAAGAAAATACGATTCTAATATAAATTAATATTATGCCGCAAAACAGAGACGTTGATGGAATAAAAGTTAACAGGTTTTTCTCTGGTATAAGAGAAACAGTTATCGCAGCTATTTTTAACCCGAAGGACTTTGTTGAAGTAAGCGAAGGCGATTTAATTTATCAAACCGGGGAAGAATCAACCCAGGTTTACATTCTTCTGAAGGGTGAAATAAAAATTAAGTACTCGGACTCCACTTACGTCAGCAGTAAAATAATGAATGATTTCTTTGGTGAAAAAGAAATGCTGGAAGGAACCCGGCGTATTTCATCAGCGGTTGCTCACAGGTCCAGTCTCATTTATAAACTTGATAAAACAATCGTGATGGGTTTGATGGCAAAATATCCTGCAGTCAAATCAAATATTAATAAATATGGTGAATCTAAACTCCCGGAATCCACGTTTGGTGCAAGTAGAATTGTTGATATAGCAAAAAACTCAAAACCTGTAAGCTTTCAGGCTTTTCGAAAATCAACAACAGTTATAGTGGAGAAAGAACCCGAAGAAGAATATTCTATTCCTTTCACACCGGAGATACCCGTTACTGAACCACCTGAAGTACAGAAAACTGAAATTAAAGTTCAGGAAAAAGAAGAAAATCTTAAGAAACAATTATCGGATATCCCTGAAGATTTTAAGAACTGGAAATTCACAGAAGTTACACCTAAAAAAATTGCTGTTGAACAAAAAAAACCTGAGAAAACAGAAGTTGAACTGCCGGAAATTGAAGAAACCGAACCGGAAGTAATTCATCCAGAACAGAAAATTGAGAAAGTGTTTGATCGTGAGAACATAAAAAGACTATTCGCATGTATCCAGGCTATGAACGGCGGAATTAATTTGGTTCAGACAATACAATCGATTTCAAGTGCTATCAAAGAATTAACTTTTTCCGAAAGTGTTGAACTCTGCCTTATTGATGAGAAGAAGGCGGAAATTCACAAATTTGTTTTTGAAGCAGAGAATTATTCACAGCACGAATACAAACTTCCCGAAGGACTGACTGGTACGTGTGCATTGCAAAAAAAAATTATCAACTTTGAAAGACCAACTGAAGATTCAAGGTTCAATCAAAAAATAGATCAGCCCGGAAATTCAGGATTGAAGAGGATTTTGTATTTCCCTGTAATCAGTGATGCCGGTGATACAATTGCAGTGATACAATTAGCAAGAGAAAATAATAAATATGATGACGATGAGATCGCTAATCTCAATATGCTATCAAAGCTGATTGAAAGTTATCTTCGAAAGTCAATTGAACTT
>Ga0137461_1000354_pt1 | contig 10275 bp, 7 predicted proteins | sample EasRivERMGT746_2_FD_104650 | JGI IMG/M metagenome (GOLD analysis project Ga0137461, IMG submission 104650) | Soil microbial communities from meander-bound floodplain in the East River, Colorado, USA - East River MetaG ERMGT746_2 | ecosystem: Environmental > Terrestrial > Soil > Floodplain ... | reverse complement strand
GTTTTGTAAGTAAGCAAAGATAAACCAACATCATTATTGTTAGTGCTGTAATAAAGTTTGAAGTCGATATCAGGTTTTGTGTTTTCCTCTTCAAATGAGATTACTGCATTCTTGTTATCTTTATGAACAACGTCAACCGGATGAGTGGGCGAGTAGATGTTTTTTATTTCGTTGTTTGTTTTCAGATTAACGTTAATCCTTACATTCTTTACAGGTTTAGCTGAAAATTTTTCGGTGTTGAGAGGATAAACATATTCATACAAACCATTATCAGAGTCCAGAACTTCGCGGTAACTGATATTAACTTTCTTTTTACTTTTAGGTTCGATAGGGAAAATCCGCACTTTGAAAATTCCTTGTCCTGTATATTCAAGTAATGCAGGATCTTTTATTTGTCTTACAATATCCTCATAAATCTGCCGTGCTTTGGTTGCATCCAGCAATTCAGCAAAAACCATCTCACCGTTTATTTCCATACTGAAATCTTTTATAAGAGCATTTTTAGGAATCGGAAAGATGTAAAATCCCTCAAGCATAATATTTGAAGGATTAAAAAACTCCTGGTCGATAACTGTTTCTGCAATATTGCCATTGATTTTTACATCAACGTGATGATAAAGAACTTCCAGCGGATAAGGGGATTGGAGAGGTTCAGGTCTTGGAATAATTATCAAACCATCAGCGAATAGAAATTGAGAAGCGAGGAGAAATATTAACAAACTATAAAATAATATTAACTTTTTCATTTTGTACTCAAAAATTATTTGTAAAACTTTGCTTAGCGAACTCTGCGAAAACCTCTGCGATCTCTGCGTGAACCTGTTTCACGCAAAGACCGCAGAGTTTAAACCACGCAGAGTGCGCAAAGAACATTATTATTCAAACTTATAATTTTTATTTGATGCCTGATCTCTTATAATTTTTAACATTGCAGCATCAAGTGTCTTGCTTTCAGGATTTTCAGAAATCTTCTGAGTTATATAATCTCTTCTTTGCTTATCTAATTGATTGATTTCATCCTGAATATGTTCACGTTCTTTTGCTTTTTTATCAATATATTTTTTCTGTTCTTCTAAAGTCATACTCTGCATTTCTTTTGGTAACTGGTCTTTTGGAATTTCTTCAATATCAACAGAACCATTTGCTTTTGCGTCGACCAAATCCCACGATTCATTTTTGTACTGTCCGCTTCCCTTTGTAACTGATCTCTCAACCATTACAGATGGAGCCAGATTACTTGCATTATCATCCTGTTCCTTTTGCCTCTGTTTTAATTCATCTCCATCGTAACCGTAAGCGATATAGGTTTCATTTATTTTCTGTCCAAGCTTGACCAGTTCATCATCAAACGGAGTATCGATGTGCACAATTTCCTGGTTCTGATCAATATTTATATAAGAACCATCAGCTAAGTCAGCACCATCTTTCCAACTCGTTTGTAAACCTTCATCGTAACTGCCGCAGTAAATTGTGTTTATAATAATTCCTTTACTTATAGCATCTTTGCAGGCGATTTTATAATCAACACTTCCCTGTGTAAATGGTTCATTTCCTGCAATGAACATGACTTTATAATTGTCCATATCTTTTGTCCACTTAAGATCTTTGATGGCTTCAGAAATTACAGTTCCGCAAAATTCACTTCCGCCGTTGGTTTTTAATTTGAATAGTTCTTCGGAAATTTTGTCGAGATCATTGGTTAGAGGAGTAATCAACCTGATATATCCTTCGTCCGGAGACAAACCATCATTCCCATACTCATATAATGCGACTTGAAGATTAATAATTTCTCCATCCCGCTTAGATCGAGCCATTTCATTTACAATTTTCCAGAGCTGAGTTTTAGCCTGGTCTATCAAACCATCCATACTATTGCTTGTATCTAATAGAATTGCAAGCTGAACAAGATTGGATTCCGGTTTGACATTTGATTCTGACTGGCTGCTTAGAAGTGTGAATGACAAGAAAAAACTAATTAAGAAAACTACTGGCTGGTTCATAATATTTTTCTCCGGGAGATTGTTTGTAATTTATTTATTCTAAATGCCGGATATTGAACTTATCTGACGTTGTAAAAGTTCCTGTTCCATCTAAGGTAAAATTTCATCACCAACTATTTTTTATTGGAACCACAAGTATTAATGTGAGATTGATTGAACAAAACGGATGTAAATCTAAAGGGAAGAGTGTGATGAAAGTTAAAATTATTTTATTGGTGAATGTTCGACAATATTCTGAGCTGGCTGCAGTTTATCACTTTTCCTGGCATGACAATCAACACAGTTTTGCCGGTGGATCGACTCTTCCAGTTCAACAGGATGAATAAAATCAAGACCACTAAGTGAAACATGTTCAACGCCGTCAGGAGTTGTTTGTGATATTATAGTGTGGCATTGGTTGCAGTCTTTCCTGATTACTCTTCCGTCCTCAGACTTGTGATTATTGTCGTGACACCGGAAGCAGCCGGAATCATATAAGTGAGATATGTGATTTGGAAAAGCTCTCCACGAAACTTTCATTGATGGGAAGTAATTCCTTCTATATATTTTTTGAATCTCGGTAATGCTGCTTTCAATTGATTCCTTTTTGGATGTATAAACCTCGGGATAAATTGATTGGTAAAAATTTTCAATAAAAATTTTAATACTGTCCAATCCAATTTGTTTTTCGGAATATGGATTATCCAGAACCTGCACAGCAACACTTTTTATATATGGCAAGCTTGTATCAATTCTTCCAAGTGATAATGATAAGTTAACTGATTTGTCAGCAGGATTATAAATGTGCGATGGACGATTATGGCAATCGATACAATCCATCACTCTCAGGTTTTCTTTTTTAAAATTATTTTCATCAAACTCAATTTTTGTACTGCGATAAATTGTTTCTACACCCTCAGCATTAGTTAATTTAATCCATGGAATAATATTTCTTTCATCATCAAGGTGAATGTACTCAATTTTGTTTGCGATGTTCATATGCCAGTGAATACCTTCAGTTCTGCCAAGCTCAGTGTTACCGCCGCCAATTTTTAGAAGCATTGAGATACTCGATTTTGTGTTATTCTTGTCGGATAAAAAGTAATCGGAATTATATTTTATCTCGCTGAAAAAATGCTGGGGGGAATGACACTGTTCACAAGTTCCTTCCGCAGGACGAAGTTCTTTGACCGGTGTAGGAATCGGTTTTGAATATTTATTAAACAAGACAGAATAAACCTGGTAGGCACCGGAGATTTTGGCTTTAACAAACCAGTCGGCACCTGAACCAATGTGACACCCGACGCAGCCAACTCTTGAATGAGGTGAAGAAAGATATGCTGTGTATTCCGGCTCCATAACCTTGTGGCAGATGGTTCCGCAAAATTCATCCGATTCGGAATACTCAAATGCTTTGTAGCTTCCGAAAGCAGAAAATAAAAGTAGCAGCAAAGTTCCGACTAAAAATGTCGTCACTACTCTCCGTTGTTTTGCATCACTCAGATTAATAACCAGGTATTTATCGCTTCTGAGTAATCCTTTTTTTACTCTTCTTCTCTCGCGGACTATTCCATAAACTATAAGCAATAAACCGATTATTAAAAATACAGGTAAGATTATGAAGGTAATTATTCCGATGTATGGGCGTGATTCACCGCTGAAAAATTCAAGCACGAAAAGAAAAACTATTAATCCAAAACTGACAGCTGCAACTCCGGCACCTAATAATGTTACCGGATTATAGACGATGGATGGAAATAATCTTTTCATGATTTATTTAAAAGTGAACGATAAAAAATAACATTAGAAATTACCTATATGCAAATATCATTGCATAGATAATCCAGATTATAATGCTGAAGCCTATTGCAAGAGCTGTCCAGCCGAATATAATCATTCCTTTGATTACTATAGGCGGATATTGTTCAACCAAATATTTTTCCAATTCTTTTTTCTCCACTAATTCCGCGTATTCAACCGGCCTATCTAATTTGAACTCTTCTAACGGAACTCTGCCTGAAAAGATTACTATATCCATCGGAAATTTTTCAGGACGGAGATGAGTATTGAAGAAGTGAATCGTGAAGATAAATCCCGTTGCGAGTAAAGCTTCATCACTGTGAATAATTGTGGCCACATTTAGAACCCAGCCAGGAAAAAAGTTTGTAAAAAATTCCGGGAACCAAAGTGTCATTCCTGTTGAACCGATTACTAACATTCCCCAGAATACTGCAAAGTAATCAAACTTCTCCCAATATGTCCATCTTCCATATTCCGGCCTTGGTCCTCTTCCAATAAACCACTTCAAAGAATCCCGGAAATCCTTCCAATCGTTTTTATTGAGGAGCATAGAATTTTTACCAAAAAGTAATGCTTTCCACGATCCAAATTCTTTTTTTCGGAGGCGGATGAGATCAGCGATGTGAGAGACGAAAACAATAATCATAATTGTGGCTGCAAACCTGTGCCAGTAACCAGCCAATTCAAATCCGCCAAAAAATTTTGAAAGAACTTTTGCCCAGCCAGTATACGAAAACTTTAAGCTCATTCCAGTTAGAGAAAGAATAAGAAAGCTGACTATCATCATTACATGTAAAATCCGATTCAATCTTGAAAATCTTAAAACATATTTTTTTTTGACACTCATACTTTATCTTTCTCAACTTCATTTGTATCATCATCAGGTTCTTTCTTTTCTGCATCTGCTTCTTCCTCCTGCATTTTTTTTATCTTCCTTCTCCATTCAAGGGAACGTGGAAGCCAAAGCAGAGTGTGTATCCCGGCAATTACGAATGTTCCAACAAGCAGACCTGTCATTCCCCAGAATGTCCAGAATAAAAACGGATATTTGTCGGGATCGTGATGTGTGGCATGAGTAAGATAACCAGCAAACTGCCTGTTAGCAGCCGGGTGACAGGTTTTACAGGTCTCGATAACATTTTGTCTGCTTAACCTTGATTCCGGATTTGTGATTGGAAGAATATCGTGAGAACCATGGCAATCATAACACTTGGCAGTTTTTGTATAACCAAGTTGAGAAACTTTGCCATGATAGGTTTCAAAATATGTTTCAGTAATTTGTTCATGGCATTTCCCACACTGACTCATAATTTCCAGCTTGAATCCTTCCGTATCAGCTCTTCTTATCTCGTGGGCACTGTGACAATCAAAACATACAGGCAGTTTTTTTTCTGAATCCGAGACCAATGGGGAATGTATACTTTTTGCGAACTGCTCTTCGATTCCATGATGACAGGTTCCGCAAGTGTGAGAAATGTTGTTACGATTGATGCTTGACTCAGGATTTGTATGCGGTAATTCTTTATGTGCAGTGTGACAATCTGTGCACGTTGCCGTAACCGTCAACCCGCTTTTTAATAATCCTTTTCCGTGGATGCTTTCGGTATAATGATTAATAATATCCTTCTCACTGCCTTTATACCGAATCGTGGCTTTTTCTCCTTCGCGATGACATTTACCGCAAAGATTCGGAATGTTTATGGCAAAGGTCGGTGATTCAGGATTTAGTTTTCCTAACACTCCATGATTGCCGTGACATTCTTTACAGCTTGGTGCATTCTCATCCATTTTTGCTGCCAGAGTACCATGCATACTTACTAAATATTCTGCCTCTACTTCCGCGTGGCAGGATGCACAGTCAACACTTTTTTGAATTGTTTCGCATGGTCGTTTTTTAGAAACATTCACTTCAGTATGACATTGACTGCAAGCAGTGCCCGTATGTCTTGAATTTTTCAGCTCTGCATAATTAACAAATAATGATCTGCCGTCATCTGTTGCAACTATATCCGGATTATCATGACATCCAAGACAGTCTTTATCAGCCATTCCATAATCGTAATAAACACTTCTGATTTCATGCGGTTGATGACAGTCAACACAGGCAGGCAAAGTATTAGCTTGCTTCTCCCATAATTCACCACGAATTATTTGTCTATGAACAGTTTCAATTTCCGAATGACAAACGGAACATGTCGCCGCAATATTTTTTCTTGAAATAGTTGAACGAGGATCAGTATGAGGTAATATCCTGTGTGCTGAATGACATGAGACACAAGTTGCCGAAACAATTAATCCTTTTTTTAATAATCCTTCACCGTGAATACTTTCAGAATAGTTTTCTAAAATACTATCCTTCGGGATGTGACGCTGCAGTTGAACAGGAGTTCCCTCACGATGACACTTTCCACAAAGAACAGGTATTTTCATTGGAGCAACTGCTGAGTTACGGTCTTTTACCGGCAAAATGTTATGGTTGCCATGACAATCCTGACAAAGCGGAGCCAAATCATCTCCATTAGCTTTTGCTTTTCCGTGAAGACATTCAATATATAGTTCCTGAACATCACCATGACAATTTCCGCATTCTACTTTTGTATATACTTCTCTGTGTGGTATTTCCTCAAAATTAATTTCTGTATGGCAATCGATGCATTCTAAATTTCCATGTATTGAAGATGAGAATGACTTCTGGTTTACAAAAAGTAAGACCGTCTTATTACCGATTTTAGTTTTTAAATCCGGATCTTCATGACACATCAAACAATCGTCATTAGATTGCGAAAAAAAAGAAGGCGAGTAAACAAATAAGAAAAGTGAGATTAGAAATATTTTATTCATTCTATAGGGAGACTATTTTTTTCTTCTTCAGATGAACCACTTTTATCCTGTGCTTTAATTCTTTCTAATTCCAGGGGATGTTCTTCAACCATTTCTTCTTCGGTAATAGTTCCTTTCCACCATGCCAGGTTCATAGGATAAGAATCAGGATTGAAAATTACAAAGTAAAAATGCCAGACAACTATTGCAAGGAATGCGAGCCATGCTTCGTAATAGTGAATTGTTCGTGCAATGTCCCAGCCAAGCTTTGTTAAGATTCCCATAAAAGTATTATCGAACCACATTATTATGCCTGTTGCAGTCATAACGATTGTTCCCCAAACTAATGCCCAGTATTCTGCTTTCTCTACATAACTGAAACGATCAAGTTTTGGCTTCACTTTCGAAAATCCAAGATTAAACTTTGCAACATCAATTGCATCTTTTATGTCTTTATATCGCGGAAGTAAATCTTTAATTAATTCTTTGCCGCGGGTTGTAAAGAAAACATAGTATATATGATAGCAGCTGATTACAACCATTGTGACAGCGGCAATCCGGTGAAGAAGGCTTCTTGCTTCGAATGCACCGCTGCTGATGTCGCGAATATGTGAAACCCACCAGGAGTTAGGATAGCTTAACATAAACCCGGTAATTACCAGAAGAAGAAAACTAACAGCAAGAGTTATGTGCTGAATTCTTTCATTTAAATTCATTCTAAGATAAAGAGCATGTCCATGTCTTTCTTCTCTGATCAATCCGCGCTGCTTCATCTTTTTGATTTTAGATTTTCTGAAGAAGTCAAAAAGATTGTGGATAAACATGAATCCGATGACGGTAAATATTAATGCAATATAAGCAGAAGCAATAAAATATATTACCGTTCCACTTTCATCCTTACGAGTGATATGAATTTTTCCGATTTTAAATTTGTCATTTGCACCTGGATGGCAGCCGCCGCATGTTTTCACGACATTAGATTTATGAATCATTGATGTTGAATCTGATGAAGGTTTAATATTGTGAGAACCATGACAGCTTGCACAATTTGCAACAGCAACTGAGCCGCCTTCAATCGCCAGCCCGTGATAACTATCTGAAAAAGTTTTAAACCGATCACTGACAATGCCGTATTTATCTGATAGTTTCAATGAACTATGACAAGGTGAACAAACTTCCCTTGAAAGATTCTGAAATGCTACCGGTGATTTTGGATCATCATGTTTGAGTATGTTATGTTCACCATGACAGTCAGTACAAGCCGGTGATTCAGAGACACCACTTTTAAGTGCAGTTCCGTGAATGCTTTCAAGATATTCTTTTGAAATTTCTGTGTGACATTTTCCGCACGTGTTCGGGATATTATTTTTATTAGTCGGTGAATTACTGTCACTACTTTTTGTAACCATATGCGAACTATGACAGCTAACGCAATTGGCAGCTTTATAATTACTGGAGTTCAGCTCAGAACCGTGAATACTTTTTTCATACATCGTAATGAAACCTGCCGAAGGTGCTGTTCTGGCGCGTACTTCGGGTGAGTCGAGATGACATGATAAGCACAATTTCTCCTGCGAAATTTTTACTGTTACTGAATCTTCGTATGAATGAACTTTTGCTATTGGATTTCTATGGCAGTTCAGGCAGTTTGGTGCACCAAGCATTCCTTCCTTATATGCCAGGTAGTGTTCGGAGGCAATATACTTCTCTTTAATTTCATTATGACATTGCCCGCAGGAATTTGGAAGGTTTTCTACACTCCATTTTCCGCCTTTATCATTAGGATCTTTTGCATTATGATAACCGTGACAGTTGATGCAATTAACATCCAGTTCTCTTTCTCTGCCTGATGTTTTCAGAAGTCTGGGATGAAACAGATGTTTTACAATCTGCAGCTGATGACAGTCTGCGCAGGATTTTGGAACTAAGTTTTCGCTGTGAGGAAATTCTTCAGCATTAAAGTTGACGTGGCAAGAGACGCATGCTAATTTTGAATGGCTGGATTTTTTGAGATGTTCTTCATTTACAAACAAAGAAATTTCTTTTCCGTTTTTATCCATCGTTAATTCTGTGTCGCTGTGACACATCAGGCAGTCGTCATTTTCCTGTCCATAAGAATTAAAAGCAAACGATAGTATAATTAAAACAAAAAATAAAGAACTATTTAATAATTGCCCGAGTGATGGATAGTTTTTTAGCATCGCTGTATTCAGATCTATTCCTGTCAGAATTAATAATTAATGAGGATATTGATTTCTTTATTGTTCTTTCTTGAGCGTTAGCAGCCATTCAACCAATGAATTTAATTGTACGTCTTCTCCTTTAAAATTAACCGAATGGTTTTTATCATTTAATTTATCTTCTTTTTTAAGATATTTGGTTAGAAATTCAGCATTTAATTTGTTACCCACATTAGACAAATCTATAGGTTTTTTTCCTGAAGATACCAGATTAAGCGATTCAACAGAATGACACTTGTCGCACTTGCTATCCAGGAATATAGTTTTGCCTGCCGGCTCATCACTTTGTGAAAATGAAAATGCAAAAGCGAAAAGAGCAACTATGGCTGAAACAAAAACGAAGTAAAATATTATGTCTTTCATTTTTTAACCTGTAATCAGTTTGTTAGATATTTGATTGCACTAACTATAAGAAAATTAGTTGCCACTTGTTAACAAATGAAGTACCATCAAAATATAACAAAAATCTTCAAATATTGATAGAATTTCAACTATTTATTCTCACTACTGAGAAGGTAAAGCACTTGCAATTCGCAAAAAGTAGAATGCTTTTTCCGCCTAAATTGTTATGGTTGTGCCAAATCCGGTTCATTTATTTTTATCATATAAATTTCAGGATTATCAACAGGTTTAAAACCGAATTTCTTATACAATGAATGTGCATCTGAAGTAGCCAGCATCCATCTTTTGATTTTGATTAATCGTTCATCTTTCAAAATTCTCTCAAGCAATTTTTTTGACAATCCTCTTCCACGAAAATCTTCAACGATGAACACATCCATCAGGTAAGCAAAGATGGTATAATCAGTGAGGATTCTTGCAAAACCAACCTGCTTGCTTTCTATATAAACACCAAAACACAAACAATTATCAATTGAGTTTTTTACTTCATTAAAAGTTCTGCCTTTTCCCCAGTACGAATTAGTAAGAAACCGGTGAATTAATTTTAAATCTAATTTTGATTTCTCATCGCTGATTATGAATTCTTCCATAAATGATTTGGTTAGAATTTATAAAAATGATTATTGATTAGTCTCAAGTCAAACCTGGATATTCAACTCTTTCATTTTTCTGTATAAAGTTGAAAGTCCGACTTGCAGGGCTTCAGCAGCTTTTTCTTTATTAAATTCGTTTGCATCGAGTGCCCGCGTAATAATCTCTCTTTCAAATCTTTTAACTGATTCATCAAGTGAACCGGAAATCGAAAAATCTGACTGGCTTCCGGTTTCCCTGAATACTTCAGGCAGATCTTTTACTGTTATAAAATCTTCTTTGCAAAAAATCATCGAACGCTCGATAACATTTTCCAGCTCTCTAACTTCTCCTTTCCATTCATGGCTTACCAATGCACGCAAAGCTTCATTTGAAATTCCTTTAACAGGTTTGTTCATATGCTTTCTGTACTTATTCACAAAGTGATCTGCGAGCAGGGGAAT
>Ga0137461_1000353_pt1 | contig 10286 bp, 15 predicted proteins | sample EasRivERMGT746_2_FD_104650 | JGI IMG/M metagenome (GOLD analysis project Ga0137461, IMG submission 104650) | Soil microbial communities from meander-bound floodplain in the East River, Colorado, USA - East River MetaG ERMGT746_2 | ecosystem: Environmental > Terrestrial > Soil > Floodplain ... | reverse complement strand
GCCGCCATGGTGAAGCATCCCCGGCTATGGGCGTGGAGCAGCTACGGCGCGACGATCGGCGAAGCTACGGCACCCGCATGGCTCACCATCGTCGATCTGTTGGCAGAGTTCGGCAAGAGATCGGCAGCGGCGAGACGGAAGTACCAACAATTTGTCGCTGAGGGAATGGGAGCCGAGAGCGTATGGAAAGAACTCAAAGGGCAGATCTATTTGGGAGATGACGATTTTGTCGAGCGGATACAGGGCAAGCTCGGCGAACGGGACGAGGATGTTAACATACCCAGAGCGCAACAGCGGGGACCGGCACTCAAACTCAGTGCGATCCGACGGCAGTACAAGAATCGGGACGACGGGATTCGGGCGGCGTATGAGACCGGGGCTTATAGCTATCAGCAGATTGCCAAGGATTTTGGCGTGCACTTTACGACGGTGGGTCGGATCGTTCGCCAGCCAGTGAATCGAGAGAGCGCTGTGCGTGGGAGGATGTAGCCGATGGCTTGCTTGCTATGATAATAGACCTGACCCCCCGTGTGCGTGTAGACCTGACCCCCCGTGTGCGTGCGTTGGCGCGGGAAAATGAGCAGGTTGCGATTAAATGATCGCGCGCGAAACCCTGAAGCTGTATTTCGAACCGGACCGCGGCGTGTTTCCTAAACAGGGCGAGCTCGATCTGAAGGGATTGGGCCGGGCACGGAAGCTCAGGCTTGGTTTTTATCCCGTGAAGAAAGCGGCGAGTTAGATCCGATCGACGCGCTGCGCTACGAGTAAGAAAAATCGTTCAATGTTCAAAGGTTCAAAAGTTCAAGGAACGAAGACAAAACATCAGCGTTTGCGCCTTCATCACTCGAACGGTTTTATTCGTTGCGTTTCAATTCTTCTTTTCTCGATCGAATTTGGCAGCATGTTCCCACGCTGATCGTGACCGCACAGTGGTCGTGACGTTCCCTGAGGTCCCTGGCCTTCATCCCGTGGCTTGCAAATTCACCACAAAGTGGTGAAAATGTCACCATGATCCGGCGAAATATTCAGAAACGATTACAAGACGCCTTGGCGGACACTCCGGTGGTCCTGTTAAACGGCGCCCGGCAGACCGGCAAAACCACGTTGGTGCAGAGCCTGGCCGGCAAGTTGAGCGCGGACTATTTCACGCTCGACGATGTGGCGACTTTGGCGTTGGCGCGCGGCGATCCGGCCGGATTTATCTCGAATCTGACCGGTTCGGTGGTCATCGATGAAATTCAGAAAGCGCCCGAGCTCTTTCCCGCGATCAAGCTCGCAGTGGACCGGAACCGCAAACCGGGACGATTTCTACTGACCGGGTCGGCAAACGTGATGGCGCTGCCGCGTCTATCCGAATCGCTCGCCGGTCGAATGGAAATCGTGCCCTTGTTTCCGTTTTCCGCGGGCGAAATTAACGGCGTATCCGAAACGATCATTCACCGGCTTTTCGCCGCTGATTTTGCTCGGTGGAAGCGCAAATCGTCCAACCTGAGTTTGATCGAGCGCGTGGTGCGCGGCGGTTACCCGCAGGCCGTGGAACGAGAGGACGCCGCAAGACGATCGGCATGGTTTGCCTCCTACATCTCAACGTTGCTACAGCGCGACGTGCGCGATTTGGCCCGTGTCGACGCGCTTCATGCGTTGCCCAATCTGCTCAAGCTACTGGCGGCGCGCAGCGCCGGATTGTTCAACTTGTCCGATGTTGGCCGGGATGCGCGCTTGCCGCACTCGACACTGACGCGCTATCTCGTGTTGCTCGAAGCCTTATTCTTGGTCCACCGGTTGCCGGCGTGGTCAACCAACTTGGGTAAGCGACTGGTGAAATCGGCCAAGCTGCATATCGGCGATAGCGGTCTTGCCTGCCATCTGATTGGCGCCGACGCGGCGAGGTTCAATCAAGATCCGACTCTATTCGGCAAAATCGTCGAGGGCTTTGTCGTCGGCGAATTTCTTAAACAGGCGTCTTGGAGCGAGCCGCAAGTTGCGTTGTATCATTTCCGCACTACGGGTGGCGTGGAAGTCGATCTGATTTTAGAGCAAGCAAATGGCGCCATCGCGGGCGTAGAAGTCAAAGCCAGCGCGACGGTAACTCCCGCCGATTTTATCGGCTTACAAAGTCTCCGCGATCAGCTCGGCAAACGGTTCTGCGCTGGCGTGGTCGTTTACACAGGCGACCAAACGCTGCCGTTTGGCGATAAACTCTGGGCTTTGCCGATGGAAAATCTTTGGGCAACTTGAACCGAGAAATTTTGTTCCGCTGTCAGTTCCGGTGTCAGACATTCAATTATTTATTTCGACGGCCTGCAATTTCACTATCTGGCGGTGAATTTGTCGCCACTTTGCGGGAAATTTCTAGGCATGCCTGAGACAACGCCGAACCGCGCTATTTATGTTTCGCGGCAGAAGCGTGGCAGGTCGCTCAAAAGGTTTAGCGGTGCGATGGATGCAGGGGCCGGAGTGTTTTTGTTCCCGGCTTGTGCCGAAATGCCTACTTGAATTCTGTCAAATTGACACTACGATGTGATTGATTATGACAGCATACCTGGGGCGGGAATTGACACCGCGCTTGCAGAAGGCTCTGGGGCAGATGCCCGTGGTGGTGCTATCGGGGCTGCGGCAAACCGGCAAGAGCACGATGCTTCAAAATGAAGCCGGGCTTGCCAAAGGGCGCGTTTACCGCACGCTCGACGATTTCGCCACACTTACGTCGAGCGTGACGCGCGGCAGTTGTCGCAGATTACCGATCTGGTGGCTTTTCGTGTGGTGGCGCAGCTGGCGGCGTTGCGCACGGGGCAGGTACTGGTCATCAGCACGTTAGCGCGCGACGCGAAATTGTCGGCGGCGACCGCTGGCCGTTATCTGGCGTTGCTGGAAGCGTCGTTCTTGATTCGCCGGCTTCCGCCTTTTTTAAGAAATCGCAGTTCTCGGCTCATCAAATCGCCCAAGCTCTATGTCGTTGACAGTGGACTAGCCGCGCATCTGGCCGGCGTCACGGAAATCACCACCGGCGCTGACGGTTTGATGCGCGGCGCGCTATTTGAAACCTATGCGGCGCAGAACCTCGCCGCTCTCTTAGAGGCGCACTTGCCGGATGCTCAATTGACATATTGGCATGAGCAGGGACGTTATGAAGTGGATTTCGTGATCGAGTCTGGACGAAATATCGTCGCTATCGAAGTTAAAGCCGCCACGCGCTGGAGCGACGCGGACTTAGCCGGCTTGCGAGCGTTCGTCGATCGAACTCCGGCGTGTGTTGCGGCGGTGCTGGCTTACAATGGACGAGAGGCGGTCAAGCTCGATGGTAAATTATGGGCAATTCCCCTCGGACACATGCTGGCATGACATCGGCCATAGGATTCGGGCCGCAGGCTCATGGCGACTTTCTGAAAGATTTAAGCGTAGCATCGGGACGGGGAGAAAAGTAGGCCGCTGCTGCCGCTCGGTAGTTTTCAGCGAACTGGCGATGCCAGCCGGCGCGTGAAAATTGGGAGTTTAGTGCCAGACATCCGTATTAACTTATCGCCGGGCCGAACCGAACTTGATTTATTCAATCGCTCTGTTACTCCCCGCTGCGGTTCGCTTCAAAACTTCCACATCGCGCCAACGCACTTCGCCATATCGGGGTTTGATCTGCTGGGCGGCGCGCGCTCTTTCGTTGATGTCTCTGTTGAATGTATATATCATCGTTCATCAACAAGGAGGGAAGCACTGTGGCACGTTTCATGGTCTCAATGCCGGATGAAATAGTCAAAAAACTGGACCGCCGTGCGCGGCAAGAGCGCCGCACGCGTAGCGAGCTTTTGCGCGAAGCGGTCAAACGCCACCTCTCTGCTCCCGCGCCGGTCGAACTCAGGGAAAAGCCGGTCCCCGGAAGAAACGGTAAGGACAAAACACGAATGAAATGGACCAAGAAAGCCCTGGGAGAGCACCTCATCGAAAAGGGAGCTGCCCGCAGGGGATGTCTTGGACTTGATTCCCTGGTCGGGCGTATAAAAACTCCTGTAGACATGAAGCGGGTTTTGCGGATCTCAAAAAAACTCACCGTCTTGAGCCGCCAGATCATCGAAGACCGTGAAGACCGAGTGTGATTTTTTTCTTCGACACCAGCGCGCCTATTAACGTTATTTCCATTCCCTTAAACCGTCCCATCTTCATCTGCCCATTCCGCCTATAGAAAAACCCTGCTTGTGACTCAGTCGGGCACCGGCGCTGCTTCGTCTCCAGACAAATTTGTTAGATTCTCCACATGGAGCGAATGGAGCTCAGCCGGAGTCAGCCTCTTGCTGGCAGCCAAAATCTCAAATCCAACGACGTGCCCCGCGGTATCGAGATCAGCCGAAACACCTTCCTCAATATCTACGTTGTCATGGGCCTGAATATCTCGTAGCCCGATGTATAGCGCATCCGCCTGTGAATCGTAGGTGATTTTCATGATCGAACCTCCTAGCTTCGAGCCCAGTCAGGGCGTTGTTTCTTTACCGTAACAGTAATGACGAACGTATTGCTCTCTAGCGGATCGTAAACGACCTTGAGAAAACCTTCCCGGTAGGTCGTCCAGGCTTCCATTATACCCCCTGCTTGTGCGCGTTCAAATTCTGGGCTGCCGATACGTTTTTTGCATCAGCTTCGGTCACCTTATCCCGTCGTATTCTATTCCTGGCATGCCTGCTGAAGATAGTCATTCCGCTTTATACCTTCCCAAACCAAAACCGGTTCCCTTACCAACATTGAATCGTTCGTCCAGTTTGAGCAGGGGAGCGAATTGTCGAAGCTCGCCTTGGTATTCCACCTCGCCAACAAACCCTCCCAGTTTCATCTTTGCGTCCTGCCTTGCCGAGTGGCGTTCGCAATCGCGCCAGCAAAGTTAGCCGTTCCTGGTTTCGATCTGCTGGGCGGCCGCAATGATGCCGTTGTTATCAAGATTCAATCGAGTTTGAGGATGCCGCGGTCGCAGTCGCGGTGATCGACGACGCAGACCGTCTCTTTGAGGACGGTGCCGACGGCGCCCCTCAAGGTCGAGCCCTTGTAGGGCGGAAGAAACAGCTCCGTGGTCGCGCGCAGATGAAAAACAAAGGAGGCGAAGCTTATCTTTTGCAGCTCTCGGAAGAGATCGTCCCGCATGACTCCCCTCGTAGAAACGTGGGGTTCCTTCTATCGCCGTTGTGGCAGAGTTGTCAACCGGCTTTATTCAAAGGATATTTGGTCTTCAATTTATTGCCAGGCGGTCAACGAGTAGGCAGGTTCGAGGTGCAAACGTTCAAAAGTTCAAGGTGCGAGGGAAAAGGACGGCGTTTTCGCCGTCATCGTTCGAGCGGTTCCATTCAATTGAATCTCTCTGAGTCGATTCCCCGCAGCTCGCTGCTTTAATTTGATTGTCTGTCCGAAGTCCGCCGATTAACGCTGCCAATCGCGCGAACGCAGTTCGCTGTATCGGGGTTTGATGTGCTGGGCGGCGCGCTTTTTTATCAAACCTTTCTCACTCCCCTGGAGATAACCTCGGCCTGCTATCGGCAGCACCGTGAAGGCCGGCTCTCCATTGAAGAACTTTCCTTTTTGCTCGGATCTTACTGCGCCTTCGTTCATTTTTCTTTCCGCCGATGACCGACTCGTTAGGACTGCGCGTCAGGAACATCTCCAAGTGGAGAACCCAGAAAGCTTCCCCTGATTACGCGACTTGATATTTTTCCAACCCGAAGGCTGTTCCGTTACCGATGTTCAGTTTTTCGCCCAACTTGAGCAGGGGAGCGAATTCTCGAAGCTCTCCGCGATATTCCACCTGCCCCATTAAAACTCCCAACTTGCGGACTCCGATGATAGGCGCACGTCCAGTGGCCGATATTCCGATTTTTCTCCAAGCGCGGCTTATTCTTTGGGCGAGTCCAAGTTAGGCAAGGCAGGCAAGTCGGGAACGAAGCACAAAATACGCGCGGAGATCGTCGCCAAAGGCGGACGATATTTCATCGCCAGTTTCCGGTGTCAGGCGCATTGATTTTCCTATTTCTCTCCAACATACTGATGCCGGGATTGAACGCACGACGGTATGTGCGATAGCGTACAGAGTGTGCCCGGCATTTCGAATACCCTGCAGGACGATACGATGTGCCCGTGGCAACGCGGGGAAATATCGAGACTGATTCATTCAATTCATTCTGATTTCGTGGAGCCCCGGACGAACCGTGCCCCGTGTGCCGACAAATAAGCAGCAAACTTCCGCGGACCCGTCCGGGCCAACGGTGGTCGTCAGCGGCGATGGCGATCGCCTCGCGCTGGCCGGTGCTCTTGAAATAGTCACGCTCGCCGCAGCAAGAATTTCCCTGAAGAAATGGACCAAGCAAGGACCTTCGCGCTCGCTCGATATCGCCAAGCTTGACAACCTCGACACACCGGGTGCGTTGTTTCTGTGCGGTCTTCGTGACAAGGGTGTGAAACTCACCGGCATCCGCGCCGAACACCAGGCGCTGCTCGATGTCATCTGCGGGCTCGATCTCAAGCCGTTGCCGAAAGTCAAATCCGTCCCCCGTTGGCGCCAGCTCGTCATCCAGCTCGGCAAAGGCGCGGACAATGCCTGGCACGATGCGCTCGACATCATCACCTTTGTCGGGCGCGCGGCGAGCTGGACCGTTAGCGCCCTGATTCACCCGGACTGCCTGCGCCCGGCTTCGATAACGCGGCATGTAGCGGAAACCGGCATTCAAGCGCTGCCCATCATCGGCCTGATGGCCGTCATGATCGCGGTCGTCATCGGCTACCAGGGCGTGGCCCAGCTGCGCCCCTATGGCGGCGAGGATTTCACCATCAATCTGGTGGCGGTGTCGGTTTTGCGCGAAATGGGCGTGCTGATCACGTCCATCATGGTAGCCGGCCGCTCGGGCTCCGCCTTCACCGCCGAAATCGGTGTCATGAAGACGCGAGAGGAAGTCGATGCGCTCAAAGTGATGGGCATCGAGCCCATGCAGGTGCTGGTGGTGCCGCGAGTGATCGCTCTGGTCATCACCCTGCCGCTGCTCACGTTCTTCGCCGACATCATGGGCCTGATCGGCGGCGCCGCGATTGCCCAAGCGCTGCTCGATGTATCGCCGACCCAATACCTGACGCGCTTGCCGCAAGTCGTCGACGGCAGCGATCTCTTCGTCGGCCTGATCAAGGCGCCGATCTTTGCTTTTTTCATTGCCATCGTCAGCTGCATGCACGGGCTCAGGGTGAGCGGCTCGGCGGAGAGTGTCGGCCGGGAGACCACCCGCGCCGTGGTGAAATCGATTTTCCTGGTCATCGTGCTCGACGCATTTTTCTCCATCCTGTTTGAAAAGCTTGGTATATGACCACCCGGGCCACGGCGCATGCCAAACCGATCCTTTCCGCACACGGTATCGTCAACCGGTTCGGCAAGCAGGTGGTACACGACAAGTTGAGCCTCGATATTGTGGCCGGCGAAATCATCGGCATCGCCGGCGGATCGGGTTCCGGCAAGTCGGTGCTGCTCAAAACGCTCACCGGCCTGCACCAGCCGGATGCCGGCGAAGTTCTCCTCAACGGCAAGGCGGTTCAATCCATCGGCGCGGCGGAAAAGGCCTCTCTGTTCGGCGTGCTGTTTCAGCAAGGCGCATTGTTTTCCTCGCTGTCGGTGGCGCAGAACATCATGCTGCCGATGCGCGAACATACGGCACTGCCGGCCGAGGAGCAGGAACAGATTGCGGCGATGAAACTCGCGCTTGCCGGTTTGGACGCAGACAGCGGCATCAAGTTTCCCGCCGCGCTTTCCGGCGGCATGGTGAAGCGCGCCGCGTTCGCGCGGGCGCTCGCGCTCGACCCGAAGATTCTGTTTCTCGACGAACCCACCTCCGATCTCGACCCGATCGCCGCGAGCGGCATCGACGCGCTGATCCGGCAGTTGAACGATAGCCTCGGCATTACCGTCGTCATCGTCACGCACGATCTCACGACGCTGTTTACCATCTGCAGTCGCATTGCCGTGCTGGTCGACAAGAAAATAACCGTCGACACGGCGGACAAGCTGATGAAGTCCGACCATCCGTGGATTCACGAATTTTTTCACGGGCCGCGCGCGGAAGGCGCGATGCAAGCAAGGAAAACAAGCCATGGAAAGTGACAAGCACTATTTTATCGAGGGGTTGTTCATCATCGGTTTCTCCCTTGCCGCGGCATTTTTTGCCGTGTGGCTGGGAAGCCCCGGCCGCCATGACGATGTGCTCTACCGCATCCATTTCCCCGACTCGGTAAGCGGGCTCGCGGTCGGCGATTCGGTGAAATACCGGGGCGTCGATGTCGGCACGGTCAAGACGATGAACATCGATCCTGACAATCCACGCCTGGTGCTGGTGGATGTAAGGTTGCGCAAGGAAACCCCGGTCAAGACCGACACCCGGGCCAGCCTCGCGCTCAAGGGCATCACCGGTGTCGTCACTATCGAACTGAACGGCGGCGACCAAGCGGCGAAGACCCTGCTTGAGGTCACGCCCCCGGACAAGATTCCCGAGATTCCCTCGGAAAAAACCGGCCTCAAGGCCATGCTCGACGAGTTGCCGAAGCTGGTTGGGAAATTCACAGCCATGGCCGATAAATTCACAGCCATCGAGGACCAGGTCAAGAAAGTGGTGACCGGCGTCGGTGCGTTGACGGACAAGGTCAAGGACAACCCTTCTCTGCTGCTCAGACGCCCCGAGAAGGAAAGCAGGGATGCCGGAAAGAAGTGACCGCGGTCCGAGTGGCACCAATCGCTCGCCCGATCGCTAAAGCATCGGCGATCAATTTTGAACTTCAAGACTGTTGACAACGCTCTGCACGCCGCGCACTTCCCAGGCGATCTTGATTGCTTGTTGGCGCGCATCCAAAGACTTCACAATTCCGCTCAGGTAGACTGTCCCGCCGTTGGATACCACCTTGACGCCGCTCAGATCCACTTTCTTATCCGCGAGAAGTCTATCTCGCACGGACTTCGACAGCGCCTGGTCTTGTGGTGTTTCAACAGTTGGAATGTCCACAGTAGCGCCGCCGCTCATCATTTGACAGCCAAAAACAAACGGCAGAATTGATAATGCAGCGGCGAGAATAAATTGTCCGGCGATTTTCATCGATTACTCCTTATCACAGCGCGCAAATTTAGACTATTCAGTTCTTCTGCGGTGTCTACCACCGGAATTTAAATGACACCGGAACTTAAATATGACCTTATTGCCTTCGCTCCATAAGGTGGCATCGTGAAAAAATTAATTCGCTGGTTGGTCAGCGCCGCACTTTCATCTCCATCACCGCTTCCTCGTCGGGATGTCGGGCAGTTGGTGGATGGGCACCGGACGATGGCGGTAGTTTTGGGCAACCTGCAACGACCGCTCCCGCGCCGGCATGTTGACCGGGTCGTCGCCGCGGTGAACGCGGCCACGCCTGGAAGCTATACGGAAGTAGACATCCCTGGCCGGTAATACGGATCGTGCGAAAAGTCATTCGTACGAACTTCATCAACCCGAACCGCTTATAGCTTCAGCAAGCGCTTGGCATTTCCTTCGAGCATCAGCAGTTTATCCGCGTCCGGGATGTCGAGCTGTTCAACTTTTTTCGCGGCGTCCCAGTCACCGAGATTGTAGGGATAATCGGTTCCCACCATGATGTGGTCGATGCCGCCCAGGCCGATCAAATATTTGATCGTGTCGAGGCGATAGATCATGTTGTCGTAGTAAATATTTTTCAAATAGGAACTCGGCGCCATCTGCGCCTTGGCCGCGCGCGGCCCGGCGCGCACCGCCCAGCCTTGGTCGAAGCGGCCCAAGTGATAGGGAAAGAAGCCGCCGCCGTGCAGGATGCACAGTTTTAAATTTGGAAAGCGATCGAACACGCCGCTGTAGGTGAGAAAGCCGAAACACAGCGCGCTGTCGGCGGGATTGCCGCAGATCAATTTCAAACCGTAGGGATTCATTTTATCAGCGCCGGCGACGTCTTCGGGATGCATGACCACGAGCACGTCGATCTCCTGCGCTTTGGCCCAGAACGGATCGAAATCCGCCGTGCCGTAATAATTGCCGTTGACGTTGGTGCCGATGTAACCGCCGCGAAAATCTAAATCGCGCACGGCGCGCTCGAGAACTTTTGCCGCGCGGGTTGGATCTTGCAGCGGCACCGAGGCCATGCCGACGAAACGGCCGGGATATTTTTTGATCAGCTCATGGATGCCGTCGTTGTAGACGTTGGACCAGTTCTCGCCCTGTTCGCCGGTGAGACGGTAGCCCAGAGTCGCGGTGTGGGCTTCCAGCGCGGCCATGGCGAGCTTGGATTCT
>Ga0137461_1000352_pt1 | contig 10330 bp, 7 predicted proteins | sample EasRivERMGT746_2_FD_104650 | JGI IMG/M metagenome (GOLD analysis project Ga0137461, IMG submission 104650) | Soil microbial communities from meander-bound floodplain in the East River, Colorado, USA - East River MetaG ERMGT746_2 | ecosystem: Environmental > Terrestrial > Soil > Floodplain ... | reverse complement strand
TGTACACAGCAACATACAATGGGCACCGCTTATCCCGAAGTTACGCGGTCAGTTTGCCGAGTTCCTTAACCACGGCTCACTCGAGCACCTTAGAATACTCATCTCGTCTACCTGTGTCGGTTTGCGGTACGGTCTGATAAATTTCTCCCGTGCGAAGATTTTCTTGGCAGTGTGCTTACGGTCAGTTTATGTCCAAAGGACTCCCGTTCGCATCTCGGCCTTAAGAAAGTGCGGATTTGCCTACACTTTCAGCCTACTTGCTTAGACCACCTAATCCAACAGGTGGCTGACCTTCACTACTGCGTCCCTACTCACGGTCAAACAAAACTTATCAGGTACAGGAATATTGACCTGTTTTCCATCACCTACGCCTTTCAGCCTCGGCTTAGGGACCGACTAACCCTGAGATGACTAACATTGCTCAGGAAACCTTAGACTTTCGGTGTCCCGGTTTTTCACCGGGATTATCGTTACTTATGCCAACATTTGCGTTTCTATACGCTCCAGCATGCCTCGCGGCACACCTTCGATGCATATAGAATGTTCCTCTACCATTCCAGTAAACTGGAATCCATAACTTCGGTAGATAGTTTGAGTCCCGAGTATTGTCGACGCCGAGTCGCTTGACTAGTGAGCTATTACGCACTCTTTAAATGAATGGCTGCTTCTAAGCCAACATCCTAGTTGTCAAAGCAACTTAACATCCTTTCTCTGTTAACTATCATTTGGGGACCTTAGTTGATGGTCTGGGTTGTTCCCCTCTTGGCGATGAAGCTTATCCCCCACCGCCTGACTCCCGAGAAACATGTATACGGAATTCGGAGTTTGTCTGGGTTTGGTACCGTTGTGACAGCCCTAGCCCAATCAGTGCTCTACCTCCGTTACACTTTGTCTCGAGGCTAGCCCTAAAGCTATTTCGAGGAATACGAGCTATTTCCGAGTTTGATTGGCCTTTCACCCCTACCCTTACCTCATCCAAGCGGTTTTCAACCCACATTAGTTCGGACCTCCATGAGGTTTTACCCTCACTTCATCCTGGACAAGGGTAGCTCACCCGGTTTCGCGTCTACCGCATGCTACTTCAATCGCCCGGTTAGGACTTGCTTTCGCTACGGCTTCATCCCTTAGGGATTTAACCTTGCAACATACGAGTAACTCGTTGGCTCATTATCCAAAAGGCACGCTGTCATCCCGATAAATCGGGACTCCAACTGCTTGTAAGCACATGGTTTCAGGTACTATTTCACTCTCCTAAAAGGAGTGCTTTTCACCTTTCCCTCACGGTACTTGTTCACTATCGGTTACGGGAGAGTATTTAGCCTTGCCAGATGGTTCTGGCAGATTCCCACAAAATTTCACTTACTTCGTGGTACTTGGAAACATATTCCAAAGAGTCATACTATTTTCACTTACAGGACTATCACCCTCTATGGTTGAACTTTCCAGAACATTCAGCTAATAATATGATTTATAACTCTTCGGCTTATCAGTAATTCAGCCCGAATATGCCCCGCAACATCGTTAACGCAACGGTTACTTCCTTTAACACGTTAAACGATTTAGGCTTATTCCTTTTCGCTCGCCACTACTAAGGAAATCACTATTGTTTTCTCTTCCTCCAGGTACTTAGATGTTTCAGTTCCCTGGGTTGTCTTCACACAACCTATGGATTCAGTTGTGGATGTCCCGACATTACTCGAGACAGGTTTCCCTATTCGGAGATCCACGGGTCTCAGGCTATTTCCGCCTATCCGTGGCTTATCGCAGGTAGTCACGTCCTTCATCGACTTCCCGTACCAAGGCATCCACCATGTGCTCTTTATAACTTAACCAAAATTTTTATACACAGATAGATTTGTGCTCTTTCTATTAAAATTACAGGCTCAGTAAAACTCATCCCGAAAAACGGGATTCGTTATTACTCTTTCAATCTTTCAAAGAACATAACCTGAAAATATTTCAGGTATAGTGGAGCTAATCGGGATCGAACCGATAACCTCCGCCTTGCAAGGGCGGCGCTCTCCCAATTGAGCTATAGCCCCAAAAACTATCAAGAGTTTATTGGGGTATCAATCAAAAACTTAACACACACCCAAAAAAGTGGGCCTGAGTAGAGTTGAACTACTGACCTCACGCTTATCAGGCGTGCGCTCTAACCATCTGAGCTACAGGCCCATTGATTTTCTTAGACAACAAAAAATCATCTTAAAATTTTTTAAGATGACTATTCGGCCTGAGCATCATCAGAGTAAGAACAAAAAATGAAAGAGTGAGCTGTATGTCAATTTACGGTTTCGGATTACTCTTAGAAAGGAGGTGATCCAGCCGCACCTTCCGGTACGGCTACCTTGTTACGACTTAGCCCCAGTCACCAGTTTTACCTTAAACAGTTCCCTCCTTGCGGTTAGGACACTGGCTTCGGGTACCCCCGGCTTCCATGGCTTGACGGGCGGTGTGTACAAGGCCCGGGAACGTATTCACCGCGGCGTGCTGATCCGCGATTACTAGCAATTCCAACTTCATGGAGTCGAGTTGCAGACTCCAATCCGAACTGGGGATGTTTTTAAGGGATTGGCTCCACCTTGCGGTATCGCAACCCGCTGTAACATCCATTGTAGCACGTGTGTGGCCCTAGGCGTAAGGGCCATGCGGACTTGACGTCATCCCCACCTTCCTCACTACTTGCGTAGGCAGTCCCATTAGAGTGCTCAGCATTACCTGATGGCAACTAATGGTAGGGGTTGCGCTCGTTGCGGGACTTAACCCAACACCTCACGGCACGAGCTGACGACAGCCATGCAGCACCTGTGCAGCAGCCCCGAAGGGAGAGGTACTTTCATACCCTGTCTACTGCATTTCAAGCCTAGGTAAGGTTCTTCGCGTTGCATCGAATTAAACCACATGCTCCACTGCTTGTGCGGGCCCCCGTCAATTCCTTTGAGTTTCAACCTTGCGATCGTACTCCCCAGGTGGAATACTTAATGCGTTAGCTGCGGTACTGAGCCTTTCGACCCAACACCTAGTATTCATCGTTTACAGCGTGGACTACCAGGGTATCTAATCCTGTTTGCTCCCCACGCTTTCGCGCCTGAGCGTCAGTTACGGACCAAGAGACCGCCTTCGCAACTGGTGTTCTTCCAGATATCTACGTATTTCACCACTACACCTGGAATTCCGTCTCTCTCTTCCGCACTCAAGATCAGCAGTATCAAAGGCAGTTCTACAGTTAAGCTGTAGGATTTCACCTCTGACTTGCCAACCCGCCTACGCGCCCTTTACACCCAGTAAATCCGGACAACGCTTGCCCCCTACGTATTACCGCGGCTGCTGGCACGTAGTTAGCCGGGGCTTTCTCTGAGGGTACAGTCAATTCCCGAGTCGATCGGGATTATTCTTCCCCTCTAACAGGAGTTTACAATCTTACGACATTCATCCTCCACGCGGCGTTGCTGGGTCACCCTTTCGGGCATTGCCCAATATTCCTCACTGCTGCCTCCCGTAGGAGTCTGGACCGTGTCTCAGTTCCAGTGTGGCTGATCATCCTCTCAGACCAGCTACTGATCGTTGCCTTGGTGGGCCGTTACCTCACCAACTAGCTAATCAGACGCAAGCTCATCCTTAAACGTCGTATAGACTTTAACAACATCACCATGCGGTGCCGCTGCATCATTCGGTATTAGCCCCGATTTCTCGAAGTTATTCCAAATCTAAGGGTAGATTGCTTACGTGTTACTCACCCGTGCGCCACTTTACTAAAGATATTGCTACCTTATTCTCGTAGACTTGCATGTGTTAAGCACGCCGCCAGCGTTCGTCCTGAGCCAGGATCAAACTCTCCGTAGTAGAGTTTTAATTTTGTGTAATCTGGCGTAATTTATCGCTTTGTTGAAACCGTTTAACTGACAAGTTAAACGCACTCACTCTTTCAAAGAACTTTGGAAACCTTCAAATTAGAAGGGCTGTAAATTTAATCTGAAATCGAGCGAAAGTCAAGTAAATCAATTTAAAATCATCACGTTAAAATTAATCTACCGGATGTATAGTGAGATTAACAGATGTGTACTGCGATCATTTGCTAAATAGTTTTTAAACGATGCTTCTTATTGATTAAGTATAGTGACTATCGATAACAATATTGCAGCGATACTTGCAAGCAGACTTACATAAACAGAATATTCAAATACATACGATCGGAAAGATCTAAGGTTTTGCTTAGGTACATATATGTAATCGCCTTCTTCTATATTAACCTCGCTTCGAATAGGCGAGATCCATGCCCTTGATCCACCCTTAATCACCATTATTTCATCTGTCTCAGCAAGTTCTCCTAAACCACTCGCTTCACTCACATAATAATTATAATCTTTTCCTTCGATGTAAGTAACATGTCCGGGTCGGAGTACCTGCCCAAATACATAAACCGAATTTTGTATTGGAGGTATTACTATTATATCTCCTGATTCCAATTTATACTTTGCAATATCTGAATTGGGATCGTCAATTTTTCTAAAGTCAAGGGAGCTCCCTTCTGTTAAAACCCTAAGTTGATTTTCCAGATAAAAGTAATTTGTATCTTCAGGAATAATATTTGACATTCTGTACATCAATGCAGCTTCCAGATTGATAATTGTATTTCTAAATTTTGGATCTTCAAGATCCGGCTGTTCTGTTAAAGAAATATTATACTGTCTCTGCAGAAAAATCGCGAGACTGCTTTGCTTATAAACTCTTGATCGTGTCAAAGATGCCTGTGGAGTAAATCCTCCGGCTAACTTAATAACTTCATAAAGAGTGGTGTTATCTTTTGTTATTGGGATCGAACCAGGCGATTTTACTTCACCAAGAATTATTGCGTTGAAATTCTTTTTCTGGGTTTCTTTTGCAACAAATCTTATACGGTCACCTCTCTGAAGCAGCACATCATCATTAATCCCAACTATTTCAAAGAATTGTGCTTGCCCGTCGTATGATAATCTTGAAAACTCTACACTGTCAATCTTTTCATATGCCGGATTTAGTCCGTCGACTAATTCAATTGCGTCTCTTAATCTGTCGCCCTCGATAAAATAAAAAGTACCGGGCCGGTTCACCGCTCCTGATACACTGAAAAAATTACGGCTAATGTCATAAGGCGGAAATATTATTACATCATCATTTTTAAGATAAGGATTATTTTTAAAGTCACCATTAATTCTAAACCTCTCCAAGTCAACAATAATTTCTTCGCCTGCGGATCTTCTAATTCTTATTCCACGTAATACAAATTGCCTAAGTTCATTTTTTGATTTTCTATAAACCTCGGGGTCGCTTGCAGCTCGGAGTGTAAGATCTATTGCTTCGTTGTAAATTCTTGTTATGAACTCATCTACTCTTTCATTTAATAGCGCCGGGAAAGTGCCGTTAACCGGGAAGCTTCCCCCAATTGTAACAGATATAAATACATTATTCATTGAACTCTGATTATTAAACCTTGAGTCAAGAATTTGTGAATAATTATTTACGGTAAGAAAAATTGTTATAAATGCTGTTAAGATTTTATTATTCATTGTTTAGTCTCTGATATTTTTCCCGGGCTCTGTAGTTAATTGTTGGAGTATTGAATTTCATAATATTCTCTGTATTCTCCTGATGTTATCCTTTTCCACCAGATTGAATTCTCTAAATACCAATCTATGGTGGTTGTTATTGCTTCATCAAATTTATGCAATGGCTTCCATCTTAATTCTTGTTGAATTTTTGTTGAATCAATTGCATACCTTCTATCATGACCGGGTCTGTCCTTGATAAAACTTATTAAGTCCTCAGATTTTTGTAAATGCTTAAGAATTAATTTTATGATTTCAATGTTGGTCATTTCACTTGATGCGCCAATATTATATACTTCACCGTCTTTACTGTTCTCCAGTATAAGTTCAATTGCTAAGCTATGATCATCCACATAAATCCAATCTCTTACATTAAGTCCGTCTCCATAAACGGGGAGCTTTTTGTTATGAATGGAATTTATTATCATCAATGGAATAAGTTTTTCAGGAAATTGAAAGGGTCCATAGTTGTTGGAACACCTTGTGATCACTACCGGAACGCCGTAAGTGTGATGAAACGATAACGCCATCATATCTGCAGCAGCTTTACTTGCTGAATAAGGACTGTTTGGCTTTAACGGTGTTTCTTCAGTAAAATAACCACTGGAACCCAGGCTGCCATAAACTTCATCAGTTGAAATCTGAACGAATTTTTTTAAACCATATTTTTTCGAACATTCTAATAGTGTGTTCGTACCGAGCACATTCGATTGAAAAAAAATTTCAGAACCCAGGATGCTTCTGTCAACATGAGATTCGGCTGCAAAGTTAACTACGTGCGTAAAATTATATTTCTGAAATAAATAACCGATCAGCTCTACGTTGGTAATGTCGCCTTTTACAAAATTGTAGTTTTTATTTTTTTCAACTCTTAAAAGATTTTCAAGGTTACCTGCATAAGTGAGTTTATCAACATTTACAATAAAGAAGTCGTCCCTCTTTGAAAGAAGATAGTTAATAAAGTTGCTTCCTATAAATCCTGCACCACCGGTAACTAATAAACTTTTCATAAAATCAGAAAGAGAAGAACCCGATAAATATTCCGGACTGAATAAAAAATGCATTACTACTTAAATCGGATGGCACATCATTCAATGCTTGATTATTATCAGCTGTCCAATCATCATTAAAAGTGAATTGATATCCGCCGCCGATCCTGATAATAACAAACCTGTATAAAGGAAAATCAATATTGATCGTGGGAGAAAACATCCAGAAACTGTTTGTAATTGTACTATGAGAATTTTCTGCGGTCGGATTATTAAATTCTTCCCATAATCCCTGCCAGTTAAAAGATCCTATGTTTCTGTATAATTCAATTTCCAGGTTTCCACCGCCAATCACAGCTCCAACAGAAATTCCGAGATCTTTAACAAACGGCAGAGTATATTCCACCGTAAGCCCACCTCCTCCAAGACTATAAACAACTTCCCTGTTTACCATATTCTCTTGTTGAATTTCTGAGATTGACCCGCTATATCCCATTCCACCTACGCGAAGATATTTTACAAATCCAATATAAATGAAACCGCCGATTCCGGATGAATAAAATCCGCTTGTTGATAATTCCGGCATTCCAATCAATTGCAGTTCAGCATTTATCGGAGCTAAATCCGGGATATACCACGAAGGGACATACCCTATTCCTCCACCAAAAGGAGCGTCAAAATATGTTCCTTGCTGGGAAATAATCACAGGTGTTACCATAAGAAAAACTGTTAATACTAATTTATTCCGCATATATCCTACTTAGTTAATAATTAAATTTACCAAAGGCTAAATGTAAATGCAAAGAATGGGCGCTTGTTCTATAGACACTTTATTGTGTGATTCTAATTTATAATTTTTCAGATAACAGAATAAGGCATTTCTGAGGGACAATTATTAAATGATAAAAGTTATTATCACCGGCGGCAGTGGTTTACTGGGTCAATATCTTAATCTTGCTGCTTCAGGGAAATATGATATCCTGACAAATTACAATTCCAATCCCGGAAATTGTCTCCGATTCAATTCTGCAAAAACAGATTTGAGAGATGAAGATAGATTCAACAAATTATTCGCAGACTATAAACCAAACATTGTTATTCATTCAGCAGCAATTACAAATCCAATTCCTAAACCGGATCAGAATCCAAAATTATATTATGATGTAAATGTTAAAGCAGCAAAAAATCTTGCTGAACTTTGCGAGAAGTATAATTCAAAATTATTTTACATTTCAACAGATTTGGTTTACGCAGGATATCGTGGTTCAATGCTGAAAGAAGATGCAAAATTAATTCCTACTTCACTTTATGCTGAGACTAAGTTAATGGGTGAAGTAAAAATCCAGGAAACAGCTGAAAACTATATTATTCTAAGAACCAGTTTGCTTTATGGTTTTGGATTAAATCATTCACGCTGTCATTTTCATAATATGTTTGAAGATTTAAAAAACAATAAGCCGGTGAAATTATTTATTGATCAGTTCAGAACACCGATTTCATTGAAAGAAGCTGCAAGAATTATTATTGAACTTTTACAAACAGAAATCAAGACTGAGATAATTAATTTGGGCGGTATGGAAAGAGTTTCGCGATATGAGTTAGGTGAGAAGTTATGTGATGCTGCAGGTTTTGATAAAAGCTTACTTCGGAAAATTAAAATGTCAGATATTCCTGAACTTCCAAAAGTTGAAGATGTTTCTCTGAACACAGATAAACTCCGGTCATTGGGGATAAATCAAAGAAGTATTGGAGAATCGATTAAGGAAAGATTGAAACAGTGAATGAGTTGAAAATTTTTATGTTCGCTTAAATGTTTACCCTGGTTCCAATACTCTCATCACTATTATCCCGCTGTGTTTTTTAATGCTCATAACATATTCTGACAGCGAAGATTCAGTAATCTGAACTTTACTTCCAGTATCAGGTGCATGTAAAATATGGATTCTGTTATCTTCCATTCTAACTGCAACACCAACGTGATTTACATCCAGACCATTGATAGTTGAAGTAAAGGCAACTATGTCTCCATTTCCAATTTTACTTTCAACCTCAGCTACTTTTGACTTGGGAATAAAATAATATTCACGGCAATAATTAATTTCCGCTTCCTGTTTTTTTATTTCAGAAATAAAATCCGGGTTTTGATCTAGCTGTTTATAGTACTTCGGATTATCCGACATAAAGCTAATATCAAGCGTTAACTCTTCGCCGCCTAAATCCTTCGTAATATCTTCAACAATTTTTTTCTTCTCGTTATCGTAAATCCAATCAGTGAAATAATGAAGCCGTGAAGGATAGCCGTCAATTATTCCTTGACGATATCGAATGAAAGTGAGTTCGTTTTTATAATCTTCAAAAGTGGTTTTGTTTTGCCTGATGCATCTCGCAAATACCATAACGTTTTCGAGAAAGGTTGTGCAGTCAAAACCGGTAAGATTAATAACTAACTGCTCATCTCCATCTTGTTCTAAAGTATGCGCAGCGTATTCAGTTCCTAAAAAACTTTTTCCTATTTCAACAATTATTTCATTAATTGATTTTGATGAAAGATCGGAATTAACAGCAAATTGAAATTTAGATTCGCAAACTTCAACATCATTTTCAGAATAAATTTGGGAGTACAAGGATGAAAATGTAATAACTATAAAGAAAAGTTGAGCAAAAATCAAAAAAACTTTTGACCTTTGACCTTTGACGTTTGACTTACTAAATAATATCTTCATTTTCATGAACGGCAGCATATTCTTCGATCTGGCGGGCATGCGCAAGATTTTCAAAGCGTGCATATTCTTTGACAAACGCTAGTTTAATTTCACCGGTAGGACCATTTCTTTGTTTACCAACAATTATTTCACAAACTCCCTCGGTACTTGTATTGTCAGGAAATTGCTCAATCTTATAAATTTCAGGTCTGTTCAAAAATATAACAACATCTGCATCCTGCTCGATTGAACCTGACTCACGAAGATCTGAAAGCTGAGGTCGTTTATCTGATCGGGTTTCAACAGCACGGTTTAATTGTGCAAGAGCAATTACAGGAATGTTTAATTCTTTTGCCAAAGATTTTAACGATCTTGAAATGTGCGAAATTTCTCTTTCTCTGCTTTCAGCTTTTGCCGGTCCCTGCATCAGCTGCAAGTAATCAATTATAATCATCCCGACATTTTTTTCAGCTTTTAATCTTCTCGCCTTTGCTCTTATTTCAAGAACTGTTTGAGCAGGTGAATCATCAACATAAATCGGTGATTCGGTTAATTTGTGAACTGTGCGGCTCAGTTTTGGTCCTTCAGAATGCGGAAGCTTTCCTGTTCTTACAAGGTGAGCATTTATTCTTGCTTCAGCACAAATCATCCTGATTATCAACTGCATTGTTGCCATCTCAAGACTAAATACTCCAACAGGAATTTTATGATCGATCGCTGCGTTACGTGCAAGTGTTAATGCAAGCGCAGTTTTTCCCATTGAAGGACGTGCTGCAATAATAATTAAATCCGATCTCTGGAAACCGCCAAGAATTTCATCTAATTCGTAAAAACCTGTAGGAACGGAAAACTTCTGCTGAGTTGAAGAGTGAATTGTTTCAATATATTCCATAGCATCTCTTACAGCCCTGTCCATTCCCTGGTATGATTTGCTTAAATGGCTTTCGGTGATTTCAAATATTTTTCTTTCAGCTTCATCGAGAATATCAAAAGCATCCATTGTTCCTTCGTAAGCTGAGCGTGCAATTTCATGTGCACTGCTGATAAGCCCGCG
>Ga0137461_1000351_pt1 | contig 10347 bp, 9 predicted proteins | sample EasRivERMGT746_2_FD_104650 | JGI IMG/M metagenome (GOLD analysis project Ga0137461, IMG submission 104650) | Soil microbial communities from meander-bound floodplain in the East River, Colorado, USA - East River MetaG ERMGT746_2 | ecosystem: Environmental > Terrestrial > Soil > Floodplain ... | reverse complement strand
TTATTTCGACGTCTCTAATGCCGAACTTGGCCCAGGATTTTACCATCTGGCATTGATTAAAGTTAGATATGCTGGAGTCAACGACAGGTATGACGCCCCAGTCGTTATCATAGGGTTTAGAAGCAACTCCACTAAATCCAATGGGGGTTCCGTTGCTGCTGTAAACGTCGCTAAACTCCGATAGGACCGGTTTTATCTGACCATTGTTGAGGTAAATGCACGACCCTACGTTTATCGGCGGAATATTTCCACAAGTAGAGTTATTCCGAACCAACGTTTTGATTGCCGGGGCATTGGCGGATGGTACGGTAAACGTGGTCCAACCTGAATCATTGTAGTCGAGGGTGCCGTTATTCCCGTTATTAGCGTTACTGGTCTGCAATAGTTTGCATTTCGTATAAAGTTTGCCATCTGGGGTGTCAACATAACCAGGATCGCAGCCCGCACTCGGCGCCGGCGGACAGCCGGCAATCGCCACCGGAAACCCTGGAATAGCTGTCTGCACCGCAACCGCGCTCACGCTCACGTTCTGGGTGCCGCTGGTCGTCTGGCCCAATAAATTAAGCAGTGGCGTAAGGAACAACGGCGACTTCATCGGCGTGTTGGCAGCCCCGCCATAGGGATTGGTGGTTTCCAGCGCGACGCGCACGCCGTTGGCTTCGCTAATCGATGCCGCCGCTGTGATCGTACCCGTCGCCTCATCGTAATTGACCAGCGTAACGTTGCCGCCGCCGATGAGGTTGTTGGGACTGTTGAGATAGTTATTTCCACCGGGATTGCCGACGGTATTATAGTTCAACTGTGCCGCTCGGGCATCGACTTTGGTACGATCTAGGGTCGGCAGCGCCTGGACGGCTGCGAGAGCGGCCGCGTCGACCGCCGGTTGGCCTTGAGACCGGATAAACGATAGATGGCCCATGTCCAATCCCATGCCTACCATGACGAATAACAACACCATCATGAGGGTTACGAAGACCAGTACCGAACCGCGCTCGTTTCTAATTGACTGCATAAAAACCTCCAACTGTTGACTCAGACGTTAGGGTAAGTCTGATTCGCTGTAGTCCCGGTACAGTGGGTTTCATTGCTGTAGGGTTGATATCGGTACGCCATCTGAGTCGTCCGAGAAAGCATCGTACTGGGCGGAACGCTTATGCCGAGGAACTGGAGAATTCTATAAAGAGAATAACCGTAGGTTCCCGAAGCCGTGACTTCGATAACCTCCAGGCAATTGGGAGGGGTGTTCTCATAAAACGTAACCGTCACCAACCGATTGGTAAGATAACGTGGCATCTTGGCGACCACGGCATCTTTCACAGCCGCCGCATCGGTTACGGTGTCAAAATCACGGTCGTCCGAAGTACCTCCAGATTTGGGACTCTCGCTGCCGATGCGCGCGCCTTCACGCGCCGCGTTGCTGGTGATGTTGGCGACAAAAAAAGCGATGCCAAAGTCAGCCGGGACCATAAGCGCAACTAGGAGCAGCGGCGTGACCAGAGCCAGCTCGACGATACTCTGGCCCTTGCGGCTTTTTATCGATCTTAAAAGTGCTTTCATCTCTTGCCTCATCTTCGCTTGCGCTTAAAACCAAGAGCCCCGAATGTGGCGCACGCGGCGCATTTATGTTTTCGGCTCAACCTTATTCCAGTGGCTAATTCAGTTGCCGTCATGCCCGGTCCCGTTTGGGAATCAAGTAGGAAAGGGGTCGCAAGCCGGCTGTTGGTGCTCCCAGCGCATCGTCGTTACGCGCGTCATGTTTGCGGTGTTGGGAATGCCGCCGACATTCAGCAGGCGCAAAATTTGATAAAAGAAAAAATTGTAAGTACCTTGCACCTGGACCGTGAGCATCTGATTGCAAGTCCCGGCACCACTTGCGGGGTAAGTCAGCGTCACCACGGCGCCTGGCAACAACGCGTCGGATATCCTTGCCGCCGTTACTCGTAGAAGATTCGCCGCGCTCGCGCATGGCATGGTGCACGAGATAGAGGGCGCGCCGCCAAGCTGGGTCATAAGCGTGGTATCCGCAGCGGCGATTCTCGCCCCTTCCCGTGACGCGTTTTGGGCTTGCTCGCCGGTGTAAAATGCCAGACCGAAGTCAGCCGGGATCCACGCAATAACCAGCAATAAAACGAAGACAAACGAAAACTCGACCACCGCCTGTCCTTTGCGATCCAAGCAAGGAACAAGCGATGACAACAAGTCACATCTTTTCAGAAATGAAGTTAATCGCATCGGAAATACCACCCGACCCATTATGTTAGACCGACACTACCCTGCCGAACGCCGGCGTCCGATTGAATTTGTCCTGACGGAAGGACACAGCGCCGGTGGTGCCTTGCTCACTAACGAAGCAAAACGATTGCCACTCAGGTACAACTGGAAAATGTAGGTAAATTCAGTAGCCCAGGGTCAGGCTTATCCGGAAAATACTGGAAGGTTCCAACAATTCTGTTCAGCCCGAACAAGATTGTTTACAGAAAATGGCAGCTATGCTTTTGGGTTCTCAAAAAATGACGTTGACGGACCGCTTCACCGGGGTGAACAATTACGCGGCATCGCCCAAGAAGGTGCTACGGCAATGTCACGCCCGATTTGTAGAACAACGCTTATTGGCGCGTTACATACCAGCTTGGGTCTCCCTCACAAGCTTCAACGAATAACACGCGCCAAGGCCAGCCACAGTAAGATCCCCAACATCGCAGCTCTTGACAGTCGCGAAGAGATACTTACCAGAAATGCTTGGATCGCATTTGCTTTGATTTATGGTGCCGTTCACGCCGGGACCACATATCGCCAAAGGACAGATTTGGGCGTACGAAAGTATCTCATTATCGCAGCCGTTGAAGGTTTTGGTTGCAGGAACCACTGGCGCAAGATAACACTTCTGCGTCCCGTCGTCATTTTTACCGATCAAGATTTCCATTTCCCGCAAGTCAGGGGTTTGCTGGCCATTGTTAAGACAAATATCGCTACCCACGCTTACTCCTCCGGTGCCCATGCATGCAGCGACCTTATGAATTAGTATTTTTACATCCTTGCTACTTACAGACTTGTCAAGGTAAGTCGTCCAGCCGGAATTATTCGGCTGTGCACCACCGCTCGGAGTTTGATTCCAAGGAATTGCCGTGTCACCGCTCAAAGTACAGCCAGTTAACGCGATGGGGAGCCCTGGTAGCGCTTCCATGGTTGAAATGGCGCTTACGCTCACGTTGTTTGCGGCCGGTGCAGAGGCACCGCCACCGAACAATCTCATCAGTGGTGTTAAAAAGGCCGGAGTGTTTATCGCGCTGCCCGAGGTCGCTTTACTGTAAGGGTTGGTGGTCTCTAACGCCACCCGAACTGCATTGGCTTTAGTAAGCGGAACTGGCGCAGCCACCACTTTGCTCGTCGCAGTATCATATTGCACCAAGGTTACATTTGTACCGACACCCGTAGCTGGGTCGACTTTACCGTCGATTGGGTTGCCTGAGTTTTTGACATAGTCATTTGTCGCATTTAACTGTTGAATGTTACTCTGGATCGCAGCTACGTTGCCATTGGCAAGCCCGGCAGCTCCGGCGAGAGCAGCCATATCCACGGCGCGCTGCCCCATACTTCGGCTAAAAGTGAGATATCCCGTGTCCAATCCCATTCCAACCACAACCATCAGGATCACTATCATTAGCGTAATAAATACCAAAACCGAGCCCGATTCGCTTCTAAGCTTATTCATAACCATCTCCTATCTTTCTTAACATGCGCCGGATACAGTCACCGGTTGAGCCTGATATCGCGCGTCTGCCGAACGAGTTACTGTCGTCGTTGTAGGAACAGACATACCCATCAATGCCATTACCCTGTAAAAACCATACGTATAAGTTCCGGTTGCAGATACCTTGACCTCCCGCGTACAGGTGGCAGGGAAGAAGGTTCCAGTCAAGGTGACTGATACCGTTTTCCCAGTGAGAGCAGGAAGTCGGTCGCAAGCTTCTTTAACTATAGTGCCCAACCCGGATGCAGCGCCAGGGCACGACATATTGACAGTTCCGACACAAGGAACTGCCGCGTCAATCGCGCAATCCGGCATGATCGAGCCGATTCTAGCCGCTTCTCGGACTGCGTTTTGCGTGTATTGGGCCGTGAAAAACATAATGCCGAAATCTATGGCCACGTATAAAGCGGCAAGCAGTAAAGGCGTGATAAGGGCTATCTCCACCGTGCTTTGCCCGCGCTTATTGAGTAAAAGTTTTCTCGTGTTCATAAGTCTATTTTCCAACGCCAATTTGTATCCCCGAAATCCAGGTTTGACCTCCTCACGCACACGAGCTTTGATTCTCCCAGCGCATCGTAGTCGCGCGTGTTATCAGGACATACGGAGGCGTGTTCGCACCAAAAAATCTCAGAAGGTGATAAAAAGCAAAATTGTAGTTACCTCTAACGGTTACTATTAGCTGTTGATTGCAGGCGATCCCGGCTGGCGCGGTCACAGCCACACGCGCGTTAGAATAGGGCGAGCAGCTAATGCCTAAACCACCAGGATCTGATAGTAGCGCCGACGAAAGTCTTTTGCAGGTTTGAGTGGCAGCGTCCGCTACATTGAACGGGTTGGTCGCGGCGGCGATTCGCGCTCCCTCGCGGGACGCATTCAGCGCAAGTTGACCGGTGTAAAATGCGAGTCCAAAGTCAGCGGGGATCCAGGCGACGACTAGGAGGAGTATGAAGATGAGTGAAAATTCGACTACCGCTTGACCTTTGCGGTTCAAGCGAACGGCAAGCGAGCTAGATATGGAACGAAGTTTCGTAAACGATTCAGACAGTACTAAATGCGTAACCATGGTTTTCACCGTATCAAACCTTTCTAAGTGAAACCACTCCCATTCCCCCGTCAGGAAACGCTACGCGATTTGGCTTAAACGTATATAACTTTAATCATCTAATTCCGAATTCTCCGCGAGAGAGATTTCTCAATTGATCGCCGATTTCAGTGCGCGATTTTCAAATCGTACTGTTAGGCAACTCTATTAAAGCATCCCCTCGTACATCCATGCCACTCTCCTTATACAAACGCATACCAAAAAGCAAGTCCCCCCTCAAAGGGCCTCTACAACCCAGCGTTATCTGCCTGTTCCCTCCCGCGGCTGGTTAGAGATACTAAGCCGGGCCTGTAAATATACCTGGGAATTAGGCAGATACAGGATGACAACTTTTTGAGGGGAAAACCCAGGGCTCTGGAGGCCGACGCGGCAAACCCATACGTGCGAGCACCGGCCACTGATTGAGCTGAGAACAGCCAGCCAATGCTGGTCAAATACCGAAGCGCAGTCTTTAAATGCGGGCCGTTTGGCGGTGTCGAGGGACCTTGTGATCGGCTAGGCGATTTGACTTAAACGGTTATCTTTCAGATCGTCAACTTCAGAAATTTCCGCGAGAGAAATTTCCAGTTGATCGCCGATTTCAGTTCGGGACTTACGGATCGTGCCGTTAGGTAGTTCCACCACACTGTAAGCAGTTATATGCACCCCGCTAATGCGATACGGCAGCATTCCCGAGGTCAAACCCAAGACATATGACTGCCGATTAAGAAAAACCACGTCGATGGGAAACTTCATGCCGATCGTATGAATCCCCTTGCTAGGCATCAGCCACAAAGCTTCTTCAGGACCGAGTTGAGTTCGTTTCAGTAACCCAACTAACCGGGTGATGAAGTTATCGGCCTTGCGAACTTTCGTTGCCAGCCAAGTTTTCTTCGTGAGATTTATTACCGGCACACGTCCATCCTCACTTCAATGGATCGGATAGCATTTGCATGATCCCCAATCCTGGAGGTCCCAAAAGCAGTATAAAGATCGCCGGGAGGATGAAAAACACCAGTGGAAAAATCAATTTAATGACGGTCTTGCGTGCGGCTTCTTCGGCGGCTTGACTGCGCTTATCGCGCATCGTTTCTGCGTAAACACGCAAAGACCGAGAGATGCTTCCACCCATTTCTTCGGTCTGAGTCAGAAAAGTGACCATCGCTTTGAGCTCTTCGATTCCGCACCTATCGGCTAACCGGAGCATCGCCTCTTTGCGGGGAGTGCCTGCTTGCATTTCTTGCGTCGCCAACATGAACTCTTCGCCAAGAGCGAGCTTCTGAGCGTTTTGCTCCCTGCCAACGCGATTAAGCGCCGAATCGACTCCCATTCCAGCCTCGACGCACACTACGATCAAATCCAAAGTGTCCGGCAAAGTCTCTTTCATTTCCCGAACTCTCGCCCGCGCCTTACGAAAAACAGTGAGCGCCGGCAACATATATCCAGCTAATACGCCCAGGCCGCCCAGCATAAGGAAGTCGTTCATTGAAGATCCTGACGCCATCGCGACAAACATGCCGCCAAACCCCAGCACGGTGCAAAGAAAAATTCTGACGCCCCAAAAAACTCGGATCGCGCGGTTGCCGCGATAGCCGGCCTGATGTAGACGCCGGCTCATTTCGTTGAAGCGGCCCGGCATCTCCCGGTCGCCAAAAAAGAAGTTGGCGACTCGCTCCCACATGGTCAATTCGTCGTTATCATGGAGGTGGATGGGTGCGTTTGATTGCGCTTGGATGCCGATGTTGTCGAGGCGCCGTTGGATGGTATCTTCGGCAACGGGCGCCGCCCTGGAGGCGACAATGAAATACACCACCCCAGCGATGAGCCCAAAAAAGCCAACGGCGATAATCAGCTCCATAAGAATTCTCTAGATGTGAATCTTGATGATCTGACGAAAAGTTAGAATGCCGCAGACTTCCAATACGAGGGCCGCAGCTAACATTCCTCGACCCGTTGGATTCTGCATCATGTTATTCATCATTTCGGATTCACGGGCGAACATGAAAACCGCTAGAAACGGTGGCACGGAACAAACTGTCCAAGCGCTGACGCGATTTTGTGCGGTTAAACTCTTGATCAGCCGTTCAATCCTAAATCGATCGCGTATGATATTGGATAATTTTGTTAGCAGCTCAGCCAAACTGCCACCGACTTCGCGCTGCACCATCAGGGCCGTGTTAAACAGCCGCACTTCAGGCAAATTCATCCGTTCTTCAAATTTTACTAACGCATCGGCTAACGGCAGACCCAAATTGACCTCTTCAATAAACACGGAAAATTCGGTTCCCATTGGGTCGGGCATCTCCTTGGCGACAAATACCATCGCCTGAGTCAGACCCAAGCCAGCCTGGAGACTTTGGCTAATCATATCTAGGCCATCGGGGAACTGTTCGAGAAACTTTCTCAAACGCTTCCAAATGACGACCTGCAAGTAAAAGTATGGGCAAAACAGCGCTACGATCGAGAGGATCAGGCAAACCGGTGTGGGTTGCCCAATCAACGAGGTCAAAAAGAATGTCACGCCCAATGCGCCTAGCGAACAGAGCATGAATAGCCCCGGCGTCATGTCCACATTCGCCCGCTCAAGGAGCAGGTCCAAGCGGCGTATGAGTTGAACCCGCGAAAAATATTCATTGAGCCAAGGGACATCACTGTAGATCGCAGTCTTCAATAAATTTTGAATTTCAGATTTCGAGGCGTAGTCCAGTTTTCCAATGGCCGTCAGCCGCCGCTTGATTCTTGCCTGTGCTGAGTCCTGCACCGCCATCGGCAGCATAAACAAAATGACGATGAGGGACACCGCCGCTAGAAAGGAAAAAATTACGATGAGGAGCAGGCTCATAACGACCTTCTCTTCGCCACCAAATTCACGGGCAAGAAATGAGTGTTAGGAATGCGAAAACCGTAACGTTCCAAACGATCCATGAAAGTCGGCATAACGCCGGTGGCGACGAACTCGCCGACTACTTTGCCGTTTTCCATGCCGCGTTGGTCAAATTTAAAAATCGTTTGAGTTGTGATCGTGCTGCCTTCCATTCCGGTGACTTCGGAAAATTCGACGACTTTTCGACTTCCGTCACTCAACCGGGTCAACTGAACGATGATATCGATGGCGGACGCAATTTGCTCACGCAAGGCTCGCTCCGGCAATGTAATTCCAGCCATCAACATCATGGTCTCAAGACGGGACAGTGCGTCGCGACCGGTGTTGGCGTGAACGGTACTGATCGAGCCGTCATGACCGGTGTTCATCGCCTGCATCATATCCAGCGCTTCACCGCCGCGCACTTCGCCGATAACGATTCGGTCTGGTCGCATGCGCAGAGCATTACGAACCAAATCCCTGGCTGTGACGCTTCCCTGACCTTCAATATTGGGCGGCCGCGTTTCCAACCGCACGACGTGTTCTTGTTGCAATTTCAGTTCGGCTGAATCCTCGATCGTCACTATGCGTTCATTTTCCGGGATGTAGTTGGATAGACAATTCAATAGCGTCGTTTTACCCGCGCCAGTTCCCCCGGAGACGATCATATTCAATCGCGATTTAACACACGCGGCTGCGACATCGGCCATTTGCTGTGGCATGGAGTTGAACTGAATTAAATCATTAACCGTTAGACGTTCAGCGCCGAACCGGCGAATGGAGAGAACGGGGCCGTCCAAAGCTAATGGCGGAATAATAGCGTTGACGCGCGAACCGTCGGCAAGACGGGCGTCCACCATGGGAGAACTTTCATCGACTCGCCTGCCAACTCGCGTGACGATGCGCTCGATGATTTGCATCAGATGCGCGTCGTCGCGAAAGCGCACATCGGTCTTTTCCAGTTTGCCGTAACGCTCGACATAGATACTGCTTGCAGAGTTGACCAAGATATCGGATATTTCAGGATCCTTCATCAAGGTCTCAAGCGGTCCTAAGCCGAAGACTTCGTGCTGAACCTCCATCACCAGGCGGTCGCGATCGGTGCGGCTTAACGGAATCGCTTCCGCACTGACCATATCTTCTAAGATGCGACGGATTTCTACACGAACCCGCTCCATCTCCAGATTCGAAAGCTTGGTTAAATCTAAGGTATCGATAAGCCTCCGATGAATTCGGAGTCTTAGATCCTGTAAAATTACGTCTGGACTTGTTGCTTGCATAGTCCTAAATGGCGCGCGTGCCCCATCAGCATTATTTCGATCAGACTCCCAATGGTCGCGGTCGGCATCGAAGGACGGATTCTTCATGACCGTAACTCGCTATTTAATAAGCCCACGGACAGGAGGAAGAAACCTTCCAAACAATCCCGACCTTTTTTCATCTTCAGCCTCAGCCTTCGTCGAACCGGCATGCATAAACGTATTCAGGACGAAATCAGTCAAGCCGGCATAGCTTTTTGCTATGTCGGACTTGGGATCGCAGTCTTGAATCGAGAAGCCCTGGTTCACGGCGGCAATCGCTACTGGATAGTTATTCGGCAAGGTCCAAAACACTTTAACACCAAGCGCCTTCTCGACGGATTCGAGCGTCATCAACTTGCTCTTCACGTAACGATTCAGAATCAAGCGAATCTTCTTATCGTAAATCCCCATCCGCTCAAAAAGCTCTAACGCGCGATGCGCACTCTTCAACGATGGCACATCCATTTCTGTTATGAACAGTATCAAATTCGCCTTATCGAGCACAAGGGCCAGCAAATCGTCAAATTCTTTGGGGGTATCGACGACGACAAAGTCAAAAGATTGCGCCAACACATCAAGTATTTCATCAATATCGGCAGGGGTTATCCGTCTAGCATCCTCGGCGTAGAACGGTTCCGCCAGGATTCTAATTCCAGAGGCGTGCTTAACCAGCGAACCGTCAAGAAAGAGCGGATCTATGCGTTTTAGGTTCTTAACCAGGTCAAGAATCGTGTAAGACGCGTCAATGTTGAGAAAGCTCGTAACCGAACCGAACTGCAACACCAAATCAACCAGACACACCGACCTTTTCTCGGCAACTAGACACGCCGCCAGGTTCGTCGCCGCCGTCGTCGATCCCACGCCGCCCTTATTCGACGATACCGCTATAATGTGCCCTCGCTCAGCGGTTTTGGTCGTGTGTATGTCGATCTTTTTGCGAATGGCATCGAAGGATTTGAGAACCTCATTCCAATTGAAGGGCTGGGTTATGAACTCTTCCGCTCCCGATCGCATCGCCCGCAGAATTGAGTCGGGCGCTGCGCTGGCCGATGTCATGACTAACCGGACATTGGTATATCTCTGCTTGATCTCTTCGGCGATCCCAAACGCTCGCTCAGGGTCCCTATTGATATCGACTACCGCGACGATAGGCCCACTACGACTCTTGAGAGCTTCAAGCACCTCGCCATAGCCGTAGACCCTAGAGTCCACCACGACTGAGACCTCTTTCTCAAGCTGCTGGCGCAGTTGTGCTAAAGAAATACTATCTTCGCCTATCAGACAAATTGGTAGCTTCATGCTTGCCGCTATCCCGATGCATCCTTTATTGATTTGCGGGGCAACTTGCAAG
>Ga0137461_1000350_pt1 | contig 10363 bp, 8 predicted proteins | sample EasRivERMGT746_2_FD_104650 | JGI IMG/M metagenome (GOLD analysis project Ga0137461, IMG submission 104650) | Soil microbial communities from meander-bound floodplain in the East River, Colorado, USA - East River MetaG ERMGT746_2 | ecosystem: Environmental > Terrestrial > Soil > Floodplain ... | reverse complement strand
ATGGCTGGCTCTTCCGTTTGCAAGTTACTCGCCTGAAACTGAATGGGCTTTTGGTGTTGCCGGCTTGTATTACTTTCACACAGTTGAAAATCCCCTTCCTGACTCAAGATCATCCAACATAATCGCTGCTATTCAATACACCACGAAGAAACAATTTTTAGGTGAGCTCGATTACGACTTTTATTTTTCTAATGAAGATTACAGGTTTTATGGTTATGCTGCTTATGGTAAATTCCCGTTTTCATTTTTCGGAATTGGAAATGACACTAAAGAAGAAGATGAAGAAAATTACACACCGAAGTATGTAAATTTCATCAACACTTTCCTGAAAAAAATACACAGTAGTTCCCGCGGCGGTATTTATGCCGGAGTAAGACTAGATTTACGCCACGATAATATTATTGAAAAAGAACCCGGCAGAATGCTGGACACTGCAAATGTAAGTGGAAGTAACGGCGGAACTATTGCTGGGCTTGGAATTACTGCAAACCTAGATACACGGGATAACACTTTCACAAGTACATCAGGTGAGTTTGTGGACGTCCAGTTAAATTTTTACAGCAGTCAGCTTATTGGTGAATTCGGCTTTAATAACTTTGCTCTTGATGCACGTAAATATTTTGGATTCGATGTTTTAAATTCACATCATGTTTTCGCAGCTCAATTTTCTGCACGGCATGCAACAGGAGACGTGCCGTTTTATCTTCTTCCGACATTCGGCGGAAAATTTGACATGCGCGGAATATTCACGGGAAGGTTCAGGGATAAAAATTCATATTTCCTTCAGGCAGAATACCGTTTCCCTGTTTACTGGATAATTGGTATGGTTGTCTTTGGCGGAACTGCACAGGCAGTTCCGGAAGTGAGTAAGTTTTCTTTTAACGGGACAAAGTTTGCATACGGATTGGGAATCCGTCTCAATGTTATTCCGTCAGAGGGTATTTCCTTAAGAGCAGATTTTGGTTTCAGCAATGGTGAGGGTCAGTTGTATCTTGGTTTTGGTGAAGCGTTTTAAAAACAGATTCGTTGCTAAATCTGGTTTGTGGCCTGACAAATCTTTTTCTACTTTTAAATACATTAACGCAACCTTCCTCTTATGCAAATCCTTTACATCTGCTTGGAGATGATTCTTCCATCCTAAGTTAAAGTGAGCGAAGATAACTGTCAAAGAAATATTGGAATATGAAGTTGTAATTTGCAATTAGACTTTGGATGTGCTCATCAATACTCCCGTTAAAAAATCTGAATTTATACTACCACTCATTACGCTAAAATTACCGCCAAATCTGACACTACTCCGGATGGGTTTCAGCATAACCATAGTTATTTTCAAAATCTCAAGGAAATCAGCATATCTTGATTGGAGGAACGGTTTTTGACTAAACTAGCAGATTAACTAACGAAAAGGAGATATCTGTATGAAGATTCTTCTGACCTTATTAATTATCGCAATAATAGGCGGAAGTATTTATTATTACCTCTATGATGATTCACATGAGACGGTAGAAATTACCGCTATCGTACATGTATCAAAGAACAGCAGTAAATACATAAATACATTCGAGCTCGCCGACCAGCCCTACGTCGCGGTTGTGCAGGGTGTTGCAAGAAATAAATCAAGGGAAACATTGAAAAGCGTTCTTATTAAATATATTGTTGGAGGAGAGAACACCAGCACTATAATTTTTGATCTTGCCCCCGGACAACAGGTCAACTTCATTACCAGCAGTGTATTAATAACTGCTAAGAATCCGGAGTATTTTTTGGATACAATACAGTACGAAAAAAATTCTTTATAATAATTTGTTTGAACAAATATTTCTGCTTTAAAGGTAGATTAAGAATGAGTGTGGTGGTTGTGAATGAGGTCAAAACGTAAATAAAAAATAGACAGCTTAAATAAATCCGTCCTGATTGTTCCCCCCATAAAGTTTCAATGCCCTTCAAAGATAATTTACAATTTTAGAAATACTCTTCATTAATAATTGATAAAAATTAAGATCTGAGTGAAAAGCTTCCGCTGATTATCTCAATGGAGGTAGGAAAAAAAATTTCTTGTGCCTAAATGAATAATAATATTGTACTTTGTGATAGGTGTCACTCAAGTCTTTCGGTCAGATATTAATTAAAACCGCTTTTTGATTCATTCGCTTCACTTCTCATCCGGATTCATAAAACATCGAAAGTGTTCATATCGTTATGTGTTGAGATACGGAATTAAATATTATTATATTTAATGGAACTTTGACCACAACAACAGTGTTTTTAGATTTATCAATTAACAATGGAAAGGGAACAAGATGAAAACTATTCTCAAAACACTAATGGTAAGTCTGATTCTGATCAGTGTAGCTGCAGGAAATGGCTTTGATATAAAAAAAGGTCAGCAGACATTCTCGTTTAAAGATGAACGCGGAAGGAACCAGGCACTATTTCATAGCTCAGCCCCGCTCGAAGATATTTCGGGCATGAGCTCGGATATTCTGGGAACTGTAACTTTTGATACGCAGGATTTGAAAAACACTTTAACCGGTGAAATTATTATTTCATCAGCATCATTAAAATCCGGAATTGATTTAAGAGATGAACATATAAGAAGTGCCGGATGGCTTGATGCTGAAAATCATCCGACAATATCTTTTAAAATAAAAGAAGTAACGAGTGTAAATAAATTAGATACAAATCTGCTTGAAGCGAAAGTTGTTGGTGATTTCACTCTAAAGGGCGTTACAAAACAACTAGAGACAACCGTTACTTTAATGTACCTGGAAGAAAGCGAAAATACGAAAGCCAGATTCCCAGGTGATTTACTGAACGTCAGGACCAAATTCAGCATAAAGCTTTCGGATTATGGAGTGACAAGCACTTTAATTGGTCAAAAAGTTGCAGACGAAATCGAATTGAATGTTAATATTGTGGGCTCGAACAAAATATAAAAATTTGTAAATGTTATCCAAATAAATAATTCATTCTGATAAGCCCTGCTGTAAAGCGGGGCTTTTTTATTTCTAGAATCGGGAGAAAGATTTTAGGATGGATAAATCGAATTGTAAAATTAAGTGACGCTTCTCTCTCTAACTTTATCAAGCTCTACGCCCAGCTGTTTCGTATCATTGACCATTATGGCTTCGATTTCTTCAAGTACATCCGAATACGCGCTTGCAGCTCTCCCGCCGACAATCAATATTGCTTTGGACCTAAGTAATTTCCCAAGCCGTATAAGGTCCCGTTTAAGCAATTGATCATCTTTGGGATAAACAAGACTGAGTGCGACCACACTAACAACAAGATATTCTGCCGCAGCAGCAATTTCTTCAACAGGAATATTCGAGCCGAGATACACAACACTCCATCCTTCAGATGCTGCAACCACCCCGGCAATTAAAGCCCCAAGTTCATGATCCTGTCCGCGCGGAGTTGCACAAATTATTTTAGGTGCTGAATCTGCTGCCTGGTAATTATCCAAAATGTTGGATAGAAATGATCTTATTATTGATGATGCAAGATGTTCGTTAGCAATTCTGATCGTACCATCATGCCACAAATCTCCGACTTTGTAAACCAGCGGAATAATTATTTCTTCTATTAATATTGGCTGGCTATATTTTGATGATGCCTGCAGAAGTAATTTTTCTAACTTCTTCCCATCATATGATTTTATGGTTTCGATACATACAGCTAAGAATTCTTCACTGGATGTAATTGATAAGCTTGCCGTTAAAATTTTTTCTTTACCTGAAGTTTGCCGTCCGCCATTTTGCTTAAGAATAGATTTGAGTTCATGTATTGACAGATTAGCAATTCCTCCGATGTTATGTCCTTGTTCAATTGCTTCGCTCAATAATTTTAACTTCTCAATATCAGGCTCAGAATATAAACGTCTGTTCGTTTCTGTTCTTTCCGGATCTAACACTCCATACCTTTTTTCCCACGCCCTGATGACAAAGGCGCTTAATCCTGTTAGCTGACTTACTACTTTGATTGGATATTTATGCATTTTTTCCACGATGAAAAACTAATGATTTGTCTAATTATTGTCAAATATTATAGGAAAAAATAACGCTTTATCTGAAAATCCTTAAATAAACTTAAATTACTCAACATTCAGATTAGAAGTTTAGTTCATTTTTGAAGATATTAAAAATAATTTACGAATTCTCTTGACAAACACTAGACAAAGCATTATAATTGTACTAGACAAATATTAAACATTAACTATACAACAACTATTCAAAAAATCAAATACATTCAATCATATAAGTAGCTCTTTAAAAAAAATTATTCACAAGATTTATAACAAAATGGAAAATCGACAATATCCCGAAATCATAGTCTCCGAAAAAAGCAAAGCGAAAAATTTTAACGATGAAGCTATCCCCCACAAGGAAGCATTGTATAACTATGCATTAAAAATTTCAGGCAACATCGAAGATGCCGAGGATCTGGTGCAGGATACTTATCTAAAAGCTTACCGATACTTCGATCATTATAATTCAGGTACAAACTGTAAAGCATGGATGTTCATGATCATGAAGAATTCATTCATTAATAATTACAGAAAAGAAAAACGTGAACCGGGAAAAGTTTATTACGATGGTCCTGGAAATTTTTATCTCCAGTCAAAGCTTATCGGTCCTGCGTCCAGCAACCCGGAAGAATATTATTTAAACCAGATGCTTGATGATGAAACTAATACAGCACTAAATCAGCTGCCGGATAAAATGCGCGAAGTCCTGGTGTTGTGTGATATCGAAGGATATTCATATGAGGAGATAGCAGAAATGGTAAACATTCCTGTTGGCACAGTGCGTTCACGTCTGCACAGAGCGCGTAAAATTCTTCAGGAATCTTTATTTGACTATGCAAAAGACCGTGGATTCTTAAACTAATTTAAAATGGAAACTCATTTAATCACAAACAAAAACGAGGTAATCATGAAACTCATTAAAGCTCTTTCATTAGTTCTGATTTTATTCGGAACAAGCTCAATCTTTGCACAAACAGCAAGACTGCAGGTAATTCATAATGCCGCAGACGTTGCAGCAAGCCAGGTTGACGTCTATGTCAATGACAATCTTCTTCTCGACGACTTTGGTTTCAGAGAAGCGACGCCATATATAGATGCACCGGCAGGTGTTCCGCTTAATATTGGAATCGCACCAGGCAACAGCAGTTCTGTTAATGATACATTAGCTAATTTTAATGTGACTTTAACTGCAGGTGAAACATATGTTGCAATCGCAAATGGTGTTCTCGCACCTGGTTCTTATCTTTCAAACCCTGACGGCAGAAACACAGCATTCACATTGTTCATTAAAACAATGGCAAGAGAAAATGCTGCGGGTTCGGGTGTTGATTTTTTTGTTGTACATGGTTCAACAGATGCACCAACGGTTGACGTTTTGGCAAGAAGTGTAGCCACGCTCGTAGACGATGCAGCTTATGGTGATATTACAGGATATATTTCTGTTCCTGCTGCTACATATATATTAGATGTAACTCCCGGAAATGATAACTCAACAATAGTAGCTTCGTTCCAGGCAGATTTAAGTGGATTGAGCGGCGGTGCTGCTGTTGTATTTGCCTCCGGATTTTTAAATCCTTCAGCAAACCAGAATGGTGAGGCATTCGGAATATTTGCTGCGCTTCCAAACGGAACTGTTGTTGAATTTCCGTCTGTAGAATTAGCACGTTTACAGGTAATTCACAACGCTGCTGATGTGGCAGCAGATCCTGTTGACATTTATTTAAATGGAAGCTTATTGCTTGATAATTTTGCTTTCAGAGTCGCTACTCCTTTTATTGATGCGCCTGCCGGTGTTGATCTTAATGTCGGTATCGCACCAGGAAACAGTACTTCAGTGAATGATACATTAGCAAACTTTGTCTTCAATCTTGCAAACGGCGAAACTTACGTTGCAATTGCAAACGGAGTTCTCAATCCGGGCATTTATGCTTCAAATCCTGATAACAGAAGTACCGCGTTTACAATTTTTGTAAATGCACTAGCGCGTGAAGAAGCAACCAGCAGCAATGTTGATTTCTTTGTTTTACATGGCGCAACCGATGCACCAACTGTTGATGTGATTGCAAGAGGCGTAGCAACTTTAGTTGATGATGCTGCTTATGGTGATATCACGGGTTACATTTCTGTTCCTCCGGCAAATTACACTTTAGATTTAACTTTGGCTGATGGCACAACACTAGTGCAATCTTACGTTGCTGATTTAAGAACACTTGGTGGTGGCAGTGCTGTTGTTTTTGCTTCTGGATTTCTAAGTCCTTCTTCTAATCAAAATGGTGAGGCTTTTGGAATTTTCTTCGCATTGGCTGATGGAACAGTTGGACAATTTCCAGAAGGTGTTGCAAGCGTTGAGAATATCTCTGACGTTGTTCCTGACAACTATTCGCTTGCACAAAATTTCCCGAATCCGTTCAATCCAAGTACAACTATCAATTTCACAATTCCGAATAGTGAATTCGTGACTTTGAAAGTTTACAACATCCTGGGAAGTGAAGTTGCTGTCTTAGTAAATGAAAATCTTTCAGCCGGTTCATACAGATATAATTTCGATGCACAATCTGCTGGTGTTGGACTTGCTTCCGGAGTTTACCTTTATGAATTAAGTGCAGGAGATTTCAAGCAGATTAAGAAAATGAATCTTCTGAAATAGTTAGATATCGGGAGTAATGAGGATTGCCGCTTGCAATCTGGCTTGTGATGGTCAACGGTTAACACCGACACGAATCTGAAGTGAAGAAATGTTTGATTCAACCTTTGCAAGTGGTTTCCTCATTTAATATAAAATTAACAGAAACTAAATTTTGAATTTGCTATCTTATAGCAAGCACATCGATCATAAAATTAAAAAATGAAAAGAGCAATTATCATAGGTTCGGGTTTAGGTGGTTTATCAACTGCCTTAAGACTTTCTCACAAAGGTTACGATGTAACTGTTCTTGAGAAACATTCAACTCCTGGCGGAAGATTAAATATTATTGAGCAGGATGGTTTTCGTTTTGATATGGGTCCATCATTTATGAGTATGACTTACGAACTTGATGAATTATTTGACAGTGTTGGAATGAAAGTTCCAATTGAGCTAGAAGAGCTTGACCCGATTTACCAGGTGTTTTTTGAAGGACAGAATAAACCAAGACTTATTTACAAGGATTTGAAAAAACTTGCTGAGGAGTTTAAAGACATCGAACCCAACCTAGAAGAAAATGCAAAGAAATATCTGGATCGTGCAGGACAATTCTTTCACGATACGGTTGACAAAGTTGTAAAGACAAACTTCAGCAATAAACTGGATTATGTTTTTAAGTTAAGCCGCGTTCCGTTGAAGCATCTACCATATCTTCAAAGAAATATGTGGGGCGAGGTTGAAAAGCATTTTACATCTGAAGAAGTAAAGGTGATATTTTCTCTTGTTGCTTTCTTCCTTGGTTCAACTCCTTTTCAAACACCGGCAATTTATTCTCTGCTTAATTATACAGAGATGAAACATAACGGTTACTGGAAAGTTAAAGGCGGAATGTATAGGCTTGTTGAGGAGATTGTAAAGATATTGAATGAAAAGGGAGTGGAAATAAATTACAACACAGAGATAGTCAACGTTGGTAATAATAATGGTAAGCTTTATGAGTTAATCGATCAAAATGGAAAGAAATGGACTGCCGATATTTTCATTTCAAATTCTGATGCTGCTTCTTTTAGAGGAAAGATATTGAATAGAGAAAAATTCAGTGATAAGAAACTTGACGAAATGCATTGGACTCTTGCACCGTTTACAATTTATCTCGGCGTGAAAGGTAAAATAGACAAGTTAGGACATCACAATTATTTTCTCGGCAGCAACTTCAGAGGATATGCCGATACAATTTTTACATCTTCAATAAGTCCTCAAAAACCGTATTACTATGTGAATGCTTCTTCCAAGTCAGAAACTAATTGCGCTCCTGAAGGATGCGAAAATATTTTCATTCTGTGTCCGGTTCCCGATCTTCGTTATAAAAAATCGTGGGAAGACAAAGAAGAGCTCGCTAAAAATATTATTGATGATCTTTCAAAAAGAGTTGGCTTTGATATTCAAAAAAATATAATAACTAAAAAAATATTAGCTCCCGATGATTGGGCAAATATGCTCAACCTTTATAAAGGATCTGGATTGGGTCTTGCACACGACATAAACCAGGTTGGTGCATTCAGACCAAAAAACAAAGACGAAAAACTTTCAAATTTATATTATGTTGGTGCCTCAACAACGCCCGGCACCGGCTTACCAATGGTAATTATCAGTTCAAAATTAGTAATGGAGAGAATAGAAAATGACTTTGGAACATTACACAAAAACTAGTTTCAAACTCAGCAAGAGGCTGACTGAATCATATAGCACTTCTTTCAGCTGGGGCATTAAAGTATTCAAACCGGAATACAGAGATCCGATTTTTTCAATATACGCTTTTGTTCGTATCGCTGATGAAATTGTGGATACTTTTCATCCTTATGATAAAGAACATCTTCTTAAAAAATTTACTGAAGATACATGGGAAGCAATAAATTTCGGTATTTCAACTAACCCGGTTCTTCAGGCATTCCAAAAAGTTGTTAATGATTATAACATAGATCATAAACTAATTTCTGTTTTTTTAAAGAGCATGGAAATGGATCTGTCCAACTCCTCTTACAACAGAGAAAACTACGACAACTACATTTACGGCTCAGCAGAAGTTGTTGGTTTAATGTGCTTAAAAGTTTTTGTTGATGGTGATGATAAAAAATACTCTGAGCTTGAACACAATGCCAGGATGCTCGGTGCTGCTTTTCAAAAAGTTAATTTCCTGAGAGATATTCAGAGCGATATTAAAGACAGAGGAAGAATTTATCTGCCCGGAGTTCATCATTTCGATTTTATAGATAACACGAACAAAGCGCTTCTTGAGAAAGAAGTTGAAAACGAATTTAAAGAGGCATTCAGAGGGATTGTTCATCTTCCGATTGCAGTTAAGCTGGGAGTTTATTCAGCTTATCTTTATTACCTGATGCTCTTTAAAAAAATAAAGAGACTTGATGTGGCGCAATTGAGAAACAGAAGAGTAAGAATTTCAAATTTGTATAAGCTTTACTTGTTAATAAAATCTTTTTTCGAGGTAAAAATTTTAAAATCAACTTAATTGAACTTCGAATACTTCATATTTAACGCGATTGTCATCAGCGGGCCGGCATTTTTCGGTTCACTGAAATGCTGTTACATCTGGAATCATTGGAAGCAGATTTTAATAGCAATCGCACTTCCTGCAATTCCATTTTTATTGTGGGATGCAGTAGTGACAGGTTCTCACTGGAATTTTAATCCGGAATATGTTTCAGGAATTAAAATTATAAACCTTCCGATTGAGGAAATACTTTTCTTCATCACCGTTCCATTTGCTTGTTTGTTTACGTGGGAGATGATAATCAGAAGAGCAAAAGAAAAAGTTTGGAATATGCGCTGGCTTCGACTTCTTCTTTACCTTGCTTTGCCTGCAGGAGTTTATTTTTTTTCAATTGGCAAACAGTACACAGGTTTGACTTTAAGCTTCTTATTTATCGCTAATCTCGTTGATCAGTTTCTGAAAACAAATCTGCTTTTTGATAAACGATTCTACTTTTACCTCCTGCTTATTATTATTTTTACTTTGATCTTTAACGGCTATTTGACCTGGCGTCCGGTTGTTACTTACGGAGTCGGGTATCAGCTTGATTTTAGAATTATTACAATTCCTGTTGAAGATTTCTTCTACGGAATATCTTTGCTCTGGATGAATACAAGTCTTTATAAATATTTAAGATGATTGCTTGAAATTATATTAAAACAATTTGCCACTAATTCACGAATTCTTTTATTTAATATTTGTTCTAATTAGTGAATTCGTGGCTATAAAAACGGTTATGTAAATGTTAACGAATAAATGGTACCTGGTTTGTCCCTCTGACGAGCTGAAGGACGAGATAAGAAAATATAAAATACTCGGTGAAGAAATAATTCTCTTCCGTAATCCCGACAACACAATCACGGCTCTGGAAGACAGATGCTGTCACAGAAATGTTAACCTGTCTCTTGGTTATGTTAGAGAAGAAAGAATTGTTTGCGGATATCATGGATGGGAATACGATAAATCCGGTTCGTGTGTGAAGATTCCATCACAGCTTCCCGGAGATAAAATCCCGCCTACAGCAAAAATAAAAACTTTTCCCGTAAAGGAATTTAATAAATGGGTTTGGATTTTTGTCGGAGAAAATGAAAAAGCAGATTCAATAAATCCAACAGACATTCCTGAAATGAATGAATGGCCTTTTACTTACGGAGCTTATACCTTT
>Ga0137461_1000349_pt1 | contig 10378 bp, 9 predicted proteins | sample EasRivERMGT746_2_FD_104650 | JGI IMG/M metagenome (GOLD analysis project Ga0137461, IMG submission 104650) | Soil microbial communities from meander-bound floodplain in the East River, Colorado, USA - East River MetaG ERMGT746_2 | ecosystem: Environmental > Terrestrial > Soil > Floodplain ... | reverse complement strand
GCCTGCAACGCCTGCAAGACATTGCCGCTGCTTTCTTGATCTTCAAACAGCATCATTCTATACAGCAACTCTCAACCTCACCCCCAGTCGCCAGCCATAGGGATTATGGGTAACGATCAGCGCGACGCGGGGGAGGAACAAGGTGGGGGCTTGAACGGCTTGAACTAATTGAACGACTTGAACGGTATTCATTTTCCGATTTTCAACTCCTGCCAAATCGTCACCGATTTCTTGCCGTCGCGATCGCCGGCGCTGCCGTTCCACACAGCGAACGCCACCGGCACGGTTGTGCCCGGCTGTAGCGCCACCGAGCCTTGGCCGTTGGGCGTGAGCGGTCTGCGGAACATGACTTCGTAGGAACCATGGCCGTAGACGCCGCGCGCGTCGACGCGTTGATCGATGCGCGGTCTGGCTTGCAACGTGCCGAAGCCGCGCGCCGCGAGATCTTCCGCCGGACTTTTCCGCTGGGGATCGGAAACGATATTGCCTGCGCCCCAACCGGTGACGAAGGTTGGATCGGATTGTAATGTAAGAGCGTTGCGAAACGGCTGTTCCACCGCCGAGCGGCTTATGTTGGGATAAGAATCGATGCCGAGGTTAGGATAAGTTTTTTCCAAGTCTTGATACGCCGGCTCAAGATCGGCTTGCCGCTCCGATTTCCACATCCAGATGTTTACCGCTGCGGCTTTTTCGCCCATCGCAAAAAAGGGCGGATTGGCGGCGAGCGAAAACTGAACTGCTGCGGCATCGCGAAAATCCTGCGGCCGCAGCGCCGTGTGGTCGTTGGTATCGTCTTGCCAGACCATCAGGATCGCCAACTCCTTGCCGTCGTGCACGGCGCGCACCGTCACTTCTTCCGGCCGATCGCTGCGCCACCAAAGCGGCATGAGATGGAGATTGACTGGCGGCGCACTGCGCCATATGCCGGACTCGGGATGATCGGGAAGAGTTTTGACGCGCATCGCTTGGAGCGAAAATTTTTTCATCTCGACGCGTTCGCGTTGAGTATCGCTGGAAAGTGAGCGCACGTAGTTGACCAAGTGCCAAGCGTCAGCGCCCCAGGCCCAGTCGCTCATCGGCATCGGACTGCCGGGAATGCCGGCGACGATGTGGCGATAGAGCGAAAGCGGATCGTGGTTGCCTTTGAAAATGCCCGCGGTGAGATCGCGCGGCCGGGTCGGATACCCTTCTTCATCGACTTGCTTTTCAGCGCCGTCGCCTCTGGCCGTCGCGCCATGACAAGAAGCGCAAGCTTCCTTGTACATTTCCAACGCTCTTGTTCTTGCCGCACTATCGAATGGCGGCGCTGGCGGCGGTTGAATAACGCCCTGGCCGCCGCTGCCCTCGGCGTTAGGAGCTTTCTGCGATTTTATTTCTAGCGGCTTCTCAGCCAGCGATTTGATGTAGTGGACTAATCCCCAGCGCTGCTCCGCCGGCAGATGTCCCCAAGATGGCATCGAAGATCCCGGCATTCCTCGGCTGATCGTGTCGAACAAATCTTGATCCGTGGGAACGCGCTCCCAGGTGGAAACGAGTCGATACTTGGCGGCGACGAAGTCGCGCGGCTTGGGATACAGCAAGTAAGCAGCTTCGCCGTCGCCCCGGCCGCCTACGCCGTGACAGGCGGTGCATTGCTGACTATAAACCTGTTTGCCGAGGGCGATGAGTTTCGGCGATGATGGTAGAGGTTTCAGATCGGCGCAGTTGCTTGTCGTAGCGATGAGCAATCCCGCTAATCCCAGACCCAGTGACAAGAGAAACCACTTCATGGATTGAACTCCTTTGATCGGAGCCGCCATATCATTGAAATTCGCCGGCCCTTGTCGACTTACTTTTTGCTCAACTCGATGGTGATCTTCGCTTCTTCGCCGGCTTTGACGGCGACCGTCTTGGTGACTTTGCCGAGTGTCTCATGCCAGACTTCGACGGTGTGATTGCCCGGCGGAACATCGTTGATCTTAAACGCGCCGCTGCCGTCGGTGGCATCGATGTAGGGATGATCGGTGACCACCAGCCAGGCCGACATCCATGAATGGGCATCGCAGTTGACCTTGATAATTTCCGGCTGAGTGAAAGTCTCGGTCATTTTTTTTCTGAAACCCGGCTGGGCCCGGTTCATCGGCGAGTTCTTCGCGCTGCCGGTGTGGAAATTATGCAAAATCCCATCGCTGTTGAGGATGTCGACGCCGACACCGACCGGCGCGATCAAGACATGGGGGCGAAAGACACAGCCCTTCTGATCGATGGCCGGAGGATTGGCCGGTTTGGGCGGCGCGCCCTTGAGACCGGCGACACTGACCACGGCGTATTGAATTCCTTTATCCGAACCGACAACCAGATCTTCCGCGGTGATCTCGGCGCCGCACTTTTCGTTGTCCTTGGTTACTTTAATCTTCTTCGCCGCGGGCGCATCGCCGACCAACACCACGCGCCCCGATATCGTTCCACCTGGGGATGCCGCAAGCGCCGTTGCTGTGAGATTGCCGCGATAGTGAAGATAAAATCCGAAAAGCAAAACTGTGATCGCCGATCCGCCGATGATGATTCGCCGCATTATTCTTTCTCCCTTTCCGTTCAGACTTTGCTGTACTGTTTTTGCACGGAGCAAATCCAAGGCCAGCGAGAAAAATCTCAACCGCTGGCGAAATCCGATCACCGCGAGCAAATATTTCCAACTTTCAAGAAGAAAGAAAATTTCAATTGCCAGAAGTGAGAAAGAAATTAAGCAACCCTCGGCTTGAAGCCGAGGGATTTGGACAACGTTGATCGGAAGTCGACCTGTCTTCTTTCCGTCATTCCCGCGCAGGCGGGAATCCAGGTGACGGACAGTGTCCGTCATACCGTTGGAAAACGGTATCCAGGTGAAGGGGACGGGGATGGACCCCGGTTTTCACCGGGGTGACGATAAACACTGGATGCCCGCCCCACGCTTTCGCAGGGGCAGGCTCTGCGCGGGCATGACGGACATTCCGATCTATCCTGTTGTCCCAACAATCGTGTGGCACGCATCGTGCTGATGTTATGAATCGATGGACTTCAACGAGCGACCGTTTACCGTCGTGTGGGAGACCACGCGGGCTTGCGATCTTGCCTGCATTCACTGCCGCGCCGAAGCCCGCGCACTGCGCGATCCAAATGAGCTTAACTTTGCGCAAGCCCAAGGGCTGATCCAAAACGTCAAAGCTTTCGGCGCGCCCTATCCGATCTTTGTTTTAACCGGCGGCGATCCGGCCAAGCGCCCGGATGTTTTTGACATCATCAAGTACGCTCGGAGCGAAGGACTCCGCGTCGCGATGACGCCGTCAGCTACGCCGTTGATCACGCGCGATGCGGTGCGCCGTTTCGCCGAGGCTGGACTGGTTCGTCTCGCCGTGAGCTTGGACGGCAAAGATGGCGCCGCTCACGATGGCTTTCGCGGCGTCCTTGGGTCATTCGAGCGGACTCTCAATATTCTCGATTGGTGCCGCGAATTCGGTCTGGAGTCGCAGATCCACACCACCGTCACGCGCCATGTGCTGGCGGATTTGCCGGCGATCGCCGCGATGATCGCCGAACGCGGCATCAAACTATGGGCGCTGTTTCTGCTCATTGCGGTGGGCCGGGCCGCCCGCCCAGAGATTCGCCGGCTCAATATCAACGCGAAAGAGATCGAGTCGCTGTTTCATTGGATATACGATCTGACGAAGTCGGCGCCTTTCGATGTCACGCCGCGCGAAGGCTATCACTACCGGCGCGTGCTGTTGCAGCGGCGCGCGGCTGAATTGGCCATGCCGGTGGAGCAACTGCTCGCCGAGTCGAACGCACGGTCGTTGACGCCGTCGGAGGTCGCGCCCAACGCCAAGGCGAGCAAGATTCTGCGCGCGCCGTTGGGCGTCAACGACGGTAAGGGCGTCGTCTTCATTTCTCACACCGGCGATGTCCAGCCGAGCGGTTTTTTGAATCTCGTCGGCGGCAATATTCGCTCGCAGTCATTGCCGGACATTTACCGATCGTCGGATGTGTTTACCCGCGTGCGCGACTACGCGCAGCTCAAAGGCAAGTGCGGCGTTTGCGAGTTCAAATCGATCTGCGGCGGCAGCCGCTCGCGCGCTTACGCGATCACCGGCGATCCGATGCGCAGCGATCCTTATTGTGTTTATCAACCCGAAGCGATGGAGAGGAAAAATAGCCATGGAAAATCGAACCGAGGCGGAGAAGTCTTCGTGCGCGCACTCGGCGCATGAAGCGACTATCGCCGCGTGCGGCCATCATCAATCCGAAAAAGCCACGGCGCTGCTGAGCGACGAACATCGAGTCATCGAGCGCGTGCTCGCGGCATTGGCAAGATTGACCGAGAAACCGGCCACAGAGTTTTTGCAGTCATGGAAAAAGGCGCTCGACTTCATCCGCCACTTCGCCGATAAATGTCACCATTTGAAAGAAGAGAAAATTTTGTTTGTCGCGCTGGAGGAGCATGGCATCCCGAACGAGGGCGGACCCATCGGCATGATGTTGATGGAGCATGAAGAAGGACGAGCTTACGTGCGCGCCATGTTCGACGCGGTCAACAAGATTGAAGCGGGCGATCCAAGCGCGCAAGCGGCGCTTTGCGACAATGCCAAACAGTATCTCCGGCTATTGCGCGAGCATATTCAAAAGGAGGACGAGATTCTTTTTCGCATGGCGGATGAAGTGCTTTCCGCCGACGAACAGAAAAAGCTCTTGGCCGCTTTCGCCGAGCACGAGGCCGAAGAAATGGGCGCGGGAGTGCATGAGCATTATTTGAAAATCGTTGCGGAATTGGAAGGCGCAACGGGATAACGCCAATGATGGACGATTCGCATAGCACGACAGTCCATCGGTGGGCGCTTCATGAACGAAGCAGAAGATTATCTATCCAACAGACTGAAGGGGTTTTAGGAAAGGAGTTTTTATGAAGACATCATTGATCATCTTTCTTTCTCTGGTTTTGTTTTTTGTAAACGCGCCTTCCTATGGCGCTTCATTTTATGAAGGTAAAACGATTACCATTGTCGTTGGCTACAAACCGGGAGGCGGCTATGACAGATATGCGCGCCTCATCGCCAAACATCTGCCCAAATATATCCCCGGAAAGCCCGGCGCTATTGTTCAGAACATGCCGGGAGCGAGCAGCGTGATTGCGGCGAATCATCTTTTTAGCGTCGCCAAGCCCGACGGCCTGACGATCGGGACTTTTAACAATGCTACGGTCGTCGCGCAATTGATCAAAGTGGAAGGGGTGAGGTTCGATTTAACCAAGTTTGCCTGGTTAGGCAGTGCTGCCAGCGACGCCGTGATTCTCAGCGTGCGCTCTGACCTTCCGTACAAGACCGCGGACGACTTGCGAAAGGTTAAACAGTTTGTGATAGGCACCACCGGACCGGGAAGCTCGACCCATGATTTTCCCGCGCTGCTTGAGGAGTTCGCTGGTTTTGACTTTAAGCTGGTCCCCGGTTACTCGTCGAGCGCGGATGTTATGCTCGCCCTCGAGCGTAAAGAGGTGGACGGCCGGGCGGGGTCTTACGATTCGATAAAGCCCTTTATCGACCGCGGTCTGGTGCGTCCTATCATTCGAAACCGGACCTCGGCTCCGGGAATCGAAAAATTAGCGGTCGACGAAAATCTTGCAACGAGTCAGAAAGGCAAGCTCATCATGGCCGTGAACGCTGTCCCTACGCAAATCTACCGGCCTTTCGTAGCACCTCCGGGAACAGCGAAGGACGCGATAAAAATACTCCGCGATGCATTTGCCAACGCTCTGAAGGACAAAGATCTCCTTGCGGAAGCTGAGAAGGGCAAGATGACCATCGATTACGTCTCGCCGGAAGATGCTCTGAAGGTTGTCGCCGAGGTTTTAGGGCAACCTCCGGACGTAGTCCAGACGCTGTCGAAATATATCAAGTTTGGGGATTGAGACTTTGCACCATCGAGATACTTGGGGCAAGGAGAGCGCGGCTTGATCCGCGTTTTCCCCTTAAGGAAAAGCTGCTTTAACGATGCTGGATGCGTTTGTCCAAGGACTGTTCGTAGTCTTTCAATGGCACACTTTTCTCATGATGCTGTTGGGCATCTTTCTGGGCTTCTGGGTGGGACTGCTCCCCGGTCTCGGAGGCACAACCACCCTGGCTCTGATGCTTCCCTTTATTTACCAGATGACGCCTGTGGAAGCCTTTGCTTTCCTGTTGGGGATGCACTCAGTGGTCTCTACCACCGGAGATATCACGTCGGTTCTGTTTGGAATTCCCGGAGAGGGGACCACCGCAGCAACGATTTTGGACGGTCACGCAATGGCCAAGAAAGGCGAGGCCGGACGGGCACTGGGGGCGGCGCTCATGAGCTCCCTTATCGGCGCCGTGATTGGCGCTTTTGCCTTGGCCCTTGCGATCCCGGTCGTGCGCCCGCTGGTTCTTTCATTTGGGGCGCCGGAACTGTTCATGCTTGCCATCGTCGGCATCGCCTTTATCTCCTCGTTGAGCGGACAGGGGGGACGGGCCTTGTTGCGCGGAATTCTCGCCGGGCTTTTGGGACTCCTGTTCGCCCTCGTGGGCCAAGACCCCCAGGCGGGAGTTCTGCGTTTCACCTTTGGCCAGCTCTATCTATGGAACGGGCTCGACTTGATCCCAGTTTTGGTGGGCGTATTCGCCATTCCCGAGATCATTGACCTCGCCGTCAGAGGGACCTCGATCGCGGGCGAGCTGCCGCCTGAGAATCTTGGCAGAGGCGTTTGGGTCGGGGTCAAAGATACCTTCGTGCATTTTTGGCTAACCGTCCGATGCAGCCTGGTGGGCACCTTCATCGGCATCATGCCGGGCTTAGGTGGCGGGGTGGCGCAGTGGATCGCGTACGGCCATGCGGTGCAGAGCGCGCGTACCGTTGAGGAGCGAGCCGGGTTCGGCAAAGGAGACGTCCGGGGAGTATTGGGTCCCGGCGCGGCCAATAACTCCAAAGAAGGAGGGTCCCTTATACCAACCATTGCGTTTGGAGTTCCCGGCAGCTCTTCCATGGCGATTCTCCTGGGCGCGTTTTTCCTTCTCGGGATCATGCCGGGTCCTGACATGTTGGATAAGCATCTCGTTCTTACCTTTTCCATGGTCTGGACGATGGTCATCGCCAATATTATCACCGTGGCCGTCAGTCTCTTTTTTCTGAATTACCTGGCCAAGCTCACTCTGATCCGCGGGACAGTGCTTATCCCGTTCATTCTATTCTTCGCTTTCATTGGGGCCTATACCTCCAACAATCATCTGGGAGATTTGTTGGTTTTTCTCGCGTTCGGCTTTCTCGGCTATCTCATGATCAGATGCGGCTGGCCTCGAGCCCCACTGGTTCTCGGCTTTGTTTTGGGCAGGATAGCGGAGAACAATTTTTACATTTCAACTATTCGCTACGGCCCGTCCTGGACTCTGCGCCCGTTGGTTTTGGTTCTCATCGCTTTGTCGGTAATCGTGCTTTTTTTTCCTTTTATGCGCTTTAAGGGGCGACCGTTGGCCGGGGGAAACGTGTCGTGAGGCGTCTCTTGAATCTTCGCTGTGCCCTCAGTTTAGCGACTGCATGTGTTGCCGGGTATGCTCTCTACGCGTCTTGGAGTTGGCCATTCCGAACCGCGCTCTTCCCAAGGGTTATCGCGCTTCCCATTCTTTTTCTCGCCTTGATTGAACTGGCCCTGAACGTCTGGAGCATCGAAGGAGAAACCGAGGGTCATGCCGTGGATTTCCAACTCACCGATACCGTTGAGCCTGCCTTGGCCAGGAAGAGAACGATAGCAATAATTATTTGGACGGTCGGCTTTCTGGTGCTCATTCTTTTGGTTGGCTTTCCTCTCGCAGTTCCAATCTTTGTTTGCGCTTATTTGAAAATAGCCGGCCGAGAACCCTGGACGCTCACACTTGTTTTAACGGCAATTTCTTGGCTTTCCATGGAAGGCCTCTTCACCAGACTTCTCCATCTCCCATTCCCGGAAGGCTTGATATTTGGGCTTTGGAGGTAGCGCTCGCACCGATAGCGGTATTAAAGGCAGCGCTTCATGATTCTCAACGCTGTAGCGCAGGTTTTGCCGGAACGCGCCCAATCCGTCGGCGAGGAAATCGCCAACACCGTCAGCCACGGTGTCGGTTTGCTGCTGGCGGTGATTGCCGCGCTGGCCCTCGTGCTGGGCGCAGTTCAGCGCGGCCGCGTCGCTGAAATCGTCGGCGCGAGTGTCTTCGGGGCAACCATGGTGCTGGCCTATCTCACCTCCACGCTTTACCACGCGTTGGCGATGAATCGGGCCAAGCGGGTATTCCGTACTCTCGACCATGGCGCAATCTTCCTACTGATCGCCGGCACCTACACTCCGTTCATGCTCGGCCCGTTGCGCGGACGCTGGGGCTGGACGCTGCTCGGGTTGGTGTGGGCTTTGGCTCTCGCGGGCATCGTTTTTAAAGCTGTTGGCGGTGTGCGCTTCCCAAAACTTTCGACCTGCTTGTATATCGCCATGGGCTGGCTGGTGATTATCGCGATGGAGCCGTTGCGGCTCCATCTGCCAGTCTCGGGTTTCTACTGGTTATTGGCCGGCGGCATCGCGTACACGGCGGGCGTCGCATTCTTTGCGCCGAAGCGGCTGCGCTACGGCCACTTCGTCTGGCATCTATTCGTGCTCGCCGGCAGCGCCTGTCATTTTGCCGCGGTGCTGTGGTACGTGGCGGAATAGCTTCTGGCTGCCTTCAAGGTTGGGTGCCAAGCATGTCCTGAGTCTCGTCGAAGGGACGCCAGCTCAATAAAATCCGAAATCCGAATATCGAAAGCGGCCCCGCGGATCGAAATAAACCCCACAAACGCTAAATCCGAAATCCGAATATCGAAATCCGAAACAAACCGGGGTCAAATAAATCCAAATCCGGAAAATCCAAAACGAGGAATCCGATTCAGAGTTGTTTGGAACATTGCAATTGGTTTTGGTCATTTGAATTTGTTTCGGATTTCGTGCTTCGGATTTCGTGCTTTCTCTTTGGGTCATTTGAATTTGTTACGATCCTCTGGGCCGCTTTCGTGCTTCGAATTTTGTGATCCCAAAATTTCAATTCTATTTGGTTGGATTTCATCGTTGACGCCACCAACCACCTGAAGTAAAACTCAGTTGAGCCGCTGGGGGGAGTCTGTTGCGACGGCGTAACCCAATCCTGTCATAATTATAGTTTCTCCAGCGGCGAACATTTCCGTTTCGGTCTTTTTGTTTTTATGACAACCCCGACTAAAAAAGGTTCTAAGAATACCAAGGGGAAACCGCGCCGCGCCGTGGTGAAATCGTCGCCGGCTAAACCAGCGCAGTCGATTGCCGAGCTACGCCAGGAACTCGCCGAATCTTTGCAGCGGGAGAACGCCACTGCTAAGGAATTGCAGGAACGTAACCGTGATCTCACCGAAGTACTGGGGCATCAGACAGCAACCGCCGAGGTGCTCGGTATCATCAGCCGCTCGCCCACCGACGTGCAGCCGGTCCTCGACGCCATCGTCGAGAGCGCGGCCCGGGTTTGTCGGATTGATGACGTGGGGCTGCGACTCCACGAGGGGAACAGTATTGTTTCGCGGGCGCATTTTGGTCCCATACCAGTTGGCCGCCTCGAGATCAGTAGTGATGAGCCACAGTATCGCTGGATGCGCGAGCACGGTGCGCTCCACATTCCCGACGTCCGCGCGCAGAACGATTTCCCAATGATGGGCTCCCTCGGCAACTTCCGCACGATCTTGGCCGTTCCCCTTCGTCAGCAGGGGGAAGTTATTGGACACCTGAACGCACGTCGCACCGAGGTGCGTCCCTTCACACCGGCGCAGATCAAACTGCTTGAAACCTTCGCCGACCAGGCAGTGATTGCCATTGAAAACGTCCGCTTGTTCCAAGAACTCACTGAGGCGTTGGAGCAGCAAACCGCGACGAGTGAAATCTTGGGTGTCATCGCCAGCTCGCCGACGGATATTCAACCGGTGCTGGATGCAATAGCGGCAAGCGCGGCGCGGTTATGTGACTCGATAGACGCCGTGATCTATCGACCCGACGGTGATGTTCTGCAGGGAGTAGCGATATTCGGACCGATTCCAATCCGCTCGACTCCGTTGCCGATCAGTCGGAGCTCAAACGTCGGTCGCGCCATGGTCGAAAGGCAAACGATTCACATCCCTGACATCGAGGCCGAATCTGAAATAGAATTCTCGAATATCGATAGGACGGGAAGTCGCGGGGGAAGCCGCGCTCGAACAAGACTCGCGACGCCGCTGCTGCGCGAAGGTATTCCAATCGGGGTGATTGCGATTCGGCGGATGGAGGTCCGGCCTTTCACAGAGAAGCAGATAAAACTACTCGAAACTTTCGCAGACCAAGCCGTGATCGCCATCGAGAACGTGC
>Ga0137461_1000348_pt1 | contig 10386 bp, 7 predicted proteins | sample EasRivERMGT746_2_FD_104650 | JGI IMG/M metagenome (GOLD analysis project Ga0137461, IMG submission 104650) | Soil microbial communities from meander-bound floodplain in the East River, Colorado, USA - East River MetaG ERMGT746_2 | ecosystem: Environmental > Terrestrial > Soil > Floodplain ... | reverse complement strand
GAGAATGGCGACGCCGAGTTCGAGTTGGACGTGGTGCGCGCCTACAACGACATCCTCGCCGAGTGGTATCGCGTCAGCGACCGATATGTGCCCTTGGCGACCGTGCCGTACCTGAGCTCGCCCGAAGTGATCAAGCGCGAGTTTGAGCGCGCTGCGGCGGCGGGCCATCGCGGCGTCAATCTGATGGGGCAGATGCCCAAAGGGCTGCCGCACGTCACCGATCCTTACTGGTATCCGCTGTGGGATGTTTGTCAGGCGTTGGAGTTGCCGCTTCATTTTCACGGCTCGGCCGGGCTGAGCGCGGGCGCGTCGGTGCGCAAGTGGAGCGGCTATTCGCCGCGCCAGGCCCACTCGGCGCAGACCGCGACGTCGGCGGTGACGCCGGCGCAGATCGTGCCGCAATTTATTTTCTCCGGGATTACCGAAAAGTTTCCCGGTTTGGTGAGCGTGTTTCCCGAGGCCGGCGTCGGCAGTCTGAACTACGTCATCGCCACTTGCGATCACGAGTGGGAGAGCCGCCACCTCTGGACCGAAGGCATCACCACGCGGCCCAGTGAGATCGTGCGCCGGCAGATGTATGTGAACTTTTGGTTCGAAGCTGAAGGCATCAAGCTGCGCGATGACATCGGCGTCGATAACATCATGTGGGAGTCGGACTTTCCGCACGTGGCGTCGTACTATCCGCATTCCTGGCGCGAGGTCGAACGCGTGCTCAAAGGCGTGCGGGAAGCCGACCGGCGCAAGATGCAATACGAGAACGCCGTGCGGCTGTACAAGATCGACGCGGTCCTGCCCGCTTGAGTGCTTCTTTCGGGAGAAAAGCTGATCTCACCACGAAGGACACGAAGAGCACGAAGTTCGGAAAAATAATTTGTCCGAACCCTTCGTGTACTTCGTGCTCTTCGTGGTGAATATTTAAAGAAAGGAAAGCTTGCATGCCTTTGAAATACGGTTTCATCAGCGTCGACGACCATGTTCAGGAGACGCCCAACTTGTGGGTCGATCGGCTCAAGAAAAAGTTTGGCGAGCGGGCGCCCCATTTAGTCACTGCGAAAGATGGCAGCGAGCAATGGGTTTTGGATGGGCAAGTTCTTCTCGATGGCCGGAGCGCGCGGGCCGGGGCATTGATGGCGGATCGTAATGAAGATGCCAAACGCTGGGCCGATGTGCCGGCGCCGGCGTTTTCGCCCGCCGAACGTTTGAAGACGATGGACTTGGCGGGCATCGACTATTCGGTGCTCTACCCGACGGTGGCTGGTTTCGCGGGCGAGACCTTCGGCCGGCTGCAAGACTCCGAGTTGGAAATCGCCTGCGTGCAAGTTTACAACGATTGGCTGATCGACGAATGGGCGAGCGCCAGCGATCGCTTCATCCCGCAGTGTCTCGTGCCGATCTGGCCGGTGGAAGCTGCGATCGCGGAAATCAAGCGCGCGGTTGGCCGAGGACATCGCGGCGTGATCTTTCCGTCCTTGCCCATGCATCTGCGCAACGTTCCCCACATCAGCGGACCGGAATATGACCCGCTCTGGTCGGTGTGCGAAGAACTTGGCGTACCCGTCTGTCTCCACGCCGGCGCGTCGCCGGAATTACAGTCGCCGCTGCCGCCGAAGATGAAACCGGCGCTGGCCGCGGCGCTGGACGCGGCGACCAAGCCGGTGTCGAGCGTGTTTGTTATTTCGCTTTACTCATTTTCGCGGGTGTTGCTGCGCCACCCGAAGCTTCGCTTGGTGTTGGCAGAGAGCGCGCTCAGCTGGGGCATGCTCTATTTAGAATGGGCCGATCACCAGTTCGAACATGACGGTCTGGCGCGCGAGGGATACGACCTCACGCCTCTGCAAATGTTCAAGCGCCAATGCTTCTTTAACGCCTGGTACGATCCCGTCGCGCCCTTCACGGATTACATCGGCGCCGATCATATTCTCTGGTCGGCCAATCTCCCGCTCGCCAACTCGACCTGGCCGCGCACCCAGGAAACCATCGATCATTGTTTCAAGGGAGTATCCGAGGAAGCGCGCGAAAGAGTGTTGTGGAGAAATGCGGCGGAGCTGTATCGGCTGTAGGGAAGAGAGAAATTGAAAGGAGGGCGGACATTCTTGTCCGCCGTAATTTCGCGGGCTAGAAAGCCCGCGCTCCTTTAAATTCCATTACTCCAACTCTCCAATTTCTTTACGCCGCTTCTTCTCTGAATAGACCCAAGCTTTCCAGTACCGGCCGGTCGGTGACGGAAAAAATAATCGCCGGTTCTTTCTTGGACTTGTTTTCGAAGTGGTGCCAGTTCCACGACGGCACGAAGAAACAATCGTGGGCGCCCCAGGCTAACTCTTTGCCGGCGCCCTTCTTTTGCCCAACGTTGGTCGATCCTTCACCCTGGACGACGTGATAGATCGTGCTGCTGGTGTGGCGGTGCGGCGTCGTGCTTTCGCCGGGCGGAATCATCTGCACCCAGCAGCCGATGGTCGGCATGGTCGGGCCGCCGGTGAGCGGGTGAGCGTATTCCAGCAAGACGCCGTCGTGAGGATTACGTTCGCCGGCTGCGGCGACTTCATTCAATGCTTGCAATGTGTCGCGCCACTTGTAGGTGTACGGCAACGCGGCGTTGCTGACGCTGGTCATGCGCGGCCTGATGGCGCCGTACTGCCGTTTACAGTATCCGTCGCGCTTGACGATCGGCTGGGCCGGGCCTTCGCCGTAATTTTCATGAAAGCCGGCGTCGAGGTTGCGGGTGAGATGCGCGTCGAGCACGTCGAGCCAGACGATGTTGTTTTTTCCCGGATTGAAATGATCGTGCCAAGTCCAGTTCGGCGTCAGCACGAGATCGCCGGGTTCCATCAGCATTTCTTCGCCTTCGACATTGGTATACCCCGTGCCGTCGCCTTCGACCACGAAGCGCAACGCCGCCGCCGTATGCCGGTGGCATTCGGCGCGCTCGCCCGGTTTGACCAATTGAATCGACATCTGCAGCGTGCGCGAAGTCGCTTTCTTTTCGGTCAGCGACGGATTGACGAGCTGTACCGTGCGCCGGTTGGCCGCATCGCCGATGCCGCCAAGCTTGACGACTTCGCCCGATTCCATGAGACAAGAGTAGATCACCGACCATGGCCAGAGGTGAGGAACAAGATCACGATTTTGCTCGCGCGTTTGCCAATGCCCGCCGAGAGAATACTCGGCCAAGCGCGCGTGCAGCGCCATCAGTTGCGGTGTTTCGGGTACGGCATGTAGATCGGCCATGGTTTTCTCCTCGCGCGAAATTTAGCGTACTGTATCGCCACATCCTGCGAACTGTCAACGTAGGGCGGGAAAGGTTTCGGGTCTCGTGTCTCGGGTTTCGAGTAGGGGCAGGTTTCAAACCTGCCCTTACAAAGCGCGCACAACGCCCGGTTTGACAGTGAGTGGGGCATCGGTTACGGTTTTTGAAATATTTCGGAGAGAGCGATTGATCGGATGTCCATGAACCCAAATGCCTCACAATATCGAATCGAAGAGTACGTAATCAAAGATCAGCCGTTCTACGTGCCGAGTGCCGACGAGGTTGAAATTTTTCAAGCCGCGTACCGCCAGCGCGTGCCGGTTCTGCTCAAAGGGCCGACCGGCACGGGCAAGACGCGCTTCGTCGAATACATGGCGTGGAAACTGGGCCAGCCGCTGAACATTGTTAAAGACGGCGCGAAAGCGGCGAACAATGGCGGTTCATCGAATGGCGCGGTGCCGCTCATCACGGTTGCCTGCCACGAAGATTTGACCGCCAGCGATCTGGTCGGCCGCTATCTGCTCGACGCCAACGGCACGCGCTGGATCGATGGGCCTCTGACCCGAGCGGTGAAGGCCGGCGGCATTTGTTATCTCGACGAAATCGTCGAGGCGCGCAAAGATACGACGGTCATCATCCATCCGCTGACCGATCATCGCCGATTGCTCACCATCGACAAGTTGGGCGAGGTGGTCGAGGCCGCGGATAATTTTCTGCTGGTAGTTTCTTACAATCCGGGTTACCAAAATGTCCTCAAGGATTTGAAGCACAGCACGCGGCAGCGATTTGTCGCGTTGGATTTCCAATTTCCCGACGCCGAGCGCGAGGCGAAGATCATCGCCCATGAGTCGGGCGTGGACGAAGAGATCGCGGCGCAGCTGGCTAAGCTCGGCCACAAGGTGCGCAACCTGCGCGAACACGGACTGAAAGAAGGCGCGAGCACGCGCGTGTTGATCTACGCGGCGCGCTTGATCAAGGAAGGCATCGCGCCGCGCCGCGCCTGTCACGTCGCGGTGACCTGGGGCATCACGGACGACGCGCAAGTGCAGCGCAGCTTGGAAGAAGTCGTCGCGGCAATCTTCCCGTGAAAAAACTCGGATATTTAACCGCAAAGAGCGCAAAAGGCGCAAAAAAAGAATTTTGTTCTGTAGTAAGCTGGCTGTTAGAAAAACCAACTTAGACTTAGTATTCGCCACGAAGGACACGAAAAGCACGAGGGCAGAGATTCCACGCCAGGATTTTATATTCCGTTCTTATTTTGCGTCCTTTGCGCTTTTTGCGGTTAATCATTCCGATGTCCCTCCCTGATTCACATGCCGTTGAGCTGGCGCCGATCCGTGAGATGCTGCGCGTCTATTGTCACGCGCTGACGGAGCGGAGCGTGGATCTGCACGACCTCAAGCAACTGATCGATAAAAATATCGGCTGGTCGAAGAACGACGTGGCGACCAGCGATGGGGCGGCGATATTTTTGCCTGGCATTATCGAACGCTTCGAAGCCCAAGCCGACAATTTTGATTTTCTCAAAGTCATGCTGACGCAGCAGGCCGGGCATATCGAGTTCGGCAGCTTTGAGTTCGAGTTCAATCGGCCGTCGACGAAGTTCGACGATCTGCGGCCGCGGCTCGTGGCGCCGGCGGAGTACCACGATCACGATCATGGCCATGAAGGCCATCACGAATCGGCCGGCGTGACCGAACTGACGCGACTGTTCAAGCTGTTCCCCAACAAGCGCTTGGCGCTGGATATATTTTCGATCGTCGAAAGCGCGCGCGTCGAAGCGCGCATCATGCAGGAATACCGCGGCATCGCGCTCGCGTATGATGAAATGCGCCGGCGCACTTTGGCGTTGCGCCAGGAATTAATTTTCCTACCGGCCCGCGAGGCGCTGCTTGAGTTTATGATCCGGCTGAGTCTGGGACAAACCGAAGGTGTGAAGGTTCCCAAGAAGCAGACCAAGATTGCGCGCGACATTCGCGAGATGCTGAGACTGATTAGTGAGCGTGACGCGACGGTCGAAGACACGGCCGAGGCGATGGTGCGGATTTACGCGCGCTTGGCGAAGGTGAAGAACGCTTATCTCGATGAAGACGAGTTCGCGATTCTTCGTTCAGAGGAAAAGAGTTCAAATCGTTCAAAACGTTCAAGCCAAGAGGCTGGTTCAAGCCGTTCAAGCCGTTCAAACCGTTGGGAGGATGAAGATGTTAGTGGCACCCTGATCCTTCCGTCGCTTGAGGGTAAAGAGCGGGAATATCTCGCGCCGCAGGGGGTGGATTACCGAGGCGACTTTCGGCCGGAGCTGGCGCAGTTGCTGACCAAGGCACAGGCCAATTCGCGCGAGCAGCGAAAGTCATTGACACCGGAAGAGTTGGCGGACTTGCTGCGCAGCCAGCGCACGCCGAAGCCGCGCGATTCGAATGAAGAAGGCGACGAGCAAGACCCGCAGACCAGCCAGATGGTGCAGAACCTGCTTAAAGAACTCGACAAGCGCGATCCACGCATGCAGAGCGTGACGCGCAAGCCTTCGCCAAGCCAAGACGACGATACCGGTCCGCTGTCGGCGACCCAGCCCAATACCTTCGTTTACGACGAGTGGGACGAGCGGGCGAGCGGTTATCGCGATCGCTGGTGCAAGGTATACGAGAAGACCTTGGGGATCGGCGATCTCGCTTTCTATCGCGATACGCTGCTCGGCCATGCCGGACTGTTGCAGCAGATTCGCCGCGAGTTCGAGCAAGTGGTGCCGGAGATTTATCACAAGGAAAAACGCTTACCGGACGGTTCCGATCATGACCTCGACTTGGCCATCGAGGCGATGACCGATTTGCGCATCGGCGTCAGCCCGTCGGAGAAAATTTTCTGGCGCCAGCATAAGATCGAGCGCGACGTGGCCGTGGCGTTCCTGCTCGACATGAGCGGTTCCACCGGCGAAGCGATCAAGACCGTGAACGCAAGCCCACCGCTTTCAGGCTCGGGACCGCTGGCCGAGCGCTCACAGCGGCGCATCATCGACGTGGAAAAAGAAGCGATCGTGCTGATGATGGATGCGCTTGAAGCGATCGGCGACTGCTACGGCGTGTACGGTTTTTCCGGACACGGCAGGGACAACGTGGAATTCTACGTGATCAAAGATCTTGCCGAGGATTTCTCCATGGACATCGCCAAACGTTTTGGCCGCATCGGACCGCTGCATGCGACTCGGATGGGACCGGCGATCCGCCACACGACAGCGAAACTGCGCTTGCAGCCGACGCGCTCGAAATTTCTCTTTCTCATCAGCGACGGCCGGCCGCAGGACCGCGGCTACTCGCAGGAGGGCGCGGAGAAGGCGTACGCGGTTCAAGACACGCGCATGGCGCTCATCGAAGCGCGGCGCGAAGGGATTCATCCCTTCTGTCTGACGGTCGACAAAGAAGGCAACGATTATCTGCGCACCATGATGGACGACTTCAGCTACGAAGTGCTCGCCGATGTGAGTTTGTTGCCGCGCCGGCTGCCGCAGCTGTATAGAAGATTGACGATGTAGAATAAAAGGATAACCCAGTTCAAATCGTTCAAATCGTTCAAGCCGTTCAAAACGTTTAAGACGCGGAGAGAGAACTAAAATGGCCAGACAGTACAAAATCATTTCCGGGGATTCTCACTTAGACGTTCGCCCGGAACGCTGGACCGCGCGGGTGGCGAAGCGGTGGCGCGAGCGGGCGCCGCGCACGGTTGTTCTCGCCAACGGCGATGAAGGCATTCTCGTCGAGAATCGCCCGCCGCGCAGCCCCGGCGCAACGACGATCACCGGTATCCCTTACGAAAAACATGGGCTGCAAAAATTTTGGTTCGACGGGCCGGGCACCGGCGCGCCGGAGCAGCGTCTGTGGGAGCAAGATCAAGACGGCGTCGATGCCGAAGTATTGTTCTCGCACGGCAGCTACGCCGAGTTCTGGCGCGGCATCAGCGACGACGACGCTTACAAGGCGGTGATCCGCGCCTACAATGAATGGCTCGCCGAAGAATACTGCGCGTACAACCGCGAGCGCATCATCGCCATGGGCGTGATTCCCGATACCGGCGTTGACGACGCCATCGCCGAGATGGAGTATTGCGCCAAGGCCGGGTTGAAGGGCATCAACCTGCATCGATTTCCCAGCGGCAAAGGTTATGTCACGCCTGAAGATGATAAATTCTGGAGCGCTGCGCTCGATCTCAACATGCCGATCGCGTCGCACACCAACGGCGGCACGACGCGCTTGGGACCGAAGAACGGGCCGCTGTTTCAGTATCCTAAACATTTGATCAAAGCCGGCGGCGCTGAACGCGATCCGGTGTCGTTGATGTGTCGCTTCGCTGGCGAACAGCCGATCGCGCCGCTGCAAATGGCGATGGCCGGCGTCTTCGATCGTTTCCCGCGGCTAAAAATTTACTGGGCGGAGAGCCAGTGCGGCTGGCTGCCCTACAGCTTCGATCAGATCGATGACAATCATGAGCGCAACCGCTACTGGGGCGAGCGTGACTTCGGCTTCAAACCGCCCAAGAAAAAACCCAGCGAGTATCTGAAAGAAAACTGTCTGTGGGGGTTTATGCGCGATCCCTGGGGCGTGAAGTGCCGCCAGGAGATCGGCGTCGATATTCTCCTCTGGGGCAGCGACTTTGCCCACGCCACCGGCGACTGGCCGCATTCGCAGGGTGTGATCGAGCAAAGCTTTGCCGGGGTGCCGGATGAAGAACGGCGCAAGATGCTGCTTGGTAACGCGATGAGTTTTTTTCATCTTGACGCCAATGCGGATCTCGATAAGCATGGTAAAGCGATGCAGGGCATGAGTATCGAGAAGTTCGACGTGCGGCTGTCGGGATGAACACGCTGAATTATTTCCGTCATTCCGGTGAAAACGGGGTCCATCCCCACCCCCGTAACCTGGATACCGTTTCCCAACGGTATGACGGACGCTGTCCGTTACCTGGATGCCCGCTGGAGCCTGCCCCCGACTTTGATCGGGGGCAGGCATGACGGATTTCAGTTGCGTCACCCAAGGGAAACGAAGTGATAACGCCGGAAACAATCGGAGTGATACCATGATGGTGAAACATGTTTTCGTACTGATACTTCTTCTTTTCTTCGTGCTGCCCATGGCCGCGTTGGCTGCGCAAGCGGAGCCGAATAATTTAAAAGATTTGATCGTCAAAGCGAAAGCGTCCAGCCGCACGGTGACGCTGGCTCTTGAGGCGACCGAGCCGGACGTTGTCCGTGGCAAGGAACAGGCTTTTGAAAAAAAATTCGGCTTTCCGGTGAAAATTGAGTCGCAGCCCGGCCATCATCGCGACATGCCGGTGAAGGTCATCGAGTCGGCGAAGTCCGGGCGCGGCGTGATCGATATGTGGGAAGGCGGCACGCCGTTGATCCTCGGCATGTTCCGCGCCGGCAACACGCGCCGGCCGCCATGGGAAGCGATCTACGAAGGTTGGCCGCTGGCCAAGAAGCTGCGTTCAGTCGTGCCGCAAATCGGCGGTGGGCCGGACGGCGCGGTGTTGAGCGATCACTGCATGCATATGCAGATGGGCAACTGGTCGCTGGTGTACAACACGCGTCGAGTCAAACCGGCCGAGCTCAAAGGCATCAAACTGGAAGACTTGACCGGCGAGCGCTGGCGCAACCGGGTGTTATGGGATGCGCAAGCGCTGGGGCTGTTCGCATTGCCGTTCGCACCGGGTTGGGATGTCGAACGGATGAAAATGTTTGCCCACAACCTGGGCGCCAACGGCACCAAGCTGGTCGCCGGCGGCAGCATGAATTTGATCCAGTCGCTGATCCAAGGCGAGGGCGATGTCAGTATGGTATCGATGAATTGGGTGTTGCCGCAGAAAAAACTTGGCGCGCCGTTGGAGATCGCCTTCGCCGAATTTATTCTCGGCAACTCCACCGTCACTTGTTTGACCAAGCCGCCGGTGAACGATCCCTACATGACCGCGCTTTACTGGGCGTGGGATAGTTTCGACGGCAGTTATTTGGAAGCGCAGATCTCCGGCGCCGGTGCGTTCCGGCTATTTCCCGAAGAAGAAAAGTATCTGCCTTTGGCGCGTCTGGCGCGTCAGAACGGTATCACCAAAATGGAACAGGTCGTCGGCCCAAAAACCGAAGAGGAGTCGGAGAAGGCGAGCGAGTACCGCAAGATCGCGATTCAGGCGCTCAAGGATGGAATTGCGAGCAAGAAGAAAATTGCACGCTAAGAGCGCTTGCGGTAGCGTTCAAGCCATTCAAAACGTTCAAATAGTTCAATCCGTTTAACTTCCGGATTCAAGATGGAAACGACGCAAACCTTGCCCGACGGTCGCTCCATCGGAAAATCGCACGGGTCCTTGGCACAGTGGTTTGATTTCCAATCCGCCGGTTCGATCTTGGTGCTGGTTGTCCTCGGTGTGCTCGTCGTCATTCCACTCGTCTTCATGTTGCTGGCGAGCCTGCGTCCGGCGGGCGTCATGCCGCTTGCTCCCGGTGTTTTTACAACTCAAGCTTACGCGCAGGCATACGGCGGCGCCGATCTTCTGCCGATTATTCGCAACACTTTGATTTACGCGGGGCTCGGCGTGCTGTTCGCGCTGCCGATCGCATTCGGATTCGCCTTTCTCACCGAGCGCACCGATATGCCGCTGCGCAACGCCATGTACGTGCTGATGTTCATTCCCATGAGCACGCCGGTGTTCGCCACCGCGCTGGGCTGGGTGTTGTTGCTTGGCCCGCGCGGCGGCACGATCAACGTTTATCTGCGCGCGCTCACCGGCAGCGACGCGGCGGAGGGACCGTTCAACATCTACAGCCTGGCGGGGCTGATCTTCGTCCACGTCCTCGGCATGGTGCCGACCATGTGGTTGTTTCTCACCGCGGTGCTGCGGCGCATGGACCCGCTGCTCGAGGAAGCGGCGTCGGTCGCCGGCGCCGGCCGCTTTCGCGTCTTGAAGACCGTCACGGCGCCGCTCATGCGTCCGGGCGTGGCGGCGGTGGCGATCTATTTTTTTCTCACCGGACTCGAAGCGTTGGAACTGCCGCTTGCCTTAGGTCCGACCGCCGGCATCGAAGTGCTCTCGACCAAGATTTTTTTCAGTCTTGTGCCGACCGGCGACGCCGGTGCGAACTACGGCGTGCCCGCGGCGTT
>Ga0137461_1000347_pt1 | contig 10395 bp, 10 predicted proteins | sample EasRivERMGT746_2_FD_104650 | JGI IMG/M metagenome (GOLD analysis project Ga0137461, IMG submission 104650) | Soil microbial communities from meander-bound floodplain in the East River, Colorado, USA - East River MetaG ERMGT746_2 | ecosystem: Environmental > Terrestrial > Soil > Floodplain ... | reverse complement strand
GCCGCGGTTCATGTAGGCCATGAACACCAGCGGCGACTTGTCCGCCGCGCGCCAGTCGGGCAAGTTGAATTTCGCCGCCTGACTGACGAACATCATCGCGCCGGCACGATCCGTGCCTTCACCCACTTGGCGCTCGGCCTCTTTGCCGATCAAGCTGAAACTTCCCACTGGCGCCGTGATCGCCGGGATCGGCAACGTCTTACCGAACAGCTCGATGGAAATATCCGGCTCGCTGACATCGTGAAAAATTTTCTGGCGAAATAAATAGCGCTGAAACGCGCGCGGATTGCGCTGAAACGTCGCCTTGGTCTCGGCCGCGCCGTTAAAATGCGTCCACGCCTCCACCGGCGCCTTTTGGCGCATAATCCCGCGCAGATCGCGCAATCCCATCTGTTCCAGTGGTTTTTCAGTCATAATAAGCTCGCTTACCCATATCGTCGCAATTACCAATAGCTTCGAGTTAAATCTCCGTCTCTATTCCGGTCCCTTCTCCCCTCGCGGGAGAAGGCTAGGATGAGGGGGATTCGACCAAGCGCCCTCACCTCATTCCTCTCCCAAAGGGAGAGGAGGTAAGAGGGGAGCCTATCAGTTCCCCGCCGCAATTTCCCAACAATTCGTCCCCGGATCGCGAAAACAAAACGACGCGGAGGTTTCGCTTTCCTTCAGCTCAAACAATTCGCTTACGCCCAACGTTTTCCCCGACTGACTAAATTCGCCATAAGCCTCTTTCACCGCGTCCTTCGACGCCACGGTCAAAGTGTTGCGAAAGTTGGCCGAGAAAACGCCGGCCCCCTGACGCAACGCGCAAACGACAAAGGTCTTCGTGCTCGGATGCTTGACGTAAAGTACGTGATTGCTGAAGCGGTGCACGTCCAGGTTCAAAACGTTCAGATAAAAATTCTTGCTCACCTCTAAATCGGTGGCGACCAAAGTGCCATGCGTAAAGCCCTGCGGCACGTAGCCGCGCCCAGGAAATTTTTCTTCCGCCAACAACTCATCCCAATGCGCCGTCTTCACCGCGCCGAACTTCTCGGCGGTCGACTGCTTGCGATTGAACGCTTCATAGCACTCGATCTCCCAGCCATTTGTCCCCGGCTCGACGAAGTAGCAGGAATACGACCCGTGACTCCAGGTCGGCTTGCCGATGGCGCCGAGCTTGTACTGCGCCTTATGCGCGACCAGATAATCGTAAGCGCGGTCGACTTCTTCGGGATTGACCACGCGCACGCCCCAATGGTTGTGCATCGGTTTTGCCGGCGCCTGCGGCCCCGCTTCGTGTACTACCAATAACCATTGGGTGTTGGGATGCTTGAGCGTCGCTTCGCCGGGCTTACCCGCAATTTTCTCGAAGGCCAACAGCTCGGTCAGCACCGTCACCGATTCTTGCAGATTGCGGCACTCCATATGGGTTGCCGCCAACCCAGTCGTGTTGATCATCATCATTCTCCCGAAACTTGCCATTGCTCGCTTGCTTTCGAACTCAAGCGCTTCGGGAAAATTTACAGCCCTAGCGCCAGGGTGTCAAACTGATGATTCTATCTTGACACTCACTCACGTTTTTCTTACATTCGCCCAGCCCTCAACGACACGAGCACCTGCAATGATGAAAATGCGGTAGACATCCTTGCTTGATTGAGCATTCTCCGTTAGAAAAGTGCGTTGATCATAGCCAGTAAGAGAGGACAGGCAAAAGCATGAGACCCATTCGTTGTATCAGTCTTATCGTTCTGGGCCTAGTCTTCGCTGCTGCGAACACCAGCGCCGTAGCCCAGACGAACTTCTACCAAGGTAAAACCGTCCGCATCATCGTCGGCCTAGCCGCCGGCGGCGGCTACGATCTCTACGCCCGCACGCTGGCGCGCCACTGGGGCAAACACATTCCCGGCAATCCCGCCGTGGTTGTCGAGAACATGACCGGTGCCGGCAGCATCATCGCGGCCAATTATCTATACAAGATCGCCAAAGGCGACGGCCTCACCATCGGTCACTACTTGGGCGGCATTGCCTTGCAGCAACTGCTGGGCAAGTCGGGCATCGAGTTCGATGCGCTGAAATTCAAGTATATCGGCGTGCCGGCGCAGGATAATTTCATCATCGGCGTGCATAAGTCCACCGGCATCACCGATGTCAACGCCTGGATCGCATCCAAACAGATCGTCAAGTTCGGCGGCGTGGGCGCGGGTTCCGGCGCCGATGACATTCCGAAGATACTGGCGGCAACCATCAATCTTCCTGCCCAAGTCGTCTCCGGCTACAAAGGCACGGCCGAGACCCGTCTGGCATTCAACAACGGCGAGATTCACGCCACCAGCAACTCTTGGGAATCGACCAAATCCACCTGGCGCAACGAGCTCGACTCGGGCATCCTCAAAGTTGTGCTGCAAGCCAATTTCAAAGCGCATCCGGATTTGCCGAACATCCCGGTCTCCTACAACATGGTAAAAACCGACGAAGCGAAAAAACTAATGGCGACGGTGTTGCGCGCCAATAGTCCGACCGTCCGTCCCTTTATGGCCCCACCGGGCACACCCAATGACCGCGTGCAGATTCTTCGCAAAGCGTTCACCGACACCTGGAAGGACCCGGAGCTGGTGGCGGAAGCTAAAAAGGCCCGGCTCGATCTCGACCCCGCCGACGGCGCCGAGCTCGAACAAAACATCAGAGAGATATTCAAGCTCGAAGCGGCGCAGATCGCCAAGCTCAAAGAGATCCTCAAGTAAATAGTGGCGGCAAATCCAGTCCCTTTTTGCGCGCTGTGCTTTGCGATTGTCGAGATTTTTTTTGCGGCTCGCAAAGATTCCGGGGCGGCGAAACTAAGAGGGCGGGTTTCAAACCCGCCCCTACGAATGCCGATTATTATACTTCGCTCACCGCGACCAGTTTGACGATTGGACAATAGTTTTATAAACACTGCATCCAGGAGGTGAACTATGATTGAGATTCTCGATCAGATGAAGGAAATGATAGATCCGGCGTTGGCCAACGGCTGTCCCTGCATCCTTGCGACGGTCTCCGGTGACGGCGAACCGGACATCGGCTACAAGGGCAGCATGATGGTGTTCGACAAGGAGTCGCTCGCCTATTTAGAGCGCACCAAGCGGGTGCATCTCAAAAATCTCAAGGAGAACCAGAAAGTCATCGTGCTGTTTCGCGACGCCAAAACCAAAGTGGCCTGGCGTTTTCATGGCACTGCGGTACTGCACGAATCGGGACCGATCTGGGAGCAAGGCATGGCGCGCACGGTCAAGGAAGAGCTGGATAAAGATCCTGAGCGCAAAGGCATCATCGTGCAAATCCGCGTCGGCAAGATCACCAACATGGGCGGCCAGGTGCTGCAAAGCCGGTAGGGGCGAATAATCATTCGCCCGGAAACCGATGCCACGATAACCAAGCGGACACCGCAGTTTTTGAGTCTGTGATTTGAAATCTGTGATTTGGAATTTGCCATCTGAGATCGCGCGCCGACGCGCGATCTCAGGCTCCCGCGCCAACTTCTTCGCGCAGCAGTTTCAACGCCTCCATCACCGGTAGATCGCTCACGGAGAAGAGAATCGCTTCGTCACTCTTCGAGCGATTCCAGTGGCTGTGCCAGCTCCACAGCGGCACGACGAAGCAGTCGCCCTCGTCCCAGTCGAACCTTTGCCCGTCGATCACCGTCGCGCCGTTGCCGCGAAAGGCGTGATAGACCACGCTGTAATTATGCCGGTGCGTCTTGGTCGTTTCGCCGGGCCGCAGCATTTGAAGGGCACAGGACATGGTCGGCATGGTGTGGCCGCCTTCGGGGTTGACGTATTCCAGCGCGACGCCGTCGAACAGACTGCCCGGCCCGTTGCTAAGACTCTGCAACTTCTCGTAGCTGTCCTGCCATTTATAATGCAAGTTGTAGCTCGGACGTTGATCCGCATTTTCCCAAACCGGCCGGGTCGCGCCGATGCGCGGCGCGGTATTTTCAAAGTCGTGTTTCATCGGCTGGAGTCCGCCGGGATAAGCCTCCCAGCTAATCGACTGAAGCAAAAACAGCAGCGGATTATCGAGGCCATCGAGCCACACCACCGGCTCGCCGCCGTTACGATGACCATGCCAGGTCATCGATGGCGTGAGAATCAAATCACCGGCCGCCATTGGAATTTGTTCGCCCTCGACGACGGTATACGCGCCGGTGCCTTTGAGAATGAAGCGAAAGGCGGCGAAATTATGCCGATGATCGTGCGCGATTTCGCCGGGATTCAAGAGCTGCAACGTCATCAGCATAGTGTGCGTCGTGGTACGTTGGCGGCGGTTGTGCTGATCAAGGTAGGCCGGATTGATCAGCCGCAGCACGCGCCGTTCAGCCTTGCCGTCGAGGCCGTGCATATTGGCGACAGTTTGAATCGCGGCATACAACTCCGGCCACTTCCAAACATACGGCAACACCGTCGTATGCGGATCTTTGCTGTAAGTCGCCATGTCCGCATCGGACGCCGGCGACCACAACCCTTCGACGCTCAAAGCGCGCAGCTTCCGATCGAGCTCGCGCAACAATTCTGCATCCGACATTTTCTGCTCCTTAATATCGTGCCGTGTCCGCACAGGGATTATTCACCACGAAGGACACGAAGAGCACGAAGGTCGGAATATTATTTTTTCGAAACCTTCGTGTCCTTCGTGACCTTCGTGGTGAGATTGATATTTTCTCCACTGACGCCGCGCAAACTTGGCTACGGCCTCCTAATCCCCAGCTCTCTTTGCGCAGCTTGAAGCGGCGCCATATCGATGATTTCACTCAGCGGCACATCGCGCGTGAGTTTGAGCTCCGCTTTGGCTTGGCCCACGACCAAGCGCAAACCGTCGGCAGGAATGTTTCCGTCCGGGCTGAAGACCTTCCAGGTGGAATCGTAGGAAGCCGCAGCATGGTCACGCTCCACCTTTCCCCATTCCATCAGGATGCGCACGGCGCCTTCCTTGTCCTCCCGGATAAAACGGTTTGCTCGCACCATGGCCTTTACTACTTTTTTAACCTCTTCCGGTTTCTCCTTGATCGTTTTGAGATTGGCGCCGATGCCGATGAATGGGAAACTAAAAACCTCATACGCCCGGAGAAGCACGTTGAATCCCATCTGCCTTCCCAGGGCATCGCCGGGCGGGGCGATCACCGCCACATCCACCAGACCTTCCTTTAACGCGGCGAGGCGCGCTCGATCCGGCCCCAGGGCGATGAACTTGAGATCTTTCTCCGTGTCCAGGCCCAATGATTTGAGCATCATTCGACCTGCCACCTCGTCGGTGCCGCCGAAGTTGCCGATCCCAACGGTTTTTCCCTTAAGCTCCTTGCCCGATTTGTATTCGGGCTTGGCAACCAGGGCGTGGGTTGAACCATCCAGGAGGCTCGCGAGAGCGCGCATCGGCATGCCGCGAAGCGCGCCGCGCACGACCGAGCCGAAGAGCAGTGTATAGCCGATATCCCCGGTCACAAGCGCGGTTATAATGTTCGGCACGTTCATGCGAATGATCTCTACGTCCAGCCCCTCGTCTTTGAAAAAGCCTTTTTTCAAAGCGACTCCCGACGGCAGAAAGGACATATTGGGGTTAGTCACTGAGATGCGCACTTTGTCGGCGGCGTCGAGAGGCGGACTCGGCGCGCAAACAGCGACGAAACCTATCAACCAACAGCAAAGTTTTCTCACGACAATGCTCACACTCAGCTCGCGGCTTTGTAGACGTTGCCCATTTGGCTCGTGACGCCGCGCTTGGCGAGCTCGGCTTCGAAGGTCGCGCAAATGCGCGGCTCCTCGTCCTCGTACTCGATCTGATCGCCGCCCAGTTTCACACTTTCCGAAGTGCCCCACTGTTTTCTCAGGCCGGGAAATTTCCGGCTGCTAAACGGTTTCAACGCGAGATAACGCGCCGGCTCGCCGCCGACATTGAAATGTTGGTGAAAGCAACGCTCGGGCGGCACCATCAAACTGCCGGCGCGCCAGTTGTAGCGCTTGATGTCCTCGCCCTCCTTCCACACCATCGAGAAACCTTCGCCCTTGAGAATGATCACATGGGCGCCGGCGCCGTGGCGGTGCGCCTTTTTGTAAGTCCCCACGGGAAACTGCGAGATATGCGCCGACATGACGTTGTTCGACATCTCGATCATCAGCATCTTGCCACCCGCGCCGCGATCTTTTCGTTCCGGTAATTCGTATGACCGCACGTCGCGGATGAAGTTGGTATCGTGAAACCCTTCGCCGGGAATCTTCGCCACGCCGTTAAAAAAACCTTCTTCACCGGCGTAGCGATCGGTGAAGCGATAATCGCAACTGAATACGAAGTCGATGTTGTGGTAGAGATTGAGCACCGTCGGCGCGTTGGTCATCGCCAGCAAGCGCACCGGTTTAGCGCCGGCGCCGTTGAAGTGCTGATACCAGGCATTGAGCGGCGGCGAGAACAGCGCGCCTTCGCCCCATTCAAAAGTTTGTTTTTTACCGCCCGCTTGCCACACCGTCGTGGCGCCGTGGCCTCCGACCACGTAAACCAGCTCCTCGAACATATGCCTTTGCGGCTCGAGCGATTTTCCCGGTGCAATCTCGGCGATATAGCAGTCGTTGACGCCCTCCGAGCCATCGAGATTGAGATAGACGCCGCGCCCGCCAAAGCGAGCCCATGGATGCAGCTCTACCGTATTGATATCTTCGATGTGAAAGCCGCGCACCGCGGGCACGCATTCTTTTTCGAGAAATAATTGATAAGTCGTCTTCGCGCCCAACTCATTGCCGGCCTTTTGGAGCTTCTTGAAATTCCCTGGTTCTTCCATAATTGCCGTTACCCCTCTCGATTTGTCGTTTTTTTCATTGACGTTTGGTTATTTTTTAGTACGCTATGGGTTGACGGGTCAAGGACCTAATGCAGATCTTACCACCGCGGCCGGACAACGCTTCACATCGGACCGAGAATAATCGAACCGCTCGTCTTACTGATTGTGCCGGACCCCTAGTTGAATCATAATGTCATTTAAGGGAGCAAGATGATGGAACAAATTCCCGGTTACTATGCCCGCGCGTTACGCAGCATCGGTCAAGATCTGTCCGATCTACTGCCGGAAAGCGTGACCATCGAGCCGGCGGGCGACGATTTCGTCGCCCACGGCATGTGCAATCGCGGCCGGCTCGAAGCCCTCGATTCCACCGGCTGGGGAGGACTGAAAAAATTTGGCGCCAAGCTGCGCGCCGAGATTCTCAAGCCGCCCGCGGGTGAACCCGATCTTGACCTCGTGGCGTTCTCGCGCAGTTACAACGCTGAGAGCATCGACCACTTGGACAAGCGCGGCAATCAGCGCCGCGTCGGCGCTGGCGGCATCCCGGAAATATATAGTCTCGCCGAACGGCTGCGCACCATCGGCAAGGTCATTGACGGCCATAATGGACGGCTGGGCAAAATTTATAAAGACTTGCATCACATCGTCTTCGACTATCGCGACGCCGACACCAACCTGCACAAAGTCGAACTCGACAACACCGAATTGTATCGCCTGCAACGGCGTTACACGACCGAACGCACCGACGACGGCGAAGTCACTTCCACCGAAGCTAGCCGCGTGTGATCAAAATGCGCTCGAACTGAGGGACCAAACTGATTCAAGTAATGCACAACGCCGCCGATCTTGGCTCAGTATGAGACTCGCCCAGTCGTTCAAGATCTTGACCTCGACCTCACCCGGAGCCTACGCTCGGGCGCTACGGGCCATCGGTCAAGACCTAGCCGATTTATTTCCCGACACAGTTGAGATTGAACTACACGGCGAAGTCTTCGTCGCTCGCGGCCAGTGCGCCAAGGATCGACTGGACGCCAAACTACGCCAGCCACAAAAGAAAGGCCTGAAAGCCTTCTGCGCGGACATGCTCGCGCGCGACGTTTCCACTCTGACGCGGCAAGCGAAATCGGCAACCGTCGAGTTCAGCCACACCTACTCCCCCGAAGATATCGACCGCATCGACGAAATCGGCATGAGCCGGCGCTTTACCGTCGGCAAGATTCCCGACATTCGCAGCCTCGGCGAAATGCTTCGAACCATCGGCCGGCTGGTCGACGGTCAAGAAGGCCGGCTAGTAAAAATTTCCAAGGACGCGCGCCGCATCGTTTTTGAATTCACCGGCGGCGCTGGCAAACCGCACAGCGAGCTGATGAGCATCCCCGACCTCTACAAACTGCAAAAAAGTTTCTACGAAAAGCGCGGCGAGTTGGTCGGCTTAGACCCTTGGAAGAACCGTAAATAACGGATAGCTGCTGCAATTCGAATTCGCAATCGAACCCCACCGTGCCGCGGCACAGCCTCTAAGGCAGCCGCAACTTCGGGTCGAGCGCATCGCGCAACGAATCGCCGAATAGATTAAAGGCGAAAACCGCCAAGCTGATGGCGATGCCCGGGTAGATGGCCATCCAGGGTGCGCGCTCGGCGAACTCCACCGCCGCGCCGCGCAGCATCAATCCCCACGCCGCCTGCGGCTCCGACACGCCGAGGCCGAGAAATGACAACGACGCTTCAAGCAAAATCGCCTGCCCCAGAAAAGCCGTGAGCATGATCAGAAAGGGCGCCATCACGTTGGGCAGCATATGGCGCAAAATAATCCGCAGGTGGCCGGTGCCCAGGGCGCGCGAAGCTTCCACGAATGGAGTTTCGCGCAACGACAGCGCGCAACTGCGCAGGACCAAGGCGCAACGCGGGATCATCGGCACCGTGATCGCGAGAATCACGTTGGTAATCCCGCCGCCTAGGAGGGCGACAACCACCAGCGCCAGAACGATCAGCGGGAAGGACAAAAGCATGTCCATGAAACGCTGAGTTATCAGATCGGCCTTGCCGCCGAAATAAGCGCTGGCGACGCCGATGACCGCGCCCGACGTGGCGCCGAGAAATGACGACGAGAAACCCACCCACAGCGCCGTGCGCGAGCCGTAGATAATGCGCGTTAGGACATCGCGGCCAAAAACGTCGGTGCCGAACCAGTGGGCCGGGCCCGGCGCCTGGAGCATACCGGCGAAATCGATCGTCAGCGGATCGTAGGGAGCGATCAAGTTCGCCAGCGCGGCGGTGAAAAACATGATCAAGATAATCGCCGCGCCGGCCGCGCCCAGGGGCCGGCGGCGGGCGAAGTGAACCGACTCTTTAGACCACCGACGCAGGCGAGAGGCGCGCCGAAATACGAATGTGTCAACGGGCGTCGTTGCCATGTTGCGTTTCGTTCAAACCGTTCAAGCCCCTCGATACAGCCCTACGGGCTTACTCGGGGAAACGAATACTTGAAACCCTACATCCTGAGTAGCGCGAAGCGCGTATCGAAGGGTGGAACGATTGGAACGTCTTGAACGGTCTTTTCTCATTGGTACCTTATCCGCGGATCCAAAAATGCATTGATCATATCGACGAGAAAGTTAACGAACACAAAGACGAACGAAGTCAGCAGGACGAGGTTTTGAACCATAGTGTAGTCGCGCTGACTGATCGCCTCGACGAAGAGTTTGCCGATGCCATTTAAATTGAAAACCTGTTCGGTGACGACCAAGCCGCCGACGAGAAAAGCGAACTCGAGGCCGATGACCGTGATGATGGGAAGCATGGCGTTCTTAAGCGCATGGCGAGTCAAGACCGCCCGCTCCCAAAGTCCCTTGGCGCGCGCCGTGCGAATATAGTCTTCGCGCAGAACTTCCAGGACCGTGGAGCGCGTCATGCGCGTGGCCACCGCGGAATAACGGTAACCGACCGCCAACGCCGGCCAGATGAGCTGCAAGAGATTCGCCTTGGGATCGACCCAGAACGAGGTGAAAGTAAGCGGCGGCAGCCAGTGAAAGTAGATCACGAAAGCGAGGATGATGACGATGCCGAGCCAAAACGACGGAATCGCCAGCCCGGCGATCGAGAACACCCGCACGAAGTAATCGACCCAAGTGTCCTGCTTTACTGCCGCCAGCGTGCCTAGCGGGACCGAGATCAGTACAGCGACGAAGGTCGCCATCAGCGCGAGCTCGATGCTCAGCTCAAGCCGGATGGCGATTTCATGGCTGATCGGCCGTCCGGTCCACATCGAGGTGCCGAAGTCGAGGCGGGGAATGCCGGCGATCCAGATGGTGAATTGTTTCCACAGCGGCTGGTCTAAACCCAACTGCGCGCGCTCCCGGTCCATGGCTTCTTTCGGCGCATAGACGCCCGTGCCGGCGTATTTGAGTTCGACAATGTCTCCCGGCAAGACGCGGAGTAGCAGAAAAATAAGTACGGCAACCCCGAACAGAGTCGGAATCATCAGTAGCAAACGTTTGAGAACGTAGTGGCCCATTAGAAAAGGGTCGAAGATGGAGGATTGAGGATTGAGGATGGCGGGTTGGGAGGGGTGCCGTCATCCATCATCCATCATCCATCATCCATCATCCATCATCCAT
>Ga0137461_1000346_pt1 | contig 10420 bp, 9 predicted proteins | sample EasRivERMGT746_2_FD_104650 | JGI IMG/M metagenome (GOLD analysis project Ga0137461, IMG submission 104650) | Soil microbial communities from meander-bound floodplain in the East River, Colorado, USA - East River MetaG ERMGT746_2 | ecosystem: Environmental > Terrestrial > Soil > Floodplain ... | reverse complement strand
CGACAATTAGATCAACCTTAAGACGAACCAAATCCGCCGCAAGCTCAGGCAGTCGCTCACGCTTTTGCTCGGCAAACCGGTACTCGACGGTGATATTCTTTCCCTCGATCCACCCGAGCTTGCTCAGCTCTTGCAGGAACACCGTCACGAGGACCGCGCTACCAGCAGCAGTGCCTCCATCCAGGTAACCTATGCGGAAGATTTTCCCCGGCTGCTGCGCCCGAGCTGGAAAAGGAAGAGCCAAGAGCATCGAGCAAAAAGCTCGCCGAGTGATTTTTTTCTTCATCAGTTTCTCCGTTTCTTCTTCCTCTCCCGCTGGGAGAGGATAGAGGTGAGGGCCTTTGCATTTGATTACGGCACCCCTATCCAACCTTCCCCCGTCGAGGAGGAAGGCTCGGACTCTGACCCTCACCCTCTCCCGCAGCCGCCAGAGGCGGATCAGCCTTCGGCTGAAGCGGGCGAGGGAAAGAATTTGCCCTTTACCTTTTTACTTTTGCCTTTCCTAACCTTCCCGCCCCACTTCCTCCACCAATTTGCCATTCTCATGAGCGAAGCATTTGCCGCTCTGATCCATCGCCAGCTCGGCGCATAACACGAAACCAGTTCCTAAAATTTCCGGCCCAGGCATACGCTTGAGCGCTTCCTCAGGCGCGGTCTCCGTGGCGATCGGCACGCGCGGCGAGAAAGTCACCACGCAAATGTTCGCATCACGAACTTCCTCGGCGACGTAGCGTGAGAACGTGCGGATGCCATCTTTAGTGACCATATACGTAGCGGCGCCGCCGGGTCGCACACCGCCGCCACCGTAGAGATTGATGATGTGACCGGTTTTCCGCTTCGCCATGTGCGGAATCGCATGCTTGGTGCCGAAGAACGTGCCGTAAAGATTGGTGTGCACGACGCGATCCCAAAACTCCAACGGCATGTCGGCGATCAACGGCCAGCGCGGAATATTCCAGGCGAAATGCGGCACGATCGCCGCGTTGTTCATCATCACGTCGATCTGGCCGAAGCGGCTGATCACTTCGTCGACCATTTTCTTGACGCTGTCTTCACTGCGCACGTCGGCGTGGATCGCCACCGTCTCAGTCAGTGCGCTTAACTCCGCCGCCGTTTTCTTCGCCAAGTCAGCGTTGAAATCGGCGATGACGACTTTGGCTTTCTCCTTAGCGAAAGTAGTCGCCGCATGTTTGCCGATCCCCTGCCCGCTGCCGGTTATCACAACAACTTTGTTTTCCAACACGAGTTACCTCCGGAATGTATTGCTTATACCAAGAGCGAATATCGCAATCCCACCGCCGATTCAAACCGGGTTCTTCAGCCAATATAGATTTCACCACGAAGGCACGAAGGACACGAAGGTTTCGGATAATTGATATTCCGAACTTCGTGCCCTTCGTGTCCTTCGTGGTGAATACTCCTCGAGTCAAAACCGCGATGCACGGCACTTAGCGCTGCCCGCCATACAATCTATCGATGAAGCCGCTTTCGTCCAACTTGCGCACGAACCGCGCGTCAACTAAATCTTCCACCTTGAGCGCCCCGATCTTGGGATTCTGCTGCGCCATAAATCTTTGCGCGCTGCGCAGTCCGTCGAGCGACGGATAGGGTTTGCGATTGAGCGTCAGCACGTGATCCTGATAGCCATCGTCCGCCGCGGCGGAATCGTTGATGCGCAGATGCTTCATGAGAATTTTCAGCGCCACTGGTTTGTTCACCGCCAGTTGCACGAACGCCAAACTCTCGGTCAGCGCCGTGACGATTTTTTCAATCGTCGCCGGCTGCTGCTCCAAGTAAGCTCGCGTTACACCGACGCCGAGGCCGGGAAAGCTCGCGTTGGTCTTGGCGAGATCGACGAGCTGGGAAAAACCTTTGCTCGTCAGCCGGCGGCTCAGCGGCGGATCGAGCACCGCCGCGTCGATGCGGCCCGCTTCCAACGAATGGCCGATGGTGACCGGATCGCCGATGGGCAAAAACGTAATGTTGTCGCGCTTCGGTTCCAGATTTAATTGCTCCAAAGCCAGCATCGCGTACATCCAAGTGCTGCCGACGATGCTCTGCACGCCGAAACGCTTGCCGCGCAAATCTTCAGCTCGTTTGATCTGCGGATTGGCAATCAGCTTCCAACTGACCCGGCTGGAGATCGACGTCAGCATCTTCACATCGACGCCTTGCGACGCCGCGCCTAAAACCGAAACTCCGGAAGTAAACGCCAACTGAATCTCGCCGGTCAGCAAGCTAGCGACCAACGTCGTGCCGCCGCGGATGAGAATCAGTTGCGCGTCGACGCCATGTTTAGCGAAAATCCCTTGCTCCTGCGCCGCCCAGACGCTGAGCATGCTGCTGCTCACCGACGCCGCCCCGATATTGACGCGCACCGGCGCGACCGCGGCGAACGAGGGAACAAAAGAAACCGCGCTGGCGAGCAGGTAGATAATGAGTGCGATCATCGGCACTGCGAGGTAGTCAAAATCGACCGACCTCCCCCTCCGTCATTCCCGCGCACGTGGGAATCCAGGCGAGGTCGGACACCCTTCGATGGACTCAGGATAGACTCCGGTCCGCCCCTACGGGAAAAAACCTGGATGCCGGTTTTCACCGGCATGACGGACTTTCAATTAGCCTCAGGGCGAGGGATTTCAACCATCCCCGTGAGAGCAATAAATTTTAGTCGCGACCGCGCCAAAGATCGATCATCGCTTTACACCGCTGCGCGTAGCGCGTCTATTCCCCCATCACCTTCTTCATCGCAGCGATAACCTCGGCCGGTTGGTTCAACACTTCCTTGGCGAGCGCTTCTATCTCGTCGCCGTGAATCAGCTCAGGTTCGAGACCCTGCTTTTTGGCGTCGGCAATTAGTTCCGGGCTGGTGAGCGCTTTGGCATAACCCGCGCGCAATATCTTGGTTAGCTCCGGTGCAGTTCCCGGCGCGGCGAACATCGGCGCGGCGCCGAATTCGCCCGATCCCATCATCACTGTCACTAAACGGCGATTGGCTTCCGAGACCTTGTATTGATCCATTAACTCACTCAGCAGCGGTGTTTCCGGCAAGCGCGGGTCGCGCTTTTTACCGCCTTGAACCAGGACCCGCACGAGATTCTTGCTGCGCCAGGTGTTAAACGGCTCGCGGCCGAAGAAAACCTGGACGGTGAAGGCGCGGCACTGCACTTCGCCGCGCTCCACCGCCAATTCGATACTCGCGCCGCCTTCATAACCTGTGACGATTTGAAACTTCGCGCCGATAGTCTCTTCGAGCAATCTCGGCAGATAATAGCCGGTGTTTCCCGTGCCCGTCGCGCCGCACTTCGGCGGCACGGTCGCCGTGCGCACGTCGTGAATAGTCTTGTAGGGAGTGTTTGCCCACATATACAACAACGCGTTAGTCGGCGTCGTGCTGCCAACCCAGGTGAATTTCGCCCAGTCGTACTGGACCTGTTTCCTTTTCAGAAGCTGTTCGAAGTAAAGCGCTGCGTTATTGACGCCGAGAGTCAAGCCATCCGGTTTCGCCACGCTGTAAATGTAGTTGCTCGCCGTCATCGCGCCGGCGCCGGGCATGTTTTGAACGACGGTGGCCGGGTTGCCGGGAACATGTTTGGTCAACTGCGGCGCGATTAGCCTCGCCCACAGGTCATGGGCGCTGCCTGCCGGGTAACCGACCACAACCCTGATGGTCTTACCCTGAAAATAGGGAGTCTGCGCCGCAACTTCGACCGACCACAAGAGAACGGACAAAAGCCAAACGCTGGTCTTTTTCATATCGCCTCCAATACGCATTCGTAAACGCCAAGCCAATCGACGAAACCCGCACGGTCTGCAACATAAGGCAGGTCGAAATTAAACGTCAAGGACTATCGATGGCAGATTTCGGCGGATTTCGATGAAGATACTGATCGTCACCGCGGTCAAAAAAGCGGGTTCTTCAGGGTTTAGTGTGAAAGAGTATTCACCACGAAGGACCTAGCGCGGCAAAGCCGCAACCAAATGGGGAAGAGTTTTTCACCACGAAGGACACGAAGAGCACGAAGTTCGGAGTTTTGGTCATCCGAACCCTTCATACTACTATCGCTGGTAGTTTGCCCAGCCGGCGTAAATTTTCCGATGCGCCAAAGCCAGGAGGGCGGGTTTCAAACCCGCCCCTTGTATATTCGGAAATCTTCTTTGCGCCCTTTGCGCTCTTTGCGGTAAATTAATCCCTGTCTTCGGTCCGAGGGCGCGATGAATCGCGCCCCTACTTTGTGACCCTTGTGCTCTTTGTGGTAATCTCCCTTCTCTTCTGAGGTTTAGAATGCTTGAAAAATTTCCATTCATATTGTGCGCGTCGAAGCGTGCGCTGCCGTTGATCTCAGTTCTGCTCTGCGGAGCGGTAACGGCTCCGGGGCACGCCCAGACTGAGACCTACTACCAGGGCAAGACGATTCGGATCATCGTCGGATTCTCCGCCGGCGGTTTGTCCGATCACTGGGCGCGCATGTTCGCCCGCGGCATGCCGAAATTTATTCCGGGGCGCCCGAACATCATCGTGCAAAACATGCCCGGCGCGAGCTCCGTGGTGGCGGCCAATTTCGTTTACGGCGTCGCCAAACCCGACGGCCTCACGGTGGGCATACCGAACAGCAGTCTTTATCTTACCCAACTGGTCGGCCGAACCGAGGTCAAGTTCGACGTGCGTAAATTCGAGTGGATCGGCACCCAGGAAAAATGGACGCAGATGCTTTATGTTCGCGCCGACGCGCCGTTCAAAACGATCGGCGATGTCATCAAGGCGAAAGAGCCGCCCAAGTGCGGCGCCTCCGGCTTTGCCAGTTCCGGCTACATTCTTCCCAAAGTTCTCGAAGAAACCGTCGGCGCGAAATTCAACGTCATCGTCGGTTACGCCGGCGGGAAGGAAATCGATCTTGCCGTGGAAAAGGGCGAGGTGGTTTGCCGCGGTCATGACATCTCATCTCACTTCGGCCGCGAACCGTTTAACACTTGGCACGCCAAGCGTTACGACCGCCATCTGGTGCAGGACGCGCGCACGCGCGACCCGAGACTGCCCGAGACGCCGACGATTTGGGAGATCATGAACGAATACAAGACACCGCAGGTGAGCCGGAGCGTCGCCGAAACGGTTCTCTCGGCCAATGATTTTGGCCGGGCGATGATCGCCCCTCCGGGCACGCGGGTGGACCTCGTGAAGCTCCTGCGAGCCGCTTACGCTCAAGCGCTCAAGGACCCCGAACTGCTCGCCGAGGCTAAAAAGAGCAACCTGGATATCGACTACACGCCGGGAGAGCAGTTGCAGAAGCTGGCGCGCGAAGTCATGGACCAGAGCCCCGAGGTGGTCGAGAAGGTGAAAAAAATTCTCGCCGAGTAACCGCGCAAGTCAGATAACCGGTTGATTACTTTACGGCTAGATCATAAAGATGGTTCTTCAGGCTTTTGTCTGGATAAAGTATCACGTGCAACTTGTTTTGTTCACCACGAAGAGCACGAAGGACACGAAGGTTTCGGATGATAAAGATTCCGCCCTGCGGCCTAAAGCCTTCGGGCGACAGGCCGAACTTCGTGCTCTTCGTGTCCTTCGTGGTGAAAACATCTTCGCAGCAAACCCGAAAGAACCATAAATAGAACGAGGAGGATTCACATATGGCTGACGGAACTATTGGAACGCATCTCTCAGTATTAAACCCGGTGGGCTTTCCACCCAAGATCACGCCCAAAGCGATGGCGCCACGGCTGGAAAGCTTGGATGGCAAGACGATCTATCTGGTCGATCCGCGCTTCGACGACTCCGGCCTGTTTCTGCGCCAGGTGGAGAATTGGTTCGCTGAGCACATGCCCTCGGTGAAGACCAAGCTGGTGGAAATGTCGAGCGTCTACACCAAGGACGATCCGAAAACCTGGGAGATGATCAAGGCCAATGGCGATGGCGCCATCATCGGTGTCGGCCATTGAAGCACCTGCGCGCCGGCGGTCGCCGTGCACGCAATCGCTCTCGATAGCAAATACGGTGTGCCCACCGTCGCGATCCACACCAACGCCTTCGAAAAGGCGGTGCAATCGGTTACCCGCATGCACGGCATGGCCGAGGCGCGCTACACGTTTGTGCCTCAGCCGGTGATGGGCAAGACCGCGGAACAACTGCGCGCCTACGTCGACGGCAAGAGCCCGATCAGCGGCCGGCCGGTGATGCAAGAAGTCATCGAAGGACTCACGCGGCCCGCCGAGGGTGACCGCATTAAAGAAGTTAAGTTCGAGCGCTCGACACCGCGACTGGTGGACTCCGACACGGACGAGAACCTCCATCGTTCGTTCCTCGATAATAATTGGACCGACACGCTGCCGATCGTTCTGCCGACGGAAAAAAGGGTCAGTGAAATGCTCGCGCACACGAGCCGCAAGCCGGACGAAGTCGCCGGCCACATGCGCTCGAATCAATTTCGCCAACATTGGGAATTCACGGTGGAGAAAATCGCGGTCAACGCGGTGATGGCGGGCGCACGCCCGGAATATTTTCCAGTGATCCTCGCGCTGGCGTCGAGCGGCGTGAGCGCGCGCGGCAGCACCACCAGCTCGATGGCCGCGATGGTCGTCGTCAACGGTCCGATCCGCGACGAAATTGAGATGAACAGTGGCACCGGCGCCATGGCGCCTTACAATCACGCCAACGCCACCATCGGGCGCGCCTACGGTTTGCTCTCGCAAAATCTTCAAGGCGGCTCGCTGCCGGGAGACAGTTACATGGGCTCCCAAGGCAACGGCCTCGCGTACGGCAGCGTTACCTTCGCCGAAAATGAAGAGCGCAGTCCATGGGCGCCGTTCCATGTGCGGCATGGGTTTAAACCGACCGACAGCACCGTGAGTATTTTCACCGGCTGCCGTTCGACGGCGTTCACCCTCGGCGTGCGCGAAAAATATTGGCGCGAGCATGTGCGTAGCATGCTGCGCGGCATGGACGCCCATAGCGCGCCGACTTTTCTGCTCGATCCGATCGCCGCCCGGCAGTTCATCGACCGCGGCGGCTTCGACACCAAAGAGAAAATGATCGAATGGGTTTACGAGAATGCGCTGATGCCCGCCGGTGAATACTGGGACTACCAATTGATCCAGAATTATATTTATCCCAGAGCGACTTTCGGCGAGGAACCCTACGCGTCGAAGTTGAAAGCGGCCCCGGATGAAATGGTTCATATGTTCAAGCCGGAGGAGATCCACATCGTCGTAGTCGGCGGCGAAACCAACGGCTACTGGCGCATCATGGGCTGCAATTATCAGAAGACGGTGTCGGTCGACGCATGGCGGTGAAACGCCATGCGTTTGTTCAAACCGTTCAAGCCGTTCAACCGCTACGCTCTGTTCAAGCCGTTGCCGGAGGTTTCAGTCAAACCTCTTGGGATAAACGGAGCGTAAGCGATTGAACGGAACGAAGTGATTGAACGGAGCAACGCGGTTGAACGGTTTGAACGAGCGCAGAGAGAAAAGTAATGGCTGAGTATGACATTATAGTTGTCGGCTCCGGCCTCGCCGGCCTAACTGCCGGTCTCTTCTCGGCGCGCCATGGCCTGTCGACGCTGGTCATGGAATCGAATATTCCCGGCGGCCACTTGATTAGCATCGAGAAGATCGAAGATTTTCCCGGATTCCCTGACGGCATCGCGGGCTACGATCTTTGCCCGAACCTGCAGCGTCAAGCCGCCGACTACGGCGCGGAGTTTCAGCGCGCCGAAGTTTTACGCCTCGAAGCGCAAGAAAACTTTTGGTCGGTGGTTACAGAGGAAGAAACCCATCGCGCCAAAGCCGTGATCGTCGCCACCGGCTCGACACTCAAGCATCTCGGCGTTCCCGGCGAAGAAAAACTCATGGGCCGCGGCGTCAGCCACTGCGCCAGTTGCGACGGGCCACTGTACAACGGCCAAACCGTCGGCGTGGTCGGCGGCGGCGACTCGGCTCTGCAAGAAGCGTTGACCCTGACGAATTACGCCGAGCGGGTTTTACTATTCCATCAGGGCGAGAATTTCTCCGCGCAGCAAACTTATTTGCAACGGGCGTTAGGCAACTCCAAGATCACGCCGCGCTGCCAAACGGTCCTCGAAGAAGTTCTCGGCGACGAAGTGGTCACCGGCGTGCACCTGCGCGACTTGGAGACAAATGAATCGAGCCAAGTCAGTTTGTCCGGTCTTTTCATTTACATCGGCATGAAACCGAACACTGAGTTGTTAAAAAACGTTCTGCCTCTCAGCGACACAGGCCATGTGCCGACTGACGTCTGGATGCAAACCGAACTGCCCGGCCTCTACGCCGTCGGCGACATCCGCCAAGACTCCGCCCGCCAGGCGATCACCTCAGCAGCCGACGGCGCGACGGCCGCGATCGCAGCGTACCGGTACATAAAGAAGACTCTTTGCTAATAGGAACCGGCTCTGCATCATCCGTCATTCCCGTGCAAACGGGAATCCAGGTTCTTCCTGCCCAACTTCTGGATGCCAGCTCCACGTTTTCGCGTGGGCAAGCTCTGCGTGGGCATGACGATCTTGGCGTGGGAAGCGTGGTTTCACTTGCGAAGTTTTTATTAATCGGCAGGAACGACGTATCCGGATTCCCGCTTTCGCGGGAATGACGAAAGAGGCCGCCGAATTATTCGACCGGATTTTTGAGGCACTACGCTAGACTTTCTTTCCCATCCACCCTAGTAATCGTTGAATCTCGGCCATATTCGGAATAAGATACGAAAAAGGCTGACCTATTCGGAATTGGTTCCTAAAATGGCATCGATTAAGAGACTCATAAATTTGGCGCTTCCGTCAAAGCAGTCGGCGTTTCTATGGGGACCTAGAAAAACCGGTAAATCGACCTATTTAAAAGAACGGTTCCCGCAAAGCCTGGTTTATAACTTCCTAGACACCGACCTGGTTTTGGACTTTGCTAAGCGCCCAGCGCTGTTGCGCGAACAGTTGTTGGCGCAGGATGACAATGTCTTAAAGTATCCGATCATCCTGGACGAGGTACAAAAGGTCCCGCAGCTGCTCGATGAAGTTCACTGGCTCATTGAGGACCGCGGACTGCAATTCATTCTCTGCGGTTCAAGCGCGCGGAAGTTGAAACGAGGCCAGGCGAACTTGCTCGGCGGCAGAGCTTGGCGATTTGAAATGTTTCCGTTGGTGAGCGCTGAAATCGAGATCGCCGATCTTTTAACGGTACTGAACCGTGGACTGATTCCCAGCCATTACCTAGAAGAGCAGTATCAAAAATCGTTAAGAGCTTACACCACCGATTATTTGAAAGAAGAAGTTTTTGCCGAAGGCCTGACGCGAAATATTCCGGCGTTCTCCCGGTTCTTTGAGGCGATTGGTTACTCACACGGAGAGCTGACGAATTTTTCCAATATCGCCCGGGAGTGTGGCGTGGACTCAAAGACGGTGAAGGAGTATTACCAGATTCTCGAAGATACTCTGCTCGGAACCATGATCGCGCCGTTCAAGAGGCGGCAAAGCCGGCAAGTCATCAGCCAGACGCCGAAGTTTTACCTCTTCGATGTCGGCGTCGCCGGCGCGCTGACCAAGCGCCATCTGACCGAAGAGCGCGGCGAATTGTTCGGCAAGGCCTTCGAGCATTTCATTTTTATGGAGCTCAGAGCCCACAGCTCGCTCAGGGATTTGCACTATGCGATCAATTTCTGGCGCACCAAATCCGGTCTAGAAGCCGACTTCGTGTTGGGCGACGGCCAAGTGGCGATCGAGGTGAAGGGGAGTAGTCGGGTCGACCGCAAGGAGTTGCGGCCGTTGATGGCGTTCAGGGAAGAATATTCACCGCGTCAAACCCTAGTGGTTTGCAATGAACGGGTGGAACGAATTCATGAACAGATCAGAATCCTCCCCTGGCGGGTCTTTTTGCGCGAGCTCTGGGACGGAAAGATTATTGGTTGATCCAAAGCCGGTACTGAGCTAAGTCGAAGCATGTACCACTTATTTCTCAGCGACTTTCTGGACTACCGTTTTCACGGCAATGACGTGCGCGATACAATGCTTTTGCGATTCTAGACTTTGGAATACGGAGAAACTCTATGACTAATAAAATCACTCGGCGAACCTTTTGCTCGATGCTTTTGGCTCTTCCCTTTCCAGCTCGGGCGCAGCAGCCGGCGAGAATTCCCCGGATAGGAATACTGGTCGGGTCCTCCGCGTCCAGCTATTCGGCCCGGGTCGAAGCATTTCGCCAACGGCTGCGCGAGCTTGGCTATGTCGAAGGGAAAAACGTTGTCCTCGAGTACCGATATGCAGAAGGGAAACTCGAACGGCTGCCTGACCTTGCAGCTGAACTGGTCCGTCTCAAAGTTGACGTCATCGTCACCTCTGGCTCGGCTATTTTAGCTGCTAAGAAGGCGAGCGCGACGATTCCCATCGTATTCGCTGGTTCTGGCGATCCAGTAGGAACTGGGCTT
>Ga0137461_1000345_pt1 | contig 10438 bp, 6 predicted proteins | sample EasRivERMGT746_2_FD_104650 | JGI IMG/M metagenome (GOLD analysis project Ga0137461, IMG submission 104650) | Soil microbial communities from meander-bound floodplain in the East River, Colorado, USA - East River MetaG ERMGT746_2 | ecosystem: Environmental > Terrestrial > Soil > Floodplain ... | reverse complement strand
TTTTACCAGCATCACGATCAACCAACAGCTCGCTCTTTGGGTGCCGTTCGCGGTGATCTTTCCGTTATTGTTTTTTCACCACTCCAGAAGTCTGTGGTTGGTCATGGACCACTTCTTCAATCCAGCCCAAGAAATCTACGGCCTCCCGCCGAAAAAGCCGGCGGACCAGTGATTCAGGGTATTTAAGGGCACCCCTCGCGGTGTTGTCCAGTGTGAATCGAGACAAGTGAGATGCGATGTTTGTTCAAAATTTGAGGACAAATTGACAGGATTCTCCACGCATAATAATTATTCCCAGCTCCACAGACCCTTATCTGCTTTCCATCAGCTTCTGATTGTTGGCTCATAAGTCGCCGTGAACACGGTGTCCGTCAGCCACTTTCGAAATGATTCGTTATCGCTGAACTGTTTGAAGAGCTGGGTGTCATCCTTCATCAGTCCGACGATAACACGCGCGAGTGCCTTATCGTGTTCGATGCGAGCGTTCTGCCGATCAGAATTTTTCTTAGCGTTTTGATAAGCAACGTCTGCGGAAACTCTTGCAGGGATTACGTCGCTTATTAGTCTTCTGACATGATCACCATCGGTCCACTCGATGTTGCCAAATTGGTCGTTGAACGTTTTAAGTATATTACTCAGTCGGTCCAGCTCCGGCTCGGCCTTTCGTCCCCCGCCGCTGGCCGGGACCGGCTCAATCTCAGCGTCAGCATCCGGCAGTTGAATTTGCCGCGCGGCCTGTTTTTCGACTCGGTAGCTATCCATATCGATGGCTTCAAGGATTCCCTTTGACAGATCGGTGTCTTCCGGCGCGGGTAGTTTGGAAATGAGGAAATTCAAAAAGATCGAGAGTTTTTCCCACTCGGCACTTGTGTACGGTAGTATTGAAGACAAGAACCCGTAGGTTCTCACGAATGCCTTCGCTTTGCCTTTAAAATCTACCTGTCCATCTTCGTCAAGTTGCTCTTTGTAGAGCGCAACGCAGGCATCCAGGATCGGGTCTAGCGTGTCCCGGTCCGCTCCGCCGAGATAAAGGCTTACAAGCTGTTCGATCTGTTCCTGAGCATAGACTTGAGAGTTGTCCAGCGTCGCTTTTAGATCGTGCAGCTTATTCGGGTCAGTTTCCTCACTGAGAATCGTTGTCCGGTAGTAGTCCGCAAAAGCCGTCTGGATAATCTCCGCGTCGTTCATGAAATCCAAGACGAACGTGTCGTGTTTCTGCGGATGAGCACGATTGAGACGCGATAGAGTCTGCACGGCTTTGATGCCGCTCAGGACCTTGTCGACGTACATCGTGTGCAGCAGCGGCTCATCGTAACCGGTCTGAAACTTGTCGGCGCAAACGAGAAACCGGTAAGGATCTTCCTGGATTTTCTCAGCGATCTTGTTGCTGGGGAAACCGTTAAGCGCCGCCTCAGTGACTTTCTTTCCGCCGTAGTCGTGCTCACCAGAAAAAGCGACGATCGCTTGATAGGGACTCTTGCGCTCCTTCATATAGTCACGGATCGCGTGGAAATATTGTATCGCCCGCTCGATGCCCGTGCACACAACCATCGCTCGGGACTGCCCGCCTATCTTATTCAAACCAATTACTTGCTCGTGAAAGTGATCCACCATGATCTCGGCCTTCAACCGAATCGCATGATCGTGGCTCTCAACGTAACGCCTAAGTTTTTTCTTGGCCCGCTTGGTATCGAACTCTGGATCGCCCTCGACAGTCTTTATCAGGCGGTAGTAACTGTTTACCGGAGTGTAGTTCTGCAACACATCCAGGATGAATCCTTCCTGGATTGCCTGTTTCATCGTGTAACTGTGAAAGGGCCGATGCTTAACTTGGCCGCCTTCGTCGTACGGCTCGCCAAAGAGTTCGAGCGTCTTGTTCTTCGGCGTAGCCGTAAAAGCGAAATAGCTCGCGTTGGGCAGGAGCTTGTGCGACTCCATGATGCGGTTGATCTTGTCTTCCGTAGTTTCTTCGTCCTCGGCCTCGCCCGCCTCGGACAGCGCCATACTGATCGCCGCTGAGGTCCGCCCGCCCTGGCTCGAATGGGCCTCGTCGATGATGATGGCAAACCGCCGTCCGCGCTGCTCCGAGCCGATCTCGTCCAAAATAAACGGAAACTTCTGCACGGTGGAGATGATGATTTTCTTACCGCTCTCGATGAACTTCCGCAGATCGCCTGAATGTTCCGCGTGACCCACCGTGGCGCTGACCTGATTGAATTGCTTGATGGTGTCGCGGATTTGTTGATCGAGGATTCGCCGGTCGGTAACGACGATGATCGAGTCGAAAAGGTCCTTATCATCTTCGCGCAGACCGATGAGCTGGTGCGCCAGCCAAGCGATGGAATTCGACTTCCCGCTCCCGGCGGAGTGCTGGATCAGATATCGCTTACCCACACTGCTTTGCGGGGCGTCGGCCAAGAGTTTTCGGACGACATCGAGCTGGTGATAGCGCGGAAAAATCTGCTCGCGTTTTTTCCTACCCGTCTTTGGGTCTTTGCTCTCAACGATCTGTGCATAGTTCTCAATGATGTTGGTTAGGCTCCGCGGTGTCAGGACCCGCTTCCAGAGATAATCGGTTTTGATCCCTTCTGGATTGGGCGGGTTCCCCGCGCCGTCATTCCATCCCTGGTTGAATGGCAGAAACCATGATGCCTTGCCCTTCAGCTGCGTGCAAAAGCGCACTTCGTGATCGTCCACGGCGAAATGAACCAAACAACGCCCGAACTCAAATAATCGTTCACGCGGGTCGCGGTCGCGTTTGTATTGCTGGACGGCATCATCGACGGTCTGCTTAGTGAGACTGTTCTTCAGTTCAAAAGTCGCGACCGGTAGGCCATTAATGAAAAGCCCGAGATCGAGCGCTAGCTGGGTTTCATCGCGACTGTATTTCAGTTGTCGCGTTACAGTGAAACGGTTTTCGGCAAAAAGTTTCTGCGCCTTTTCATTGCCCGCCGACGGTGTCGCGTAAAAGAGTTCGACATGGTGCGCGCCATCTTTGATGCCGCGCCGAAGGACATCGATCACACCGCGCCTACTGATTTCACCTTGTAGGCGAGAGAGAAACTTGCGCCGCGTTGGGTTGTCGCTATCGAGTTCGAGCGATTCGAGTAGCTGATCTTGGGTCGCTTCAATGAACGACCGGAGCTGAACGAGATCGACGGCGTATTCGCGATCATAATCTTTTGCGTCGCCGGCCAACCAGCCGCCGCCGTACGGCTCCTTCGGATCGTGAGCTTGATCTGACGTTGTGACCCCGGTCCGCGACTGGCCCGACATCGCCGCGACGATCAAACTTTCGAGACCTTTTTCGCTGGTGTCGGTCGTCATTCGATGCCTTCTATCAAGTACCCATCAAGTACTGCAGAGCATTATAAGTCGTTGATGTTTCTTACATTGCGACTCTGGCACTGACATCTGAACGTCTTTCCGTCAAGTACCCATGTCCCGCCGTGGGTCGGCCCAGGCCGGCGACGATCGGACTTTCGAGGCCCTTTTCGCTGGGTGTCAGCGCTGGACAACTTTTTGGTTCCGAGACTTTCCCAGCCAACCCGTTTTTTCTAGGGTCTGCCAGGCAATGCGAACGTGCTCCGGAGAAAACATCTGCTTGCGGTCATTCCACGCGTGGGTCTTCTCGATGGCCCGCTCTACGTTCTTGGCTTCCTCTTGGCGCGCCACCCAGTGCACGGTCGATAGCAGCTCCATACCAAAGGGTGTCTCGAACCCGGAAATCAACTCGCTCACGCGGTCGAACCGCTCGCGAGTCTTGGGATGATGGACTAAAAACTTTTCGCCCTGTCGAACCGCATCTCCGATGATTTCGATTTGCTTATCTGGTGCGTCCTCACCCTCACCAAACCCAGAGGTGAAATGTCCTTCTATCGCGCTCAGTACGTGGCGAAGGTTTGGCGCATACGGGCCGTACTGGCCCTTCGCATAGCGTAACCGCAGTGGTTCTCCTGCCTCCTGAAGAAAATACATAAGTTTGTGCAGTTCGAGCAGCGAGATGCTCACGTCCATCAACCCCGCGAGGTATCGATGCATCAGACCGAGCAGTGCTGCGCGTCCCTCGGTCATTTTTGGTGTCGCCGTACGATTGACCATACGCTTCGCTTCCGGAGCGCCGGTCGGTTCAAATAGATAAACACAGAGTTCCGGAAGTTCGCTGACGGCCTTTTCTATAAGTGGCCGAACCACGTTCCAGTCCAGTCCGCCAAGACCGCACCCAAGGGGAGGGATGGCAACGGAGCGCACCTTGCGATCTCGCAAGATTTTTACTAGATCCTTCAATCCCGCTTGAATGTCCTCGATCCGACTGCTTCCTTTCCAGTGACGCTTAGTGGGGAAATTTATGATTAGTCTCGGATTTAGTATGCGATTGAGGTCAACCACGAACATCCGACCCGGCTGAACTTGGCCGTGATCGGACGCTTCCCTATAAAGCTTGTAGTTTTCGGGATAGGCCTGCTTAAACTGCAGCGCGATACCGCGACCCATCACACCGACACAATTCACCGTGTTGACGAGAGCCTCGGCGTCGTGCTTCAAGATATCTCCACGCTTCAGCTCAATCATGATCGCCCTCCTTCCCTGTCCGATATCTAATAATACCAGCCAGCTTCGACTGAAACCACCGGCTGATGACGGACACCCGTCAACGCTTTTGTAGCACTTTTCGCAACGGCTTTGTCACAGGTTCCGATCCGACGCACTAACGACCACGGGAACGCTTCATACACGAGAAATTCAGCTTGTTTTCCTTCCTTTACGTTCGAATCGCGAAAATCCGTAGCAGCAACCGCGTTCCAGTTCACTTTGTTCAGCTCGCTCAAATCTTTGAAAAAATTCGCATAGCGAGTTCCGGCGTTACGGTCAGAAAAAGCCCAGCGGATTCCTTTGCTCTTAGCCCATTGAACGACCTCTTGTAAATCTGCCTCCAAATGCACGAGGGGTCGTTGTCCACCTGTGTAATCCAAATCAGGATGGTTTCCACGATGAAATAGAAACAGCATGATGGAGCGAGCACAGAAATAAAACGGCACGTATTCCCCGACCTTTGTACCCGGATGGCAATCGACCTCAAGCTCCAAGAGACGGCGAGCCTTGATCGCGGACATCCCCACCTGCTTGTGAGATAGACTCTTGCTTCTACATACCGCATCCGACCACAGTTCACCGCGCCCAGCGATCGATTCTAAATTACCGACATGGGTTATGTGATAGATTCGCGGCTCGGACGGTGGCGGACTCAAGCGTGTTTCTCCACGGTATCTGCTTCGAGATCAGATTCATTCAGCACTTGTTCACTTTCAACTAAGGCCTCGTCATCGTCGAGCGATTCACGTTCCACCGGTTCTTCCAGCAACTTCGCCGCTGCAGCGCGCACGTCGAGCTGGCCCGTCACAACGGCGGCTATGAGTCGCGTTCGATACTCTCGGATCAATGCGATCTCGCGCTCACTGCGGGCAATGGCAGTATCGAAGGTTGCCAACTCGCGATCAAGGAAATCGCAGATCGCGTCCTGCTCCGCTTTCCGAGGGACAAGTACGGTAAGAGCTTTGATCTCGCTAATATTGATTCGCTTAAAGGTTGAGCCGACGAGGAGGATCTCTAACTGATGCTTCATGAATGGGCTATGGAGCAAGTAGTTCAGAAACCGCTGATTCTGAGACCGTGAGCGGATTAAGCATACGTCTTGACCCATCGCAAAATCGATGTCGGTTTCTACGATCGCGCACGCACCCACGCTCACATTTCGGCAATAAATCAGATCGCCTTGTTCTGGCTTACGGTCGCCTTGAATCAAAACGTGATACCATTTCGGTATTGTCTTCTTACACCGCCGGAAGTTTAGCCTGAACTCTTGCACTTCAACAACGCTGGCTAACGGGATTCCGTCTTCAACAAAAGGGACGGTCAAATGCTTGCAGTCGGTGACAGTCCAATAACGTCGAAGAGCTACAATCTCCCAATGCTCGGGGATTTCGCCGAGCCAGGCGATACCGGACGGTTTGAGGCGGACGTTCGGGTTAAGGCCGCGGGTCACGGCGCGGTGGATTATCGCCTGCCTCTGCTCGTTCAACAGCGCGATGAGCTTCTTCTTCGCGCGGATGTAGCGCTCGATCCGACGGTTAGCGTAGTCGAGGAAGCGGACGATGGCGTCCTGCTCGTCATGCGGCGGAATCGCGGAATAGATCATTTTGAAATGCTCTGGGCGAAGACTCCACATGTCTGATGTGATTCCGTAAGACCAGCGCTCGGCTTCTTTCGCAAAGTGCGGCGTTCGATACAGCTCATGGAAATAGCGCGGATTGTAGTCATCACGTAGCCGCATCACCACGTAAGCTGGACTGATGATACCGCGATAATCTGAGACGCCAATCGCGCCCTGCCACGCCCGCATCTTATTGTAGGCGATGTCGTCAGGACAGACGAGTTTGTAGGCCGACCTGTCTAGATTGGAGCTGTCCTTTTTTGCGCTGTCGACGAGCAATGCCGTCTGTCGAATCACACCGCGGGTGATGGTTACCGAAAGCATTTCTTCGTCCGGGTGATTTCGGTCTTTCACCTCCGCAAACAACGCGCGGTTCGGCAAAACGGACCAATGCGAGGGCAGAGAGCCGAGCCACGGGGCGCCGGAGTCTTTGTATTCCGGATAAGGCTTGAGACCATCGATCACTGAACTTGTCCCCCAACGATCTCGCTGAGCAAGCCTTCGGTTTCCTTTTCCAATGCTACAATGTCGGCGCGGATATCGTCGAGCGAGCGGAGCGGAAGGGGTTTGTAAAAGTGGCGAGTAAAAGAAATTTCGTAGCCGATCTCGGTCTTGCTTTCATCTATCCACGCGTCGGGTGTGTACGGCAAAACTTCTCGGCGGATGAATGCTTCGACGCCGCCTTCTTCGAGCAGAGGCACTTGCTCGGTATCGCGCAGGTCGGAGTCGGGCTCATATTCGACGACGCAGGTTTTGGCATCGACGATGACCTCGTAAACTCCATGTATCGGATCGACTTCGGTTTTGGCAGGCTTGTGAACTTTTGTGATGACTGGCGGTGCAGTTTCGACTCGCCAACTTACGGCCCGAAGAAGCGTCTTCAGATCTGACGCGCCGAGTCTCATTGCAAGCTTTCCAACCGCGATATCCACTTTCTCGCGAAAGACGTTATGATCTTCGAACAAATCGCCGCCGAGTTCATGACGCAAGGAGGTAGCAGCTTCAGCTAGCTTGCCATCGCGCTCCCACGTCTTGGCGTCGAGGAGTTTTCTCTTTTTCTTTTCGGGTATCGATTGCTTTGTCCCGCCGTCTTCCGATTCGTCTTCACCATTCGCGTCGCCCCAAGCGCTGAGCAAATTTTCTACCTTTGCTCTGACGCTGCCGAAGTCTTCAAAGACTGTCTCTCCGAGTTTGTCGTAGATTTCCGAGCGGAGATCTTCGTCTCCAGACGCAAAGCGCAAAGCTTCGATCGCCTTGGGAGTGAGCTGGCTGTGGAGACGGAGCGGGCGTTCGACGGTGACTTTCCAATAGCCGAATGCTTCGTTCGGAAATATCTTCGACTGTTCGGTTTCTTTGAAAGCTAGAAATGTGTCGCAGATGCAGTGGATATCGTCATCCGAGAGTTCGCAGTTCTTTTTACCAAGGTTTTTACGCAGCGGCTTGAACCACTGTGTGGCGTCGATCAGTTGAACCTTTCCTTTTCGGTGTTCGGGCTTGCGGTTGGTAATGACCCAGATGTAGGTCGCGATGCCGGTGTTGTAGAACATATTGAGTGGCAGAGCGACGATCGCTTCGAGCCAGTCGCTCTCGATAATCCAGCGCCGGATGTTGCTTTCGCCCTGACCCGCGTCGCCGGTGAAGAGCGACGAGCCGTTGTGGACCTCCGCGATGCGGCTGCCGAGCGGCGTGTTGTGCTTCATCTTCGAAAGCATATTCGCCAGGAAGAGCATTTGGCCGTCGCTCGAACGGGTAACGAGAGAGTATTCCGGATCGCCGGCGTGCTTGATAATGAAACGCGGGTCCTTGATACCTTCTTTGCCGCCCATCCGTTCGAGATCGCTCTTCCAGCTCTTGCCGTAGGGCGGGTTCGATAGCATGAAATCGAACTCGCGCGACGGGAACGCGTCATTGGAAAGCGTGGAGTGAGCCGGTCCGCCGATGATATTGTCCGCGGCTTCACCCTCGCCTTTGAGCAATAGATCGGCTTTGCAGATCGCGTAGGTTTCCGCATTGATGTCCTGTCCATAGAGGTGCGTCGCGACTTCCTTACCGTGCTGCTTCGCGAGCAGCTGCAGCGTCTCCTCGCCCACGGTTAGCATTCCGCCAGTGCCACAGGCGCCGTCGTAGAGCAGGTAAGTCCCGGACTCGATTCGATCGGCGATCGGCAGGAAGATAAGATTAGCCATCAGTTTGACGGCATCACGAGGCGTCCAGTGCTCACCGGCCTCCTCGTTGTTTTCTTCGTTGAAGCGCCGGACCAATTCCTCGAAGATTGTTCCCATCGCGTGGTTGTCGAGACCAGGCAACTTCTGCGAACCATCGCTGTTGAGGACAGGATTCGGGCTCAAGTTGATTGACGGATCGAGAAGTTTTTCGATCAGTGTTCCAAGTGCATCTGCTTTCGAAAGGCGCGGAATCTGGTTGCGGAACTCGAAGCTGTCTAAGATCTCCTGGACGTTAGGCGAGTAGCCGTCGAGATAAGCTTCGAAGTCGGCCTTAAGCTGTTGCTGGCTCGCCCGCGCGCGAAGGTGTCGCAGCGTAAAGTTGGACGTGTTGTAAAAGGACTGACCGGCAGCTTGGCGTAGGGCTTGATCTTGGTTTGTGATGCCGGCCTTGTCGAGCGACGCCTTCATGTCGAGCACCGCTTGATTAGTCGGCTCCAGCACGGCATCGAGGCGCCGAAGCACCGTCATCGGCAGAATCACGTCCCGATATTTGCCACGGACATATAAGTCGCGGAGCACATCGTCCGCAATGCCCCAAATAAAGTTAGCTATCCAATTCAGATCGCCATTAGCCATCGTTCAGATTTCCCCGGAAAGTTTGGGGATTCTACGCGATCAGGCCGGAAGTTGCCATCAGACGGCGTTGGATAATCTAAAGACATTTCACGATCCCACGATCTCCAAAAACAAGAGCGGTGTTCCGAGCGCGATAGAATTACCTGGCGCCCACCTTCAGTCGACAATGGTAACCGCCGCTTGATCGACTCCCCGTCGTGTTTCCCTGCCGGATATTACCTGGATTTTTTCTCCTGACAGCCGATCGCCTTCACCGCCCACTCGCGCAACCCATCCGCGTCCTCGATAACGTCCGCTGGAACTTGGTAATAACTCTTGAGCGTCTGCTTGGCGTTGGGGCGAAACGGTTTCATCGTCCGCTTGCGATATTCACCAACCGTAGATTCGTCGATCTTAAAAAACAGCTTGCCCTTGTGAACGATGCCGAAGAACGTCTCGTCTCGATAGAGACCGAACCCGCCAAACATCCGGCGCGCTTCAACGTCGTCCATTCCCACGAGCTGATCCAAGACAAAATCTTTAAACGATTCATTCTTTTTATTCATCGCACTTCCTAGCTCCGAACACCTTGAATCTTTGAACCTTTGAACCCTTGAACTCTTGAACAGGGTTTTTATCCGATCGCCAACGCCACCACGCCCAAAACCATCGCGCCAGCCGCGCCCAGCCGCCGCGGCGCGTCCGCTTCGGCGAGTAAACGCGCGCCCATCACCGTGCCGATCAGAATGCTGATTTCGCGCGCCGGTGCGACGTAGCTCACCGGCGTAAATTGCATCGCGGTGAGCACGAGGATGTAGGAAAGTGGAATCAGGATCGCGATGGCGATCGCTTCGAACTTATGCACACGCCACTCGTTGACCGCATCGTCCGAATATTTCAGCGCGTAGGGCGTGAGCAGCAACGAGCGCCCGACGTTGGCGCCCCAGTCCAGCACGATCGGCGCGATGGCTAACCGACTCACCGCCTGCTTATCCCACAAAGTGTAAGCCGCGATGAATAATCCGGTGATCAGCGCGTAACCGACCGCCGCGCGATTTTCGCTCCGGCGCAGTTGCGCCAAATTGCCGGTGAGGATGAGCACGCCGCCGATGATCAGCGACACGCCGATGAGCGCAACCGGCGACGGCCGCTCGCCGAGAAACAGAATCGCCGCGATCGTTGAGAGCAGCGGCCCGGTGCCGCGCGCCAGAGGATAAACCAACGACAGATCGCCGGCGCGATAGCCTTGATTGAGCAGCACGAAGTATGCCGTGTGCAGTGCCGCGCTGCCGGCCATCATGCCGACTTCGACGGAACCGATTGGCAATTGCCAGATTTCAATGATCGTAATCGTCACCGGCGCATAGAAGATCGCTGAAAGCACCGCCACTAGCCAGGTGAACGTCGGATGGCCACTCGCCTGCTTGTTGAGCAGGTTCCAAGTGGC
>Ga0137461_1000344_pt1 | contig 10459 bp, 10 predicted proteins | sample EasRivERMGT746_2_FD_104650 | JGI IMG/M metagenome (GOLD analysis project Ga0137461, IMG submission 104650) | Soil microbial communities from meander-bound floodplain in the East River, Colorado, USA - East River MetaG ERMGT746_2 | ecosystem: Environmental > Terrestrial > Soil > Floodplain ... | reverse complement strand
TAGCCAAATTGCGGGTGTAGGACACATCGACAGCAGCGACTTTTATGTCGTGGGCTGACCAATCAATGTCTCCATCCAGGAACTTCTTGCGACCTAAGTCATACAATGCATTTGCCATGTTATCTTAATCTCACTCCTCTTTTTTCCACTGCGTCAATGAAATTTGCTGCTACGAGATCCCCATCGGGATTGGGCACGTTGATGTTCACTGTTAGACCCTGAGTGTAGCTTGTGCCACTGCCGCCACTCATGCTGTCCTGACCTACAGGCTGATTCCAAGCAAATTGACCAGCAGGGCTAACAGGGGTAGGTGTAGCCTGAGACATTGCTGATGGAGCGGCAATAGGGGAGGGAGTAGAGTCACTATAGCCAGCAGAGCTACTGCCGCCTCCTGAAATAGAGCCTGCAAATTCATGACCGCTCCTACTGAGGAGCCAGTCAGTATGTGCTTTATTGGCCATCTTAATAACTTCTACCCACTCATTCCAAGTGATTAGCCCATTCTGCATCATGCTTGTGGCGGCACCTCTAAAGTCATTCAGGCCAGACTCGGTAGACAAGTTATATCTACGTCCCTGGATTGTGCCATAGACATCATTCACATTTATAGACTGCGCCACATTAGCCAGTTGTCCATCATAAAGAGTGGGGGTAGGCTTAGGAGGCCCTTCACTAAGTTTGTTGGCAGCGTAGGGAGATTCAGCAGCGGGTACAGCCCCCTCCATCGACGGGAATCCACCAGCGTTAGAGTAGTCTGGGGTGCTGTCAGTACGGGAGACATAGGGCTGATTGGAGTAGACATTAGTCAGTGGAGACCCGCCAGTAGGGGCATAGAAGGTCTCGCTAGGACCACCGGCCTGAGACGGCCTGGAGTTGATAGCGTCCGCCAGCTTTTGAGCTAGTTCATCGTCAGCTCCTCCTCCACCTCCACCACCACCGGCTAGAGCCGTAATGCGAAGGACCTCTACAATGGTCCGCAGCTCATTCCAGATATCGTCCCACTTTAGCAGGACATTGTTATGCTGGTCCCACAGGTCACGCCGGAGGTTCAGGGCCTCATTCAGTTGACCCCGCGTGGTGACCTCGATGCGCCCTATGTCCTTCTCGATGCGCCTCCAGATGACGACTCCATAGACATCGGCAGCAGCGGATACGACCCCAGTCACAGCGTTGACAACTCCTAGAGCACCACCAGCGCCAGCCCCGGCCCCTGGAGTAGATCCAGACTCACCACCCCCAGGCTTAGGTAAGTCAATATCCCCACCAGGGGGCATGACATCAGGAATCTTGACGATATCCCCAGCCCCACCAGCGGTCTTACCCAGTTTACCGAACAGGTCAACGTTCTCTAGGATGGATGCCTTGAGTTGCTTGAGTGCTCCATCGACCAGTATCGAAAGGATGTTCTTACCAACCTCCTTAAGAATGTCTAAGAGGACGGAGCCCATACGCTCGAATGCATTGGTGATCTCATCCGTCATCCTGGCTATAGAGGCCTGCGTCTCAGCCACGAACTTATCATATGCAACTCTCTGATTCTCCAGGTTTTGCTTAACCGAAGCCTCGGCTTTTGCCTGGGCCTCTAGGTCATCCTGTAACTTCCGGTCGGTAGCAGCCTTGAGATCAGCTACGTAGAGATTGTAATCCTCGGTGCGCCTGCGGAGATTCTTCTGTATCTCAGCAACTTCCTTAGCGTCTCCCTTCTGGCGGGCCTCTCGTAGATCCTCGTAGGCATCCTCTACGTAGCGGCGATAACTGATGGTGGCATCCCGGAGGCTCTTAGCTGCATCCTCTACGATCCTGGCGCGGGCCTTCTCGTGGTCGGCTACAATCTCTTCCAAAGCGAGCGCCGCTTCCTCTTGGACCTTTGCCCAGTTGAGAGCCGCTTCCTCCAGGTCCTTATTCAAGCCCTGGATAGACTCTCGTAACTGGTCGTTGTTGCCAGTGTCAAAGATGGCGTTGATGATGTTCTCACCCAAGGAATCGAAGGCATCCTCTAAGGTGCGAACCACGTCCACATAGGCATCACCCCAAGCTCTTGTGGAGTCAATCAGGGCTTCCTGCTTGATGCGGATGTTCTCAAGGGCAATGATCTGAGCGGTAGCCGATTCCCCACTAAGCTGCTTCTCCCTGATGATACTGTCCAGCATTTTGGCCTGTAGCTCAAGACGCTTGCCCATCGGGGCACCAAGTCTATTCATGGCGTCGAGCATCAGTCCGTATTCTTTAGTTGCGCGGGGTAGATCCGTGCGGCCCAGCCTGTCAATCTGGGTGCTCATTTTGGACCATGCCAGCTCTACCTCGTCATAATCCCCCTGTTCTAAAATGGTGTTGAGAGCCAGGAGAGATTTAGTCGTAGCTTCTCCACTCTCACCTCCAGTGATACCAAACTGCTTGAGGGCCTTGTCCAGGGTCATTATAGGACCCTTCGCCATGGTCTCAGCTTGCTTAGCTATGTTGGCCAAGGTGATGGCCATCAAGTCACCGGCAGCAGTCCCCTCTGCAAACATGTTGCGTAGATCAGTCTTGGACTGGAAGTCGTGTAGCTTGTTCCCCAGGATCTCAGCTTCGCGAGAGATGACTTCCATGACCCTGGCCATGTCCGTGGTCATCTGGAGCTTAATGTGGGCCATGCCGCTGGCGAATTGCTCAGCGCTGATCTCCCCTCGATTGAGGGCTACGCTAAGGCCCTCCATCTGCTGAGCCCACTTGTCCCAGCCTGGATTGCGGATGCCAGTATCTTCTAAGAGCTTGTTGAGTTTGGCCTGTTGGTCAGCGGCATCCTTCTGGGCCGCTAGCAGCTCCCGGTAGGCCTTCTCGTGTTCCCGTATCTCCTTCTCAGCAGCTTGCTGGGCCTTCTCAGCAGCCTTGGCAGCTATCGCCCGCTGAGGCTCTGACTCCTCAGTACTCAGTCCAAGATCATTATGGGCCTTGGTGACAGCCTCAATTGAGACTTTGATGTTGCTGTACATTGACACAACATCGGCCCCGGCCTTGGTATCAAAAGGCTTCTCGGGAGTCCAGGGACCACCACTCCCAGTAGGAGTAGCGTCAAGAGAAGCTAGATTAGGATTGGCCTTATTTCGTAAGTCGTAGAACTCCTTTTGCTTCTGATAAGCCCTGTCTAACCCCTCCTTGTAGTCGTCCCACTGCTTTGTAGCGGCTACCAGAGCGGCTACTAGACTGACCCCAATGAGGCCAATCATACCGGCGCTGGCGGCCGTACTACCAGTCCCCAGTAGAGCGTTGATGCCCTCCATACTGGCCCCTAGCGTCTTCAGATCAGCGGCCATGCGAAGTATCTGACCGCCTACTAGGGCGAATCCACCAGCCGCCGTACCCCCAGCCGCCCCTAGTAGGGTTAGCTGAGCCACAATAGACTTAGCTCCAGGGGACAACTCCTCAAAGTTCTCTTTCATGCCCAGCAGAAGAGTGTTGACTGGGCCACCAGCCTCTACAAACCTGTTCAGCTCCTTGACAAGAGCGCCGCCAACCGCAATACCCAGATTCTCTATGTGGTTCTTAAGGATCTCGGCTTGCTTAGAGAACGTGTCCAGGTTCTTGGTAGCAACCTGATCCATGGTCCCACCAGCAGTTTGCAGGCTGGTCTCGAACTTGCCCAAGGAGTCTCCCATGCCCAGCATGGTTAAGATGAATCTCAAGCTGCGTTGCTGAACTCCACTCTGGATAAGATCGAAGCGGACCTGTTCAGCCGAAGCCCCGGCGAACCTCTTCTCTAGTTGACCCATGATAGTAGTCAACGAGTTGAAGTTGCCAAAGGAGTCGTAGACATCAATACCCAGTTTCTTCCAGGAGGCTGAGTTAGTGATTGCCTTCGTGCTGAGATCCCTGAGGACGATCCCAAGCTGAGTACCAGCCTCAGCTCCCACAATGCCCTGGCGGGCGAATACGGCGAGGGCCGCTACGGTGGTCTCAAGAGGGACATGAAGCTGACGGGCAGTTGAGCCTACATTAGACAGGGCCTCAGCGAATTGCTTGCTGGTGCCAGCCGCTAATGTATCAGCCTTGATTAACACATCCCCGACACGAGCTAAGTTGCTCAAATTAGTGCCTAGGTCGTCTGACCTGAGACCCAGCACAGTCTGAGAGGAAGTCAGCAGCTTAGTAGCAGTATCCAGATCCACAAACGCGGCGGCAGCAAACTTGGTTGTGACCGGGAGCACGGCTAAGGCTTGCTCAGCAGTGTAGCCAGCCGATCCAATACTGTAGATCGAAGCGGCAATCTCCTTAGCACTAAAGGCGAACTTGGTGGATAGATCAATTGAAGCAGCCGCCAAGTCTCCCCTTAACTTGTCGCTGACATCCCCCATAATGGACAACGAATGAGTCATTGCGGCATCGAAGCCAGCAAAAGTCTTAGCAGCTCCAAATAGGGCCGCGTCCAAAGGAGCAAAGGCTGCAACTAGAGTGACACCCAGGCTCTGGAGAGCGTAGGCATTCTGCCTTAGTTGGTTGATGGACTCCTGGCGGGCAGTATGGGCTGACCTAGCCGCGTCATCTTGTTGCTTGTAGAAGGATACAACGGACTCATTCAGAGCTGTCTCAGAAGCGATCCTGGTATCAGCCTGAGTCTTGTAGGCACTGGCTAGATCGGCCTCAAACTTGGCAATCTCGCTATTGACCGCTTTCTTCTGAGCTAGTCTGCGGTCCTCACGAGCGCTGTCCTCTTTACCCGCTGCATCACGAGCCTGGGAGAAGTCCCTAGCGGCCTTAGCTGCATCCGCCTCAGCGTCCCTCATCTGGTGAATGGTATTGAGGACTCCCTTGATACTGTCCTGAGCATTCTTACCAGCTAGAGTGAGCTGGACCATCATCTCTGTAGCTGCTGTAGGGCCAAGTTCCTTGTTCAGCTCCTTTAGGAGATTCTTGACCTTTACCAGAGGGAGGGCCATGTCCTCAGCAGCAGTGACCATCCCCACCCTGGTGGCAGATAGCTTGGAGTCAAACTCCGAAGAGTCCAACCCCATTGTTGCGAAGAGATCAGCGATTGATGGCATGTTTAACTCATCGGCCTGGGCCGTCTGGCCCTCTGCGCCTTCCTCTTAGTCGTAACCTCTTTGAGAGACCCCCTCAACCCCCGCCAATCCCCCAAGGCTCCCCGGTCTGGATCGTGTTCTGTAATCATTACATCTTCCTTAGTCTTGGGATACTGCCGTAGGAGTACCTCTTCCGGGGTACTATAATGATCGGTGGTCTTTGTCCTTCTCCCATTTAAGTGCTCAGCCGCTACCAGCGCCGGGAAGTAGTCCCTACGCCTATGCCACTTATTAACGACCATCTCATACAGAGCTGTGACCTTCGCCAATGTAGAGCCCCAGAACTCAGCCTCAGAGAGGCCTAGTCCATGAGCTGTGGCCCAGTAGCGGAGCCATTGACGACAGTCTTCGATAAAGGGTCAGCTCCCTCTCCTCCGTCATTGGCTTCCAGCAACCCGGCCTCACGCTTCTCCTGTTCAATCTGGGCGTCTATGTCGGACATGTCGGGGAGAAACAGGTCGATTGCTTCCCGAAGCCTCTCCAGAATATAGGAGTAGTGTCGCAGAGAATACATCTTATCTACGTCGTCCTGGGTAAAATCTGTACAGTTGGTTTTGAGAGCCCAATACAACATAGCTCCCATAACTTCGGGGTCTTGCATTTGTTCCTGCCCGAAGCCAGCCTTCATGATGTTGAGGCCAGTGTCCTTGAAGACTCCCTTGACTGCGTAGTTATTGAACTCAAGAATGTACTCCTTGCCCTTGAGTGTGATGGGGACGAGCGGGTCTAGCTTGAACAACTCCAGTACCCGCTCCTTCCTGATTTTCCGCCTCTCTTCGGATGTAATCATTACAGTTTCCCCCTAGCTCCAAACCGGCAGGCCGGTGACCTTGGTCGTCAACGCTGCCCGTAGGACCGCGCCGATGTCGGCGGTCGGCTGGATGTTAGCGATGTAGGCATCGTAGTCCACAGTATTGCTCGTGGAATCCGGGAACACCAGTTTGAAGTTCCGCAGAGTGCGGGCGTAGGAGTCCGTCCGCAACGCGATGTGAACCACGTTGGACGGCCTCCAGTTGAAGTCTCCCGCCACGTTGTCGCCGTCCGCAAGGCCGGGGATGTATTCCCGGAAGAATCCGGCGCTGTCGTGGCTGGTCACGTCAAGCAGATCGAACTTGACAGAGGGGCCGGAAATCTTCATCATTTCCGGGATGGTGGTAAACACCTCGGGACTGGCACCGTCGCCAATCTTGAGTAGTGTTCCGTTAGCGATGATTGCGATACTCATGGTCAATTCTCCTTTTTCAGTATTCAGGTTCGGTATTGCCGTCTCCGGGATCACCCGGCTTCCGTGGATTCTGCCCTGGGTAGGCCCAGGGGTGTTCCCCGATAGCCTGATGCTTCTCCATTTTGCCTACCCACAGTGTAGCATATTGGCAGTAAATACATTCGTAGTTTGGATACCCCCGCCACTCCGTAATTCGGTATCCCCGCGCCTGATCTAGATCCCCTGGGATGATGATTAGGGGCTCATGGCGAGGTTTTGCGGGGCTACTTGGCATGTTGGGGCCTCCGAGGGGGCTGCTGGGCCTCTACGGCCCTTAGAATTGCGGGATCTAACCCTCGTTTACGCCACTTTTGGACCAGATATTCCTTTCTTTTGTGGAAGATAGCTACAGGGTTGAGGCCATCGGCTTCCATGTTAGGCCAGCTAGACCTAATGTTTCTATGGAGATATGTCATTCCACCGAAGTACTTATTGCCCCAGCCTTTCTCCCTCATTTGAAAGTAGAAGTCGTCATCTTCAAAGCCCCATCCTGGCTCACCGAACGGACCCTCTACATCAAACCGAAGGCCCTGGCGAAACATATCAGACCGGAATAATCCATACTGAGTCCAAGCGACCTTGATGTCATCTCTTACGCGGCTCTCCTGGATCTCCAAGAACCTACCAACAGCCTTGACACGCTCTGTAGTGTAGTCCGAGGAGTAAGCGCCAATCACACCCAGAGTAGGGTGGCATTCCAGGTACTTTAGCATCACGTAGGAGCTGTAGGGGACCACTTCGATATCACCGTCCGTGAACAAGATATAACCAAAGTCCTGATAGGAGTTGAGCATGAAGTCAATAATCTGATTACGCGCTCGTGAAATACCTAGATTGCTGGGGTTCTTAATGATGTCCGTGCGGGCGGGATTCGGCGGGTGTTCTGAGCTAAATAGCGTCCTTTCAATAGCTTCCATTGTGCCGTCCTGAGATCCGTTATCTGTAATGATTACAGATCCCATGTTTCCAAGGGAGTGTAGACGGCGGGATTCTTGGACCAGAGCGAGGGCCGCTTCTGCGCTGGCATCCCTGGTATTCCAACACAACTCGGCTAGGAGGATATTATTACCCTTGGGGCCATCAGTCTGAGTGGCTTCCCACTCCGCATCAGTCATCCCAAAGTATGTATCTCTACCGTGCCCAAACCTCTTGCAATGGTCCATCATAGCAGTCTCATTCTTGAGAACATCAAATGCACAGTCAAGGCAGGAGTACCGCTCAACTCCAGACCATGTAGAGGTCGCGTATCTGTAGATATTTCTCATTCTAAGTTAATATCCCACCAGATGTAGAAGTCACAGATAGCCTGATGTGCCCCTAGCTTCCCGTCATAAAACTCCCTGTCCCCGGCGTGGTTAGACCCAAGGATGATGAAGCTGCCAGCAGCCCCTTTGTAGCAAGACAGTGTGAGCTTGACTAACTCCCTTAAGTTGACGGCGCTCAGATAGCTCTTATCCCAGCATGTGATCTGAAATCTGGTACGGCCTATACCACTATACCCGTCCATGCTCTCCAGCATCTTGCCTGCAATTTCCTGAAGGGTAATAGATGGGTAGATCGTCTCGGGATCTAGCGGGACTGGCGCAATACGGCTGACACTATTAGTAGTAACTTCAGAAGCTATAGTGGAGTTGCTTAGTAGCAACGTCCGTAGAGCGCCCATCCTGGTCAGGCTCATGAGGCCGCTCCTTCAATGAGTCCCTTAACTCCTGCTCGTACTCCACTTCGATAGGCCTCCTCATTGTCAAACACCGAATCTCTGATGACACCGTGAGCCGCCCGTCCCTCTGTTCCAAATTCCAAAAAAGGCGCATAATCAATTCCTGATTTGTTACGGGGATCGTTCTCTAGCTTCTGCCCTCCAGCCTGCAATACAATACGCGCTCGGTGGTCTCCCTCCTCTACAGCAACCAATTCGATGGAGTCTCTGGAGGCCCCTGTATCGACCGGCCAATCCTGAGTAGCCTGTTCCAACATCGGTTGGGCAGCTTCCAACATAATAGCAGCAAGTGCATGTCCGTTAATCTCCGCTCGTATTTTGTCCAGACCAAAGGTGTTGAGCTGAATGCCCACCTGAGATCCTGATTCACGGGAGCGACGGCCTGTAGTCTGTCGAACTAGGCTAGCCATTGGGCTCAATGACCTCCAGGCGTAGACGAGTGCTGAATTGGTTGCCGTCTTCCTCATTGCCAAGGATGTTGAAGATAGTACCATCAACAATAACCAACATGGACGTAGGGTCTATCTGGGGGAAGTAACCCTTAATCTTGAGTTGGCGAGTCTTAATGACCCTGGTCACCTTCCCAATACGCTCCTCGTTATCAGTGGGGCGGATGAGGATTAAGGGACCGATGCGACAGCTAAGATCCTCTAGGCCGGGGATGTCAGAGGGTGTGCCATCAACCCATTGGCCAGTATCACTCTCCTGTGTACGATTCCTGTTCTGAACGGTACATTTACTCGGGAAGAAGTCAGTCAGTGAAGCCCCAAGGCGGGGGTCTAGGATGGATCGCATTAGTTCCCCTCGCGCATCCAATCCTTGACAATCTTTTCCTTGAGAGCTGGTGAGTCATAGATGTTGATCTGTTCAGCCACGTCGAAGTCAGAGACCTGCATTTCATCACTGAACACTTGATCCCGTAGAGACTTGGCCCTCTCGCGTAGAGCCTTGGCCAATGCGGGGCCATCCGTCTCCAGGTCAAGCAGCTTGATCTTTTTCTGAATGAGGGCTTGATTGTTGGCAATAGCGTCCAGGGCATCAGCAGCCGGTAGCCGTAAATCAGCGGAGTCAGCAGAGGCCTCCAGGTCAATAAAGGCCTGGATATCCTCGTCAGAGATGAGCACATGACGATAGCTGACCGTAATGTTGCCCACAGCCGGGGCCGCGCTGAAGACGATAACCCCAGTGTCTTCCTCTGGTGTTGAAGTGATTGGACTTAGCGAAGGTGTAATGATTACAGTTCCGACCACCATCGGGAAATTGGACACTTGACAGTCAACCTGGACACCATCCAAGGCAATGACTTCCCTTGCGTACAGGGGTTTGTCAGAGATGAGCGCTCGAATGGTGTCTATGGCTGACATTGGTTATTTCCCTTTCTTCTTACCGCCCCTAGCTTCCTCCAGGGCCGGTTCCTTGAGGTCCACAGTCTCTCCTTGTGGCTCAGGGGCCTTGGGACCCAAATCAGCCCTCAGCCCCCGAATCTCATCAAGGATTGCCCGCTGGTAGAACTCCCCCGCCGTCATTGGCTGGGGGAGTCCATCAGGACGTACGGGCATGACTAGGTGCCGTCTCCTTCAGACGCGACGGTCATCTTCGGGTCAACCCGAATCGCGCCGAAGAAATGACGGATCTTGTAGTCGATGCCGTCGTTGTCGAAGTTGCCCTCCATGATGCCGGAAGGACCACCACCGATGAGAATCTGGTCGGAATCCTTCATATACATCTGGGGGTTGCGATGGCCACGGAGGAAGCCGTGAGCCAATGCGGGCCGCTGCCCATTGCTGGGGTTGGCGAAGAGGTACCACTGGGTATCCCTGATGCCACTCGCCGTACAGACGATGGGCAGGTACGGATTGACCTTCAGCTCAAACTTCGCCTTCATCCAATTGAGGGCGATAAGCTCGGTGTTGGTTGCGCCGCCAGCCTCATGCAGCCGGATTTGCAGGCCGTTGAGCATGTTCTGAGCCGTGATGCTCAGAGCCGGTCCCACGACCAGCGTAAACATGTCGATCATGATCGGCTCCCCGTCCGCGTCAACCTGCTTGGACAGGATCGTCATAGCAGTCTGAAGGGCCGGGATAGACAGCGCCGGGTTGCCAGTAACAATGTTCCCGTTGCCGCCCGTATAGAAGGAAGCGTGAGGGCCAGTGGACGCAACAAACTGCTGCGTAACCGTCTTCTCTTCCAGCCGTCGTGCGCCGATGGCCATCTGCATGGGCCGCGAGTCCATCGAGTTGAGATCGTCATTGACGACCAGCTCGAAGCTGAGACCATACCGGCGACCATACTTCACCACAGCCAACTGGTAGCGGGCCTCGGTGAACGTGATCTCCGGGTAGGGTCCCTCTTCCTTCACCTTCTCCAGCACAGAGCTGCCGCCGTCGATGGTCAGCAGATTCAGGTTGCGGAAGTCCT
>Ga0137461_1000343_pt1 | contig 10497 bp, 10 predicted proteins | sample EasRivERMGT746_2_FD_104650 | JGI IMG/M metagenome (GOLD analysis project Ga0137461, IMG submission 104650) | Soil microbial communities from meander-bound floodplain in the East River, Colorado, USA - East River MetaG ERMGT746_2 | ecosystem: Environmental > Terrestrial > Soil > Floodplain ... | reverse complement strand
CCTTTGCGCGGCGGGTTGAGCACGATCAAATCGATTTTCGCCAGCGATTGCCGCCACTGCGCCAGCGTCGCCGCCACGTCGCCGGCGATGAATCGGCAGTTGCCGCGCCCGTTGCGCCGGGCATTTTGTTTCGCCGTCGTGATCGAGAGTTCACTATCGTCCACCGCCCACACTTGACGGGCCGTGGGCGCAAGATAAAGCGAGATCGGCCCGACGCCGCAATAGAGATCGAGCACCGTTTCGGTGCCGGATAAGTCGGCCAAGCTGCGCACATGCTCGTAAAGCTTTCGCGCGGTAAATGGATTGGCTTGAGAAAACACCCCGGCGGGAAAGACCAGCTTCAAATCGCCGATCCGCTCCATCAAAGTGTCGCGCCCGCCGAGGCATCGATAGCTATCGCCCCAGATGACGTTGCCACGCTGCTCGTTGACGTTTTGGATCACGCCGGTGACGAAAGGAAAACGGTGATGCAACGCGTCCGCCAACAACCCGCCGTGGGGCAAAGCGCGATGACGCGTTACCAAGGTCACAGACATCTCCTTGCGCGCGAAACTGTAGCGAAAGTCGAGATAGCGCAGCTCGCCGCTATCGTCGCGCTCGTCATAGGGCAGGATGCCGAGCTCCATGATTTTTTTCTTCAAATAGAAAAGCACTTGATTGACCGGCCGCGGATGCACCGGACAGGCGGAAATATCGATCACGCTGTGGCTCTGCGGCACATACAATCCCGTGGCAATCTCGCCGCGGTTACGCCGCACCACGAGCTTGACCCGCGCCCGATAACCCAAGCGCTCGGGCGACGGCGCCACCGCCGGCACTTCGACCGCAGTCAGCGAAGCGTAGTCGGCGAAGGCGCGCCGCACGATCGCGCGCTTGCGCAGCAGCTGCTCGGGATAAGGCACTTTGATGAACGGACAGCCGACGCAGTTGGGAAAATGCGGGCAGTGCGCCTCGTATTCGCCGCTGCCGCGCGCTGCGCCATCGCGCCGGGGCGCCGGCTTGGGCCGACGCTGAGCTGCCGTTTTCGATCTTGTAACCATTGAGGAATCCTAACGCTCGCCGTCTGCCGGCACAATCGAGCGCTCTTCGTCGCTGAATTTCACCAGCACGCGCTTCGACCATTTGCTCTGGAACACAATAATTTATACAGGTATTGAATCGTAAAGACAGGCACCAATCCGACGAATTGAACGTCTGGAACGGCTTGCCTTCGATAAACTCAGGCCCTGACCCGTTCGATATACTCAGGGTCATGGTGAGGGAGATCGAACCATGAGCATGCCGAAGGGAACGCTTTGAACGGTTTTCTAGGAGTAAAAATGACCAACGAGGTTAAATTCATCGACACGACAGTGCGCGACGGCAACCAGAGCCTTTGGGCGTTGAACATGAAAATCGGTTCCATGCTGCCGGCGTTGTCGCACATGGACGAAGCCGGTTTCGAGTCGATGGAATTTTTTCTCAGCGTCATATTCAAGAAATATGTCCGCGAGCATAAAGAAAATCCTTGGTACTGGTTGAAAGAAGGCACCCGGCGCATCAAGAAAACTCGCCTGCGCTACCACGGCGGCATGCACAGCGCCTTCGAGAAGACGCCCCATTGCATTCTCAAACTTTTAGTTGAACGGCTGGTTTCCTACGGCCTGACGCTGACGCGCACGTCGAACTGCTGGAACGACTACACGGCATTTAAAGAAGAGATCGACGACTTAAGAAATCACGGCATGGACACGGTGGCGAATCTGATCTACTCGGTCTCGCCGCGCCACACCGACGAATACTACGCGATAAAAGCCAAAGAAGCGGCGGCAAGCAACCCGTGGAGGATCTGTTTCAAAGACGTCGGCGGCCTGCTCACCCCCGACCGCGCGCGGACTTTGATACCGGTGGTGCTCAAAGCCGCCGGCGAAATACCCGTCGAATTTCACGCCCACTGCAACAGCGGCCAAGCGCCGCTGAATTATCTCGAAGGCGTCAAGCTCGGCATGCGCATCCTGCACACCGCCATTCCGCCGCTGGCCAACGGTTCATCGCAACCGTCGGTGTTTAACATCGCGAATAATTTGAAAGCTCTCGGCTACGACCCGCAGGTCGACTTGAAAGCGCTCGAGCCGGTGGTGAAACATTTCACCGAAGTGGCCAAACGCGACGGCCTGCCCATCGGCAGACCGATGGAATACGACGAGTCGATGTATCAGCATCAGGTTCCCGGCGGCATGATTTCCAACATGCGCCATCAGATGAAGATCGTCGGCATGGAAGACAAGATGGAAGCGACGCTGGAAGAAGCCGGCGTGGTGCGCAAGGATTTCGGCTATCCGATCATGGTCACGCCGCTGTCGCAGTTCGTCGGCACTCAAGCGGCGATCAACGTCATCGTCGGCGAGCGCTACAAAGAAGTTCCCGACCAGAATATTCAGTACGCTTTGGGAATCTGGGGCAAGGAAGCGGTCGAAGTCATGGACCCCAACGTGCGCGACAAAATCCTCAGCCGCCCACGCGCCAAAGAATGGACGCATTGGGAACAACCGGAGCCGACGTTACACGAGATGCGCCAGAAATACGGCGCGCAGCTTTCCGACGAAGATCTGATCCTACATTACTTCGCCGGCGAAGATTACGTCAAAGCGCTCCCCGACCACGGCAAACCCAAAGAATACATCGACGCAACCCAGCCGCTGGTGAAAATCATCGAGCAGCTATCGAAGCGCAAAGATTCCAATCAGGTTTATATCAAACAGCCCGGCTTCACGATGAGAATGGAAAAACGCGCGACGGTTTAGAGAAGAGAAGTTCTGACTTCTGACTTCTGACTTCTGACTTCTGACTTCTGACTTCTGACTTCTGACTTCGAACGGCTTGAACGTTTTGAACGATTGGAACGTTTTGAACACCGTCGCGGCTGCGATGCGGCGGCTACGGATCATCCCCTTCAGACGCCGCGCCCGGCGCCAAATGGCTGACATCACCCCAAGTGAGCAGCAGCCAGTTTCCTTCCTCATGGGCGAAGACGTTTAAGCCGGCGTTGACGAATTCAAAGCGGCGCGGCGCTTCCAGGGAAATCTCCAGCGTGTGGCGAAAAAATCCGCTCACCACGCCACCGTGCGTCACGACGACGATCTGCTCGCCTTGATGTCTCGCCGCCAGCTCATTTAAGCAGGCCATATTGCGGACCACCTGCTGGACCATGCTTTCGCCGCCGGGAATCTCATAGCTGGGTCCGTGCGCGCGCATCAGGCGGCGCTCTTCGGGATATTTCGCGCCGATCTCCTCACCGTTGAGCCCTTGAAAAATACCCAGATGGCGCTCGCGCAAACGCGCGTCAGTAACGATCTCGTGTCCCGTTACGCTGGCGATCTCGCGCGCCGTCTGCACCGCCCGTCCGAGATCGCTGCTGTAGAGCGCCGCGAACTTCTCCCGGCCAAGCCGCGCGGCCAGCGATTTTGCTTGCGCCACGCCGCGCTCCGTCAGCCGGCTATCGAGATGGCCCTGGCGAATGCCTGCTGTATTCCACTCGGTCTCGCCGTGGCGAACGATGATGATTTGCGTGCGGTTCATTAGTTTTTGACTTTGTGGTTCTTTTTTAGTCTCATGGCCCCGATGGCAAAGTCAAACAGCAAATCCATCGATGGAGCATTTCAATGCCGTTGTTAAAACGCGACACCGAAATCTTCTACGAAACCCACGGCCAAGGAACGCCGTTCCTCTTCTTCAGCGAGACCGCCTGCGCCGGCGATATTTGGAACGCTCATCAGGTGCCGGAGTTTTCCCGCGACCATCTAGTCATCACCCATGACTATCGTGGCACCGGAAAGTCGAGTTCGTCGGCGGCACAATATTCCTGCGACGACTTTGTCGACGACGGCGTGGCGATCTTAGAGCATTTGAATGCCGGCCCGGCCATTGTCCTCGGCCATTCAATGGGCGGGCGGGTTGCCATGCTGATGGCGCTCAAATATCCCGACAGAGTCAAAAAACTTATCGTCGCTTCCAGCGGCCCGGGCGTTGCCGGCGCGCCGCCGATCCCGTTCAAAATGTGCAAGGAGATGGTCGAGTGGGGTTACGAAAAATATGTCCGTGAGCATACCCTTGAAGTCGGTTGGACGCGCGAATATATCAAGCAGCATCCGGATCGCGTCGAAAGTTTTTTGCGCATCCGCATGAACAACTTGCCGACGCTGGAAAACTATTTGCGCCACGTCGTCGCGCGCCAGGCTTGCGATGTCAGTGCCCACGTGCAAGAGCTAAAACAGCCGGCGTTGGTCATCGTCGGCGATCAAGACCACGGCTCGGCCACCGGCGCGTCGCACCGGGTCACGTCAGAAGCACTGGCGAAGGAATTGCCCAATGGCCAGTTTGCCGTGATCCCCAACGAAGCGCATAACTACTTCATGACCAACCCGGATGAAGCCCATCGGATCATCCGCAAGTTTTTGGATTCGACTTCGTAGTGCGCAAGCGCACCCTATTGGGAGATTGATCGAAATGACCACTGCATCCGCCGCCATCCTATCAGTGCTTTTTACGTTGATCGTCGGTTCGCTCTCCAGCCATGCCGCGGAGAGCCAAACTGAAAAAATTCGGGTCGCGATCTCGGCGATCACCACCAGCCAGGTCAACGTCTGGGTGCCGCTCGCAACCGGATTCTTCAAGAAGCATGGCCTCGACGTTGAACTGGTCTACATCAGCGGCGCGCCGGTCGGGGCGGCCGCGTTGCTGGCGGGCGAGGTCGCCATCAGCCAAGGCGGCGTCACCGGTTCGATCACCAGCAACATGCGCGGTTCGGGAACGTATATCATTCTCGGCGGCGCCGATCGTTTTCCATATCAACTCGTCGTACCGCCGAGTATCAAGCAGCTGAGCGATCTTAAGGGCAAACGCTTCGCGATCTCACGCATCGGCTCCGCCGATCACACGGCAACCATGTTCGTGTTGCCAAAGTTAGGCATTCAGCCGGACAAAGAGCTGAACCTTGTTTCCGTTGGCTCCGTGCCGGCCCGCTTCGCCGCATTGGTCAACGGCTCGGTGCAAGGCGCTCTGTTGATCCCGCCCGAGACAGTGAAAGCGAAGGAACTGGGCTACCGTGTGCTCAGCAATTTTGCCGACATCGAGATCAACTATCAGCAGAATGGCGTTTATACGACGCGGACGCTTATCAACAAGCGGCCCGACATGCTGCGCCGATTTGCCACCGCCTACTCTGAAGGGAATCATTACATTCATACCAATTCCGAAGGCACGCAGAGAATCATGCGCAAATATTTGCAAGGCGACGAGAAAGCGATCCGCGAGGCCTACACCGAAGTGGTGCTCAAGGCGACGCCGAAGATTCCCTATCCGAGCAAACCCGGCATCCAAACACTAATAGACTTTCTCGCGAAGACAGCACCGGAAGCGGCAAACGCGAAACCCGACGACTTCATCGACACCAGATTCGTCAAAGAACTGGAAGACAGCGGTCTTTACACGCGGTTGTATCGCTAGAATAAAAACGAGATTGAGATCATTATCCAGCCAAAGGAGAAAACCATGTTCGGCAAAATCCGCCACATCGCCATGTACACGCATAACCACGCCGCGGTCGATAACTTTTATCAGAAAATTTTCGGCATGCGGCGCATGACCAGCAATACTCTAGACGAAACCGGCAAGCAGAACGCCAATCGCGGTCACATCAGCGACGGCGTCATCGGCCTCGCGATTCTCTCGCGCTACGCCGGCATGCAGTCCGGCATGGATCACTACGGCTTCGAAGTCCAAGACATCAAAGAATACGTCCGGCGCATGGAGCGAGACTATCCCAAGACTCTCATCGCCAAAGGCTTGGATTACGTGCCCTTCGCCGGCCTGCGTAGCTACGATCCCGCCGGCACCCAGTTCGACATCGCCCAAGCCCATGTCGCCAACGTGCGCGAAGGCTATAACCAGTCGGGCTGGGATCAGCCGCGCTGGATCAATCACATCTCGATCCGCGCCAACGATCCCGGCCAAGTCGCCGAGTTCTACGAAAAAATCTTCGAGCTCAAAGAAGCGGAAACCTACAAAGACGACGGCGCCATCTGCATGACCGACGGCAAAGTGAAACTGCTGCTGCGCCCGCGCGACCAAAGTCTTTACCGCGGCCTGCGCGAAGGTCTCGATCACTTCGGTTTCAAAGTCGACAGCCTGGAGCAAGCTAAAAAAGATCTAGACGATCTGGCGGCCGGCGATCCCTACACACCGAGCGGCCGCTTTGTCGGCGGCAATGGCAAGAAGAACGAAGAAAACTTTCGCCGCTGCTGCCTGGGCCAGCACTTCATCGCTGATCCAGACGGCGTGCTGATCGATCTTTCGCAGTAAATAGTGAGTAGTTAGGAGTAAGGCGTCCCCTCCCCTAACTCCTCACTACTTACTCCTTACTATTTACTGTGAATTAATTGAGCGTGCGCGGCACGCCTTCCGAATCGGTTTCCGCCGGACCAGCGCCGAGCCGGAGCAGATCGACGAGCATGGTTTCGCGATCCTTCAGCGTCGGCGCTTCCAGCAGCGCCTGTTTTTCGGCCGGATGAAACGGCATTGAGACACCGAGTAGATTGACCAATTCCAGATCGGAGAATTTCTCCGCCTGATCCGGCCGCACTTGCATGCCGTGGGCCTTGCCGTAAAGCGCCAGCGCTTCGAGCAGCGCGGCGCGCTGACAGTGCCAGCCGTGTTCCAAACTGGCGTCGGGAAATTCCTGATAAATCGCTTTGACGCGCCGGTAACCGCGCTGCAAGGAAAACTCTTCGGCAAAACGAAATCGGTTGACGCCTTTGAGCTGAACAAAAAAACGCCCGTCCGCGAGCTTCTCCGACTTCTCGATGTAACCGGCGCAGCCGACTTTGTACAAGTCGGGAACCGCGTCCGCCGCATCGTGTTGCGGTCCGCGATTGTCGTTTTGCGGCGCGAAGGGTTGGATCATGCCGAAAATTTTGTCGCCGTGGAGCGCGTCCTCGACCATGTTGCGATAGCGCGGCTCGAAGATATGCAGCGGCAAAACCGTCCCCGGCAAGAGCATTACACCGGTTAAGGGAAACACCGGTAAGATTTCCGGCAATTCTACTTGTGGAATATTCATCGCCACCCGCTTAACCTCGACATGATTTATTTATAAGTCATGGCAGCGAAGCGGTCAAGGCAGCCGCACGCTTGCTTTTTACCACGGCGTTATTCTACTTTAGCGCCAATCTCAGCGCGTCGGCGCCGGCGAGAAAGGGCAATACATCGTGGCTGAATTTGTTCCGGTCGAACTGGACAAGGCAAAAGAGTTTCTCAAGAACCAACATTACGGCGTCTTGGCGACCCGTCGCAAGAATGGCGGCTTGCAGATGTCGCCGGTGACCTGCGGTCTTGACGGCGAAGGGCGCGCCATCATTAGCAGCAGAGAAACCGCCTACAAGGTTAACAATCTGCGGCGCGACCCGCGCGCTGCGCTGTGCGCCTTCACGCCCAACTTTCACGGCGGCGGCTGGGTGCAGATCAACGGCCGCGCGGAAATCATTTCGTTGCCGCGCGCGCTTGACACCTTGGTCTATCTCCAGCGGCAAGTCTACGGCGAGCACAAGAGCTGGCCGGAATTTTATGAGAGAATGGCGCGCGAAAAGCGCGTGATCATCAGCATCACCATCGAAAGCTTCGGGCCCAGCGTGCGAGGTTAAACATATGAAAAACAATCGACAACGACGGCGGCGTAATACACTCCAAGCGTTCTGCTTTTGTCTTGTCTGCGCATGGGTCAGCGCCGGCGCTCATCAGCCAATCGCGCTTGCGGCGGAGCGGGAAAAATTTCTCACCGGCCAAATGTTGGTTGCCACGCCGGAGATGAAAGATCCGCGCTTCGCCGAAAGCGTGATTTACCTGGTCAAGCATGACGGCAAAGGCGCCATGGGACTGGCGGTCAACAAACCCTTGGCCAAGACCGAGCTGAATGAATTGCTCAAAGGTTTCGGCGTCGAGGCAAAAAACTTACAGCGCGAGATCACCATCCACTACGGCGGCCCGGTCTCCAGGCGCCAAGGGTTTCTGCTCCACAGCGACGATTTTTTCTTGGCGGCGACCAACAAAATCGCCAACGGCATCGCCGTGAGCTCCGACAGCCAGATGCTCGAAGCTCTGGCGCGCGGTTACGCGCCGCGCCAGTCGCTCTTTTTGCTCGGCTACGCCGGCTGGGCGCCCGGACAACTGGAAGTGGAACTGAAAATGAATTCTTGGTACATCATTCCGAGCGACAAGTCGTTGATCTTCAGCGACGATGCCGATAAGAAATGGCGCCAGGCGATGGATAAACGGCAGACCCCGCTGTGAGCGAAAAGAAAATTCCGAGCCATCGAGATTACCGGAGCAAAAATGAAAATCGTCAGACTCTACACCGCCAACGATCAGAAATCGCACTTCGAGGAAATTGACATGAAGTTCGGCGGCAACCAACCCATGCTCACCACCGACGCGCGCGCCGCCAGCAGCGCGGTTTTTCGCTGCGCGCCGGTGGGTCTGGTCATCGACCGTCATCCAGCGCCGCGCCGCCAATTTCTCGTCACCCTGTCGGGCGCTTGGGAGATCGAAGCGAGCAACGGCGTCAAGCGGGTTTTCAAAACCGGCGATGTCATGCTGGCAGACGACACTTCAGGCGAAGGCCATATCTCGCGCGTTCTAGGGAACGAGCCGCATATTTTCATGACCGTGCCGTTGGCGGATTAGAATTTCGTTCAAACCGCTCAAACCGTTCGACTAAATAGTTCGAGAGAAAAGAATGTTGCGCATCGCCGTTCCGGACTTAGTGTCCAACTCTTATTTTCCGATAATCGCCGCGGTTGAGATGGGCTTCTTCAAGGAAGAAGGCTTCGACGCTTCGGTGGATTTATTATTTCCAATTCCAAAAACCTTCGAAGCCCTGCGCGACGGCGATCTCGACTTTGTCGTCGGCTCGGCGCATGCAACCTTGCTGGCGTTTCCCGAATGGCAGGGCGCGAAATTACTCGCCGCCTGCGGCCAACACACCTACTGGTTTCTGGTCATTCGCAGCGATTTAAATCCTCAGCGCGGCGACCTGAGCGTGGTCAAAGGCTTGCGCATCGGCGCCGCCCCCGGCGTCAATCTAAGTCTCCAGCGCATGCTGGTCGAAGCCGGCATCGATCCGGAGAAAAACGGCGTCCAAATCATGCCGATCCCCGGCGCGGCGGGGCCGAATGTCTCCTTTGGCCTGTCGGCGGCCAAAGCGCTCGAAGAAGGTAAACTCGATGGTTTCTGGGCCAATGGCATGGGCTGCGAAGTGGCGCTGCGGCGCGGCGTCGGCGCTATGGTTCTCGACGTGCGCCGTGGCGACGGCCCCACCGCCGCACGTCACTACACCTTCTCGGCGCTGGTGGCGACTGAAAAGAAAATCAAAGACAATCCCCAGTCGGTACGCGCGGCGATTCGCGCCCTGATGAAGGCTCACAAAGCGCTCAAGGCCGATGCCAACCTCGCCACCGCAGTCGGCAAGAAAAGATTTCCGCCCTCCGAAGCCGAATTGATCGCCGAGCTGGTGCGCCGCGATCTACCCTACTACGATTGCAATATACCCGCGGAAAAAGTCACCAGCATGAACCGCTTCGCCCAGGATATCGGCCTGCTAAGCGCGCCCGTGCCCTACGACCAAGTGGTCGCCACTCAGTTCAGCCACCTGTGGAACCAACCGGTATAAATTCCGCGACCGAATTCGGAAGATTTCTCGCAAAGCATGCCCTGAGCACGGTCGAAGGGGCGCAAAGGTGACGGGCCGAGGCATGTCTCATCCGAGCGAATGCGAGGGATCTAGGAAAGATTTCTCCCGGAGCTTGTCCTGACCCATTCGACCAGGCTCAGGGTCATGCTGAGGGAAATCGAAGCATGAGCTTTGTCGAAGGGGTCGAAATGACATCAATTCCGAACTTAGCGCCTTTGCGCCTTTGCGCCTTTGCGGGAGAATTCCCCATCTTTCAGCCTGATAATCACGCCGAGATCTCGCCAGCCGAAAAATTATCGGCCTGACGCTTTGAATTTACGCCGCCAAACGTCCAAGATGAAAGCGAATAGAGCAAAACAGCGGGCCGCGGGCCACGCGCGTAGTTTTTATTAAAAGCCAGCCAAACCGGGAACCTTTTGTTGAAGCCAGTGTCTAATCAACCTGAACCCATGCTGTCTGAAGCGATCAGCGACGCTGAATGCGTCCAGAGGTTGCAGCGCGGCGAGACGGACGCCTTCGAACCGCTAATTCGTCGGCACCAGAAAACGATCTTCAATTTGGTCTACCGAATGTTAGGCGATTACGATGAAGCCGCGGAGGTCTCTCAGGAAGTATTTCTGTCGGCCTACCGCGCCATCGGCACGTTTCGTGGCGATGCCAATTTTTCGACTTGGCTTTATCGTATCGCGCTCAACCAGGCGACCACCCGGCGCAAAAGCCTCAACTTGCGCCAACAACGCTTCGTCGCCATTGAAAACAGCGACCCGGTGAGCGAT
>Ga0137461_1000342_pt1 | contig 10515 bp, 11 predicted proteins | sample EasRivERMGT746_2_FD_104650 | JGI IMG/M metagenome (GOLD analysis project Ga0137461, IMG submission 104650) | Soil microbial communities from meander-bound floodplain in the East River, Colorado, USA - East River MetaG ERMGT746_2 | ecosystem: Environmental > Terrestrial > Soil > Floodplain ... | reverse complement strand
TGATCGCCATGATGCAGCGCGTGCGCCAGCCGTTTAACGTTAACGCGGCGGCGCAGTGGGCGGCGCTGGCGGCTCTGGATGATACCGAGCATGTGCAGCGAAGTTTAGAAGTTAATCGGCAGGGGCTTGCGTATCTGCAAGCGGAGTTTAACAAACTTGGATTGGAGTATGTGCCGAGCCAGGGAAATTTTATTTTGGTGCGCGTCGGCAAGGGCCAGGAAGTTTTTCAGCAGCTGCTCGCTCAAGGCGTGATCGTGCGCCCCATGGGCGGCTACAAGTTTCCCGAGCATATTCGGGTGACCATCGGGACTATGGAAGAGAACCGCATGTTCATTGCAGCGTTGCAAAAGGTGATCGAGAATTTTTAGCAATTTAGGAATGGTAATTATCGTGGCGGTGATGTTTGACAAGATGGTGCTGGCGGGGGTGGGACTGATTTGCGGTTCCCTGGCCCTCGACATGCGCCGGCACAAGCTGGTCAATCAAATTGTCGGCTACGGCCGCAGCGAGGGCAATCTGAAGCTCGCCAAGAAAAAAGGCATCATCGACAGCTATTTTCTGCGCCAAGCGGATTTTCCAATCGGCGTCGATTTTCTCATGATGGGCACGCCGGTGCAGACGATCGTGCCGTTGACCGAGGCATTTCTGCCAAAGCTCGAAGCGGGCTTGATCGTCAGCGACGTCGGCAGCGTCAAGGGCGAGATCGTCCGCGGCATGGAAAAATTGCTGCCGAAGAACATTTATTTTGTCGCCGGCCATCCGATCGCCGGCAGCGAGCAGTGGGGCGCCCAGGCGGCGCGGGAGAAATTATTCGTGCGCCATCGCACGGTTCTTACTCCGAGCCACAAGACCAACGAAAAAGCTTTGCGCAAAGTCGCCGCGCTGTGGCGTAAAGTCGGCGCCGATGTCGAGATCATGCATCCGGAGGTTCACGATCGCCTGCTCGGCGTGATCAGCCACTTGCCCCATGTGCTGGTTTACGCGCTGGTCAATGCGCTGGAGCGGACCCATTTGAAAGGCGTCGATCTTAAGAGTTACTGCGCCGGCGGTTTCAAAGATTTCACTCGCATCGCTTCGAGCCGGCCGGAATTGTGGCGCGACATCTGTCTGATGAACCGCAAGGCGCTCGGCCGTTCACTCGGCGATTACATAAAGTATCTCGAACTACTCAATGGCTGGATTCAAACTGAAAAGGGTACCCTGTTGGAGCGCGAGTTCGCCAAGGCATTCGCGGCGCGGGCGCAAATTCCGTAGCGGCTGCAAGATCATGAGGTTACTGTTGATTTCCATAGAGGAAGTTTTCACCACGAAGGACACGAAGTTGGAGTTTAAGGGAGCGCGGACATTCTTGTCCGCGTACTGCCGCGGGTTAGAAAACCCGCGCTCCTTTGAAGAAGTGTTCACGCGCGGCGCGCAAATTTTCAACTATGGTAATTCGAAAGGGCGCGAATGATTGACGTTCCGAACTTCGTGCTCTTCGTGTCCTTCGTGGTGAATGAAATCCTGGTGAACGTGCCAGGCTTCACATGGAAAAGTCTGATGACCATAAAATGAAGCAAATCGAACCAGTGAAGAAACCGCTGCGCGGCGATATCAGCGTGCCGGGCGATAAATCCATCGCCCACCGCGCGGTGATTTTTGGCAGCATCGCCCAAGGGCGCACACGGATCTTCAATCTGTCCGGCGGCGACGACAACTCGCGCACGGTGCGGGCGTTTCGCCAGATGGGAGTCGAGATCGGGCGCGACGGCGATGCACTTTGCATCGAGGGCAAAGGCTGGCAAGGACTTCATGCACCGGGGCAAGCGATCGATTGCGGCAACTCGGGCACGACCATGCGGCTCATGTCGGGTTTGTTGGCGGGGCTGCCGTTTCATAGTGAACTGGATGGCGATGGCTCGCTGCGCCAGCGGCCGATGCAAAGAGTCATCGATCCATTGATGCAAATGGGCGCCAAGATTCGCAGCAAGAGCGCCAACGGTTTGGCGCCGCTGGAAATCGACGGCGGCGGTTTGCATGGGATACGCTACCGCATGCCGATCGCCAGCGCCCAGGTAAAATCGGCGATTCTTCTTGCCGCGCTGCAAGCGCAGGGCACGACCACGGTGGAAGAGCCGCAGCCGTCGCGCGACCACACCGAAGTAATGATCCGCGGTTTCGGTGGCGAGCTGTCGGTGCATAGCGCGGGCATTTCAGTTAAAGGCGGTCAATCGCTCACCGGCCAAGAGGTGCGCATTCCCGGCGATATTTCATCGGCAGCGTTTTTTTTGGTCGCCGCGGCGCTGGTTCCCGGTTCGGAGGTGACGATTCGCAATGTCGGCTGCAATCCGACTCGCGACGGCATCGTCGAAATTTTACAGCGCATGGGCGCTTCGGTTGAAATGTTCAATCAGCGGGCGGCCGCCGGCGAGAGAGTCGCGGATTTCACGGTTGTCGGTAGCAAGCTCAACGGTATCGATGTTGGCGCGGATTTAGTCGCGCGGACCATCGATGAGTATCCAATCCTAGCGATTGCCGCCGCGGTGGCGGAGGGAGTGACGACGTTTTCCGACGTTAAAGAATTGCGCTACAAGGAGTCGGATCGCATTGCCGCAATGACCGAGGGGCTGAGAACCCTCGGCGTTCACGTCGAGGAGCGCGAAGACGCCATGACGATCCATGGCGGCGCGCGCCTTAAAGGCGGCGCCATACGCAGCTTTGCCGATCATCGCATCGCCATGTCGTTTGCCATTGCCGCGCTGGTGAGCGGCGCCGCGGTGGAGATCGACGACGGTGCTTGCGCCGATATTTCGTTCCCGACGTTTTTTCCATTGTTGGAGAAGATTTGTTTGCAATAACGGCGTATACAGAGGATAGTTTGCGCGGAAACGAGGTCGCCGGTGATTATCGCCATTGACGGTCCGTCGGGCGCCGGCAAGAGCACATTGGCGAAACGGTTGGCACGGGAACTGGGATTTACCTATTTGGATACCGGCGCGCTGTATCGCGCGTTGGCTCTCAAGGTCTTGCGTCAGGGCGTCGATTTGGCGGATGATGCGCGCATGGCGGAATTGCTCAGCTCCACGGCGATAGACTTGCGCGAAGAACGCGGTAAGCTAGTGGTATTGATGGATGGCCAGGATGTCGCCGGCGATATTCGCACGCCGGAAGTGAGCCAGACGGCGTCAAAGGCTTCGGCGCTGGGGAGCGTGCGCGCGCGCTTGCTCGAGTTGCAACGCGATCTCGGCAAGCGCGGCAGCGTGGTGGCCGAAGGGCGCGACATCGGCACGGTGGTATTTCCCGATGCCGAGGTGAAAATTTTTTTGGATGCCTCAGTGGGCGAGCGGGCGCGCCGGCGTTATCAGGAGCTGCGCGCCGCGGGGCGTTCGGTGCAGTTGGAAGAAACGCTACAGGAGATGGAAGAGCGCGACCGGCGCGATAGCGAGCGCGACTTGGCGCCGCTCTGCCAGGCCGCCGATGCCGTGCGCGTCGATTCATCGGCCGCCGATGCGGAACAGGTTGCGGCGATAGTTTTAGATTTGGTGAATCAACGCAGAGCGCGAAAAAATTAACGAGATCGGAGTTCGTTTTCATGGCTCAATTGGAAGATAAGCAAGGCGCAAACACAGGCGGCGCCAGCGAGTTTGAAGCGATGTTTGAGGAAAGCCTGCGCACGGTGAAGCCCGGCGGCGTGGTCAAAGGAAGAGTCGTCGGGATCACGGCGACCCATGTGTTGATCGATGTCGGTTACAAATCCGAAGGTCAAACCCCGATTCAAGAGTTCACCGACCGTCAGGGCAACGTGCAGGTAAAAGTCGGCGACGATGTCGACGTATATTTTGAAACCAACGAGGGCGAGGGCGGCGGCATCGTGTTGTCGCGCCAACGGGCGGAGAACCTCAAGGTCTGGGAAGATCTGGAAAGCGCCTTCAACGAAGGCCGGGGCGTCGAAGGAAAGATTCTCGGCAAGGTCAAGGGCGGCTTCAAAGTCGATGTCGGCGTGCCGGGATTTCTGCCCGGCTCGCACGTGGAAATTCGCCCGAGCCGCAACTTGGACCGCTTCATCGGCACCACCGACCGTTTCGCCATTCTTAAATTCAACCGGGCGCGCGGCAACGTGGTGGTTTCGCGCCGCGCTTTGTTGGAACAGGAACGCGACAGTCTCAAACAGGAAATTCTAAAAGTTCTTGAAGAAGGCGTGATCCTGGAGGGCACGGTTAAAAATATCACCGGCTACGGCGCGTTCGTCGATCTCGGCGGCATCGATGGTATCCTCCATATCAGCGACATGTCCTGGGGCCGTATTGCCCACCCGTCGGAGATCGTCCAGGTGGGCGACAAGGTCAAAGTGGTGGTGTTGAAGTTCGACACTGAAAAAGAGCGGATCTCGCTGGGCATGAAGCAGCTCACGCCCGATCCTTGGCACACCGTGGCGGCGAAGTTTCCCATCGGCGCGCGGGTTCAAGGCAAGGTGATTAGCTTGATGGATTATGGCGCATTCGTTGAACTGGAAAGCGGCATCGAGGGGCTGATCCATATTTCGGAAATGTCCTGGACCCGCAAGGTCACCCATCCGTCCAAGCTACTCCAGGTCGGCCAACCGGTCGAAGTCGTGGTCCTCAACGTCGACCCGGGACACCGCCGTATCTCGCTCGGCTTGAAGCAGATCATGGCCAATCCGTGGGAAGCGGCCAAGGAGAAGTATCCGGTGGGCGCGGTAATCTCGGGGCCGGTGCGCAACATCACCGACTTCGGCATCTTTGTCGGTATCGAAGAGGGCATCGACGGTCTCGTGCATATCTCCGATCTGCATTGGAATAAGAAGATCAAGCATCCCTCGGAGCTTTACAAGAAAGGCGACGTGGTGCAAGCCAAGGTGTTGGGTGTCAACGTCGAGAATGAACGCTTCTCCCTCGGCATCAAGCAAATGGCTCCCGATCCATGGCAAGTGGTCGCCAATCGCTATCCGGTGGGCTCCAAGCTCAAAGGCCAGGTGACCAGTGTGCCGGACTTCGGCGTGTTCGTGCGCATCGATGAAGGGGTCGAAGGATTGATTCACGTTTCGCAGTTGAGCTCGGAACGGGTCGACAAGCCATCGAGCCTCTACAAAGTCGGCGATGAGGTCGAAGCGGAAGTCGTCAGCATCGATCTCGCCGACCGCAAGATCGCTCTTAGCGTGCGCGCGCTGCGCCGTTCCGAAGAGCGTCAAGAGATGGAAAGCTATTTGAAGCGGGAAAAAGAGGGCGCCCGTTTTTCCTTTGAATCGCTGCTCGGCGATGAACTCCGTTTGGACCGGGATGAGGATCCCCAAGGCGGACGGAAAGGGCGCAGATAGCACGGCCTGACCGGTCGCCACTGACATGGCCAGGAAGCATTTCATACTGCGCGGGCTGGGCATTTTGTTCGCCCTGGCGCTGGCGCTTTTCACCGGCGTATTCTTTTTCGCCTATCTGAGCGGCGGCGATGCGAAAGTATTGGCGCTGTTTTCCGGCGACGGCGTCGGCGTGCTGCAGATCGAAGGGGCGATCGACGATCCGCGCACGGTCATCGCCGAGCTGCGCCGGTTACGTGAAATGCCTTGGATCAAAGCGATCGTGGTGCGGGTCGACTCGCCGGGCGGCGCGGTGGCGCCGACCCAGGAAATTTTTGCCGAGATCCAACGCTCGAAAAAAAAGAAACCCTTCATCGCTTCGATGGGTAGCATCGCCGCCTCGGGCGGCTACTATATCGCCGCGGCCTGCGACACGATCGTCGCCAATCCCGGCACCTTGACCGGCTCCATCGGCGTGATCATGCAGTTGAGCAACGTCGAGGAGCTGATGAAAAAGATCGGTGTCAAAGGTTATAATGTTAAAAGCGGCGCCAACAAAGACATCGGCTCGCCGTTTCAACCGCTCTCGGCGGAGGGCAAAGAAATTTTACAATCGTTAGTCGATAACGTTCATGGGCAGTTCGTCGCCGCGGTGGCGCAGGGGCGCGGCTTGGATGAAGCGCGGGTGCGCAAATTGGCCGACGGGCGGATCTACTCCGGCGCCCAGGCCAAGGATCTCGGCTTAGTCGACCAGTTCGGAACTTTGGAAGATGCCATCGAGCTGGCGGCGCGCCGGGCCGGCATCGCCGGTGAGCCGGCGGTCTATTACTCCCGCCCCGAGCTAGAACGCTGGTGGGAGCGCCTGTTCATGGGGGTCTTTGGCCGCCGCTTGCCGGGCGCCGAGCGCGGCTGGTTACGTTATGAGTGGTCGCCGTCTTTGCTGCAATGACGCTGCAATAATGACGGCAAATGTGCCATAGCTTCTGAGGGAGTGAGGGAGAAGATATGACCAAAAGGGACTTGATCGATGAAGTGAATAAGCGCTTTCCGCATTTATCCCGGCGCGATTCGGAAGTCATCATTAATGCTATCTTCGACTCCATGGTCGACGCCTTGGCGCAAGGCGACCGTATCGAGATTCGCGGTTTCGGCAGTTTCGTGGTCAAGCACAGACGCGCGCGCCAGGGGCGCAACCCCAAAAGCGGCGCGTTGGTCTCGGTGGCGGCCAAGCGCGTACCGTTCTTTAAAGTCGGCAAGGAGTTGCGCCTGCGCGTCGATGGCCAGCCCTACGACCCGGTCAAAGATGGAGACGATGCGTGAAGCAGCTCTGGGCGCCTTGGCGCATGGCCTACATCGATGAAGGCACCAGAGACGAGGGCTGCATCTTTTGCCTCAAACCGCGCGAGAGCGATTCCCGAGCGGCGCTGGTGTTGGCGCAAACCGAACATACGGTCGTCATGATGAACAAATACCCCTATAACAACGGCCATCTTTTGCTCGCGCCCAAACGCCATGAGAGCGATCTAGCGCGTTTGCCCAATGAAGCGTTCAGGGATCTCAACGAAAAATTGCGCCAAGCGATTGACATCGTGCGCCAGGTTTTCAATCCCGGCGGCATCAACTTGGGCATGAATCTGGGCAAATGCGCCGGCGCCGGCATCGACGCGCATCTGCATTGGCATGTCGTGCCGCGCTGGGAAGGCGATACCAATTTCATGCCGGTGCTCGGCGAGACTCGCGTGATGCCGCAGCATCTGCTCGATAGTTTCGACCGGCTCCAGCCGCATTTCAAAAATTTAGCCCATTAAAGTTTCACATCGACGTCAAAGTTCGTTAAAAAAAATTACAGGGAGGCCAGGACCAGTGAGTGAGGCAAAAACATTAGGGGATCTCAAAAAAAGCGGTGTCGCGGTTTTGACGGTGCGCGATGAAATGCGCAAGAATCTTCTGCGCCACTTGGAAAGCGGTCAACGCATCTTGCCGGGAATCGTCGGTTATGACGAGACCGTCATACCGGAAATCGAAAACGCGATTCTTTCCGGCCACCACATGGTCTTCCTCGGCGAACGCGGCCAGGGAAAGTCGCGCATCATTCGCGGCTTAATGAGCCTGCTCGACGAGCGCATTCCGATCATCGAAGGTTGCGAGATCAACGATAATCCTTACGCGCCGATCTGCCGCGCCTGCCGCAAGAAGGCCGCCGAACTCGGCGATGCGCTGGCGGTCCAATGGATCGACCGCGACCACCGCTACGGCGAAAAGCTGGCGACCCCGGACACCTCCATCGCCGATCTGGTCGGCGAGATCGATCCGATCAAAGTGGCCGAAGGACGTTATCTCGCCGACGAAGAAACCATCCATTACGGCCTGGTGCCGCGCACCAACCGCGGTGTGTTCGCCATCAACGAGCTGCCCGACTTGACCGAAAAAGTGCAAGTCGGTCTGTTCAACTTGATGGAAGAGAAAGACGTGCAGATCAAAGGTTACAAGATTCGCTTGCCGCTCGACGTGGTGATCGTCGCCAGCGCCAACCCGGAAGACTACACCAGCCGCGGCCGCATCATCACGCCCTTGAAAGACCGATTCGACGTGCAGATCCGCACCCACTATCCGAAAAACGTCGAGGACGAGATCCACATCATGGAGCAGGAGGCGGCGACGACGCACAAGCGCAGCCGCAAAGTGGAAGTGCCGCGCTTCATGAAAGAAATCCTCGGCCAACTGACCTTCGAAGCGCGCAAGTCCAACGAGATCAATCAATCCTCCGGCGTCAGCGTGCGCGTGACGATCAACAACTACGAAAGCATAATCAGCAACGCCGAAAAGCGCGCCCTGCGCTGCAAGGAAAGCGACATCGTGCCGCGGGTCAGCGATCTCCATTCGCTGATGGCCTCCACCAACGGCAAGATCGAAATGGAATATGTCGGCGAGGACAAGAAGGAAGACGATCTGGTGGAGAAGCTTCTCAACCGCGCGATCCTCAAAGTCTTCGATCAATATTTCAATCTCAATTCGCTGCAAAAGGTCATTGAATATTTCAATTCCGGTTGGGGCATGGAAGTCTCCGACCAGATGCCGGCGCAAGAATATCTCGACGGCATTAAAGAAATCGGCGGTTTGAAAGAGGCGATCAAGTCTTTGGCAGTCTCAGACTCGCCGAACTTGATGGCTTCGGCGACGGAGTTCGTCCTCGAAGGACTGCACCTGCACCAAAAGCTCAACAAGGAGATCGAGGGCGGCCGGGCGACCTACGGCAAGTAGACGGCCATAGCGCAGCGCGGCAACAACCTCTACAATAGATCCTCCATGGTGCATATTCGCTATAGCCGCTGGCATGCCGACGGCCGGGACTCCCTCGACCCGGACTCCGTGTTCGATCAGTTAAACGAAAACATGAACGACACGGGGGATTTGCAACAGGCGATGCGCCGCTTGATGCAAAAGGGCATCAAGAACGGCGACAAGCAGACCAAAGGCATCGAGGATTTGCTCGCCCAAGTCGCCCGCGAGATGCGCAAACTTTACGACGAGTATCGCTTGCAGTCGGCCATGGAGCAGATGCAAGAGCAGCTCGATTCGGTGCTCGATCAAGAAAAGCAAACCCTCGACGAAATGGACCAGTCGGGGCAGGATACCCAAGAGCATAAACAGTTTCTCAACGATCTGCCGGGCAAAACCAGCGAGGCGATCGAAAAGCTGACCTCCTACCGCTTCGAAAACTCCGAGGCGGAAAAAGATTTTCAACAGCTGGTCATGCAACTCGATCAGATCCGCAAGCTGGAAAATTGGCTGCGCCGCGAGGGCAGTCTGTTCCGCGGCCAGACGCCGGTGGACTTCGAGCAGTCGCAGCAGCTGATGGAGCACATGGAGGATTTGCGCAAGCTCGAAGGCCAGCTCTCCAGCATGCAGCTCAAAGACGTCGACAAAGAGTTGTTAGAAAAGTTGCTCGGCGGCGAGCCGCGCCAGGATTTCGAAGGCGTCATGCGCATGCAGTCGCTGCTCGAAGAGGGCGGTTACGTGCTGGAGCAAGGCGAGCGTTTCGAGCTCACGCCCAAAGGCGTGCGGCGGGTCGGCCAACTGGCGTTGCGCGATATTTATCAGCAGTTGCGCCGCGACGGCATGGGACGCCACACCACCAACCGGCGCGGCAGCCAAGAGCTCATTCTCGAAAGCAGCCGCCCCTACGTGCAGGGCGAGCCGCTGCACATCAACATGATCCAGACGCTGAAAAACGGCTTACTGCACGGCGGCGGCGTGCCGGTTCGGATCGGTCCCAAAGACTTTGCGGTTTACGAAACCGAACATAACACGCGCGCCGCCACCGTGCTGCTCTTGGACATGAGCTGGTCGATGAGTTGGGAAGGGCGCTTCGCGGCGGCGAAAAAAGTTGCCCTGGCGATGGAAAGTTTAGTGCGCGCGCTGCATCCGCGCGACTACTTCGGCATCGTCGGTTTCTTCACCCGCGCCGTCGAGCTCAAGGCGAAAGACTTGCCGCAAGCGACGTGGAACATGGGCGACCCCTTCACCAACTTGCAAGACGGCCTGCATCTCGCTTCGACTATGCTTGAGCGCAAGCCGAGCGCCAATCAGCAGATGATCGTGATCACCGACGGCCAGCCGACTGCCTACTGCCGGCAAGGGCGGCTCTATTGCGAATGGCCGCTCAGCTTTGGCGGCATCAGCCAGCGCGCCGCCGAAGAGACTTTGAAAGAAGCGGAACGGATCACGCGTAAAGGCATCACCATCAACACCTTCATGCTCGACGACAGCCCGGTGCTGCGCGGCTTCGTCGACGATCTCACCCGCATCAACAAAGGCCGCGCCTTCTACACCCGTCCCGACCGGCTCGGCGAATACTTGCTCGTCGACTATCTCTCGCATCAGAGAAAGAAGGTGTAACGCGCAAAGCGCGTTACACCGTTCAAAAGTTCAAGGGTTCAAGCGTTCAAAGCCGGACGCGCCGACCGTAGAGGCGGTACGGTTTAAGTCCTTGAACTTTTGAACATTGAACCCTTGAACCGCCGCGCGCTTTGCGCGCGCTTGACTACTGAAACTATTTTCAGTATACAGGCGTCATGCTGCCCGCGCTGACCGACCGGCAAAAAGCGATCTACGATTTTCTGCTCAAGACGATTCGCGAGAAGGGCTTCGCGCCGTCGATCCCTGAAATCGGCAAGCAATTCAAAATCGCTTCGACCAACGGCGTCTCCGATCATCTGAAAGCC
>Ga0137461_1000341_pt1 | contig 10530 bp, 10 predicted proteins | sample EasRivERMGT746_2_FD_104650 | JGI IMG/M metagenome (GOLD analysis project Ga0137461, IMG submission 104650) | Soil microbial communities from meander-bound floodplain in the East River, Colorado, USA - East River MetaG ERMGT746_2 | ecosystem: Environmental > Terrestrial > Soil > Floodplain ... | reverse complement strand
CACAGACGCAGTTGCTCGAAGCGGAACCGCAGGTGCTGGCGCTGATTCGCGATGTGGTCAAACCGGAGCTTGAGCAGGCCGGGCTTCATCCCGCCATCGACAAGATGGGAAATCTTATCTTGCGCCTGCGCGGGCGCTCGTCCGAGGGTCGTTTAATGCTGGTGGGCTACGCCATGTGCGCCGCGCCGAGCACGATGGAGAATCCCTATTCCGGCGAGGTCATCGACGGCGCGCCGTACCAGCTCATTGGCCAGTGTGTCTGGGGCCGGGGCGCTTGCGAGCAGAAGGGCAGTTTGGCGGCGATGATGGCGGCCGTGCGCTTTCTCGGCGCCAACAAAGTCGAGCTGCCGAGCGATCTCTATTTTGTCGTCAGCACGGCCGGTGAGACCGGCAAGCATGATTCGCTGGCCTACGTGCTCGATCACGGCAGCGTCGATGCCGACTGGTGCATCATCGACGGTCCGCCGGAAATTCAACTGGGCAACAAAGGGCGCGTCGACGTTCTGGTGACCGTCAAAGGCAAGCAGGCGCACAGCAGCCGGCCCTGGGACGGCATCAACGCCATCGAGGGCGCGATGCAGGTGCTGCAACGGCTGAAGCCGTTGATGCCGTTTCCGGAAGAACGATCCCACCCCGATCTCGGCGACGTGAGTTTGACTACCACCGCAATCGAAAGTTTTCCCAAGGCGACGCACACGATTCAGAGCGAATGCCGCATCATGTTCGACCGCCGCTTGTTGCCCGGCGACGATCCGGCGAAAGCGATCCAGCAGATGAGAGACGCCATTGGCGCCATCGAGCCGTTCGAGATCGAAGTGTCGCCGCGCGACTTCATGTATCCGAGCGAAGTGAAACGAGACGCCGAAGTGGTGCAAGCGCTGGAACAGGGGATTCGCACGATGCTCAACTACGAGCCCAAGTTTTCTTATTCGACAGCGGCCAACGACACCGGTTTATTCAATCACCGCGGCATCCAGGCGATCAACTACGGCTCACGTCACATCCGTTTCCAGCACACCGATCATGATCTGGTGCCGCTCAGCAGCGTGTTTAATGCGGCAAAGGTGTTCGCTTTTCTGGCGATACATCGATGAACGCGGCGTTCAAACCGTTCAAAAAGTTCAAAACGTTCAAGCCGTCCGGAAACGACGATTTGAACGGCTTGAACGTTTTGAACGGAGGCTGTCCGCAGCCGATTGAACCTTTACTTGGCTTCATGCTTTCTCAACATCCGCAGATAATAATCCCACAGATTGAGCATTGCATCAGGGCGATAAATCCGTTTTCTCTTTAATAGCGCGTCGGCATCGGTGGCCCAGGAGAAGGCGCCCATGGACGCGGCGGTGACTTGAGTCTTGGCGCTATGTTCGAGCAGCACGCCGCGGATGCAGGCCTCTTCGATGGACGTCCCGGCAACGACGATGCCGTGATTACGCAAGAGCACGATCTTATGTTCGCCCAGCAGTTTCGCCACCGAGGCGCCTTGCTCGGCGCTGACGATCAAGTCCGAGGACTCTTCGAACTTATTGATTGCCGGCGGATAAAAGGCGCAGCTCAAATTTGTGATCGGCAGAAGCCGATGTTCGGAGGAGGCGATGATCGTTGAGTAGGTCGGATGGGTGTGGATGACGCATTTGATCTCGGGATTGGTGCGATACACTTCGCTGTGGATCGGAAACTCATTGTGCCGTTTGCGCTTGCCGGCGAGCGTGTTGCCTTCGAAGTCGATGAGCACCATGTCGTCTTCACTCGCTTCTTCTAAACCGATGCCCGAGCCCTTGATCCAATACTCGTTGGGCTTATCCGTCAGCGCCGACACATGGCCATAGATCATATCGTTGTGGCCCTGCATGGCGAGTATGCGGCAAGCGAGCGCTAGTTTCTCTTGGATGGTCATTCAAGCCTCCGGAAAGTGGATTGTAAGTTACTCGATGTGCCCCGGCAAAATTATTGACACAATCGAGAGTAGAGGAAGGGTTGGCGGTCTGTCAAATGCACCGCATTGAAAAACAACGGCGACCCTCGGTTGAGACCGAAGGTCGCCGGCTGGGAATTTATTGAGCCAAAGCGCTGCCGCTTTTAACTCGCTTGATTATCGGTGGTCGCGGTAATCGCGATGGTCTCTATCGTTCCAACGGTCGTGGAGCCTGTAGTCCCATCGATGTTCTGGGCGATTGTCGGCGTATTCACGGCGGTCGTCTATGTAGTAGCGTCCGAAAACACGCCGCGGATGTTGAGCGATCTCCTGTCGGACGCTTGGATGCTTCTTAAGGAATTTTTTAACTTCCTCATGTTTGTCGAGATATTTGCGGTCGTTGACCAACTGAGGGTTCGCCTGTAAATCAGCCGAAACTCTCGGATGTTTCCGCATGAAGGCGTGGAACTGGTCCACTTCTGCCCGCATTTGTTGATAATCGCTCCAAGCTGGAGCGGGCAAGGTCAGAAAAGAGAATGTTACGACTAACGCGAAAACCGCGTATAGCGCTAAGTTGTGTAAGGTTTTTGTTTTCATTTAAATTCCTCCATTGCCTATTAGACGTTGGCTAATCGAATCCGTTTATGCACGATGCCCTTAGCGGTGAAGGTTCCAGCGGGCCTGGTCTGCGCGATAGTAATTGCCGAAGATGCGGCTGGGGTGATTGACTAGCTCGCGTTTGACGTCGGGGTGGCGCTTGAAGAACTTCGCCAAGTCTTCATGCTTGTCCAAATACTTCTTGTTGTTGACGAGATTGGGATTGGTGCGTAGTTCAGCCGAAACCCTTGGGTGGTGCTGCAAGAAGTCGTGAAACAAATTGACTTCATTGCGCATCTGCTCATGGCTGCTCCATGCCGGGCTCGCGCCACCGATGAGCGCTATCACTAAAGACAGAACGAGAAACACCTTGGCGTTAAGCCGTTTGGTCTTTCCGTTAGCCATAGGTTTTCCTCCCTTGCCAGTTAGACGCTGGCGGGCAAAAATTCTTAACCGCAATTATAAGCGATCGGCTGGCTTTAGGTAACCAGCAGGTTGGCGCCGTGGGTCAAGCGCGGGTCTAAGGATTGCAGCGATGGGTCATTGGATTTTAATCGCGCGGCATAAGGCGAGGGGCCAAACTCGCGCATCCAGTTCACCAGCGGACTGGCTGCGTCGTTAGGCATCAGAAATTCAATTCGCTGCGCGCCGATTAGGTAGCTGAGACCCTCCGCCCGCAGCTGATCATCGCGCACGGGTTGGCCGTTGGCGCCGAGAAGCGCACCGTACCATTTGTCGATCTGCGAAAGCTCGCCGACAGCGACGATGACTTTTTCGATGCCGGCGATGCCGTTGTGGTGCTTGAACTCTTGGGGAATGCGCTCGGACCTTGCAGTTACGTCTTCGATCAAGAAGGGCGCGACGCCGCGATGACTGCCGGTCGCCAGCGACAGGAGCCATTTCAGCTCAAATCCATCCGGCCGTTTGCGCGACCAGGGCACCGGGTTGTTGATCGCCACGCCGGCGTCTTGCAACTTCTTGGTATCGCCACGCAGGTCGTCGGTTTGAAAACAAAAGTCAACTAATCGTTCACCTTTCGCCAGCGGATTCCACCAGCGATGATCGATGGCCTCGCGATAGAAGGCGATAATTTCGAGATAGGAGCCGTCCTGGAAGGAAATTAATACGTTGTGGCTGCCCACCGGATGCTGACCGCCGGGCACCACGGTGAAGCCCAACTGGCGGTAATCGCGCGCCGCTTGGTCGAGATCTTTGACGACAAGAACCAGGTGATCGATGCCGAGAATCATAGAAAAGTTGGAGTAATGGAGTACTGGAGTGTTGGGTTGAATTTTCTTACCCACTACTCCATCACTCCATTATTCCAACACTCCCTCCTCTATCTGAAAGCCGGCGCCACTTCTTCAAGGAATCGTTTAAGCTGTCCGGCTTGATCCCAGGAAGTCATGCGCAGCGTGACGTGCTCGATGCCGGCATTGAAATAGGCTTTCAATTCTTCCACGCACTGTTGCGGAGTTCCGGCGGTGGTGAAGCCTTCGACGAACTTCATGCTGAAATTGGACGTGTAATACTTGTCGAGAAAAGCTTTGCTCTCATCCAACGCCGCTTGGCGCTTCTCGTTGATGTTGAGGTTGTGGTAAAGCGCGCTGCCGATCTTGGCCGGGTCGCGGCCTTCCTCTTTGGCCATCGCCAGGATGCGCGTCCATTGGGACTTGAATTCCTCCGGTGTGACTTTGTTGGTCATCCAACCGTCGGCGTATTTCGCGACGCGCCGCAAACCTTTTTCCACCGCCGGCGACGGCGCGCTGGCGCCGTCTTTCCAGGTGAGGCCGGTGGGATTGCTGGCGATCCAAATCGGCAGAGGATTTTGCACCGGGCGCGGTTGAATGGTCACGCCTTCGAACTCGTAGAAGCGCCCTTTGTGCGAAGCTTTTTCCTCGTGAAATAATTTTTTTAAAATCACGATGCCTTCTTCGAGGCGGGCGACACGCTCGGTGTCTTTGATGCCCATGACTTTGTGTTCCAACGCCTGGGCCGAGCTTTGCTCGTTCGGTCCGCCGAGGCAGACCGCGAGCCATGAGCGGCCGCCGGAGATCACATCCAAGCTCGCCCATTGCTGCGCCAGCAACGCCGGATGACGATGTGGAAAAGTCGCCATGCAGCCGACGGCGAGCTTTACTTTTTTGGTGACGACGGCGAGGGCGGATAAAAGCGCGATGGATTCCAAGCGCGGTTTGGCCAGCAAGCTGTCGCCGACCCACACCGCGCTGAACGCGCCGGAATCTTCGCCGCGTTTCGCCATGTCGAACAATTGCTGAACTGTGACGGCGCCGATGATGACGCCGCGATTTGCGAGTGTAAGACCAAATGAAGCCATAGAGTGCCTTTCCAGTATAGGAAGTTTCGCTCGCGTTTATAACACATGCTCTGGTGTTTGCGAAATATGCGATAGGGATTATTCACCACGAAGGCATGGTTCGACGGGGCTCACCACAGGCTCCAGACACGAAGTAGGGGATGCGGACTCGCAGAATTTACCGCAAAGAACGCAAAGTACGCAAAGTACGCAAAAAAGAATTTGGCTTGGTAGGGGCGGGTTTGAAACCCGCCCTCTGAAATTCAGCGCACTGAAAATTTGCGCAAGGCGAGAAAACTTTCCAGGATAGTCATGCGAAGTTCACTAGGGGATTTGTTTCTCTCGTGGACATCGGGCTAGCGCCGTGTTAATTCCTCGACGGGAATTTATTTCGATCAATTGGGAGACAGACTATGAAAGCGAGCTTTCGCGATTACATCAACACGCTGCGCAAGAACGACGAGCTGTTGGAGATCACCAAGCCGGTGGACCTGCGCGACGTGGCGGCCTTGGTCGCGCAATCGGAAAAGGCGCTGCTGTTCAAAAATCTTCCCGGCTATTCGATGCCGGTGGTTTCCGGGCTGTTGCAATCGCGGAGTCGCATCGCGCTCGGCATGAGCGTCGCCTATGAAAACATCGGCGACAAGCTCGGCAAGGCGATGGACAAGCCGATCAAACCGAAGCGCATCGCCAACGCGCCGGTGAAAGAAATTATTCACACCGGCAAGAAAGTAAATCTCTACGACCTGCCGGTGCCGGTGTTTTCAATCATGGACGGCGGGCCGATGATCACCGCCGGCGTGGTGATCGCCGAGGACCCGGAGTTTGGCATGAACGCGGGAATTTACCGCCTCATGCTCAAGGAGCGAAATATCACCGGCATCGACATCGTCACGCCCAACAACATGCGCAAGTTCGCCGAGCGCGCCTTGGCGCGGAAAAAACCGCTGCCGATATCGATCTCCATCGGTACCCATCCATACGAGTTGGTCGCTTCAACATTCAAAGCGAACCTCGGCGTCAACGAGTTGACTTTTGCCGGCGGCTTGCGCAATGAACCGTTGCGTCTTGCCGACGGCGAGACCGTGCCGGTGCCGTGCATTGCAGACGCCGAGATTGTGCTGGAAGGAGAAATTCTTCCCGAAGGTTGGGTGCACACGGAAGGACCGTTCTGTGAATTCAACCGGCTGATGGGCGGTATGCACATGAATCCAAGAGTTCGCATCAAATCGATCATGCACCGCAAGGACGCCATGTACTACGCGCTGCACATGCCCTGGGAAAATATCTGGATGTCGGCGCCGATCTACGAAGCCGCGGCGCGTCGCGTGTTGTCCGAAGCGGGCGTGCAGACGGCCGCGATCAACGTCACACCCGGCGGCTGCTGCCACTGGCACATCATCGCGTCGATCAAGAAAGTTCCGGGCGACGGCAAGAACGCGATCATGGCCTTGCTGTCGATCGCCGATATCAAGCATGTGACGATCGTCGACGACGATATAGACGTCTTCGATCCCGTCGACGTCGAGTGGGCGGTTGCGACGAGAGTGCAAGCCGACCGCGATGTCGTCATCGTCTCCAACGCGCGATCCAAGCCGCTCGATCCGTCTCTACCGCTGCCAATCCACGGCAAGATTCCTACGACCGCGAAAATGGGCATCGACGCCACGATCCCGGAGAACATTCCGGCTGAGCGCTACACGCGGATCGTTTATTTCAATCAAGGCAAGGTTAAGTTCAGCGATTACATCGGCCCAACTATTGAGTCCGCGAAGCCGAAAGCTGGAATGAAAACATTTGAGACGGTTGATTCACTGGTTGAGAAGATCGAAGTCGCCCTCGGCAAATCACACTGCTTCTTCGCCGATCTATTAGAAAAGTTTCCCAAGGCGGATTACAAAACCGTCGCGAGCGCAGTTGCGCGGTTGTATGAAGAAGGGAAGATTAGTCAGGATAAGGATGGGAAGTTTGAGTTAAGAGATCGAGAAAATTAAGGTTCTCCGGCTAGCCAGAAGTTCCGTAGGTTTCTTCACAATCCGCCCTTGTTACCACGAGGTTTCCGGTCCAGAAATATCGAACTCTACAATCGATTGTCTGATGAAAGCATTGTTGCGCATGCGGATGTTTGTTGCACCGCTACCGATTCGGATGCCGGTACCTGCGGAACCCACAAGACCGCGATAATACGCTTCGATAGCCGTACAGAAGGCGCCGTGATTCCACGGTCCTCGATAACTTGTGCCTTTTGGCGATCCAACTTCGATCGGGCCTACTTCGTAACTACTTCCCACGGTTTGCTTGACGTCTACAAACAACCCCGTATGCATCCGACCGTCAATATCGAGCGTAAAGAACACGCGAGAAACCATGTGCTCGTCATTACTACCGTAGTCCTGAGAATCCTGAATGCACTTCTCGAACGTAACCGTGGCCTTCGGCATCGTTTGTTCTCCTTAACGGAATTCCGGGGACAAAATGTCGAGTTCCTAACTTGGATTTGCCCTTCAATCACGCGACAATTCTTAATGGGTCTCCCTGGTTATGCAACGGGACGATCTGTACGCCGCGTAACGCCAGCTCGGCGTATGTTTGCCCTTCATCATCACAGAACTCAACTTCGTAAACATCGGGCGCAAGGATTTCTACTACCGTGCCAACTTCGCCGCGTTTCAGCTTGCGGGATGGTATATTTTGAAGTAGTGCGACTGTTTCCAATAACTTGAGTTTTCGTTTTTTCATCTTCGTTTCCTCTTAATCACATAACAGGTTGTCAGACGTGGCACACGCTTTCCCCGCAAAACGATCCAACCGCTTCGTATTGTCGCTCTGCCAGTTCCGGTTCGTATTTCGAATTCAATCGTATATCGCTGACCATACAGGTCAAGTTCACCTCGTCGGACCTCCTCAGTTCGGGCAGCCTCTAGCAACTTACCCCGAAGTTAGACGGCGTCAACTGCCGTGAGTCCAAGTGCGGAAGCAAAGACCCGAGCCTTATGTCTACCTCGCGGGTTATCTGGATTGAGACAATAATCGCGCAATTTTCGGATATCGACGACTGCGCGTTTACTATTGGGCAGGAACATGGAGATAGATTACAACCGGTCGAGTCTACTTGGCAAACTCGGCGCGGCCGGAATGACAGCGCGTGAGGCGATATCAAGTTCATGCTGTTTCATTCTACCGGTTTGCCAATTCAGCCACAGCCGCCAACACTTCTTTGTACGTGCCACAGCGACAAAGATTTCCGGAGAGATAATCGCGCGATTGCTCCTCGCTCGGATGCGGGTGGGCGCTCAGCAATCCTTTTACCGCCATGATCATGCCAGTCGTGCAGAAGCCGCATTGAAAGGCTTGGTGTTTCAAGAACGCTTGCTGCACTGGATCGAGATCGCCGTTTTGCGAGAGTCCTTCGATAGTAGTGACCTGTTTGTCTTCGATGTTGCTCGCCAGCGTCAAACAAGAACTGACGGGTTTGCCATCGATAAGCACTGTGCATGATCCGCACACGCCGACGCTGCAGCCTTCGACGGCGCCTTTGAGTTTCAAATCGTCGCGCAGCAACTCCAAGAGAGTTTGGTGCGAGTTAACTTGAAGTTCCTGGCGCTGGCCGTTGATCGTCGTAGCGATGGACAATTTCATTTCAGCTTCTCTCTTTACTCGCGCCCAAGGCGGCGACGATCTTGTCCGGCTTTACCGGCAGATCGCGCACGCGCACGCCATTGAGCGCATTGGCGATGGCGTTGCCGATGGCCGGCGCCATCGGCGGCAGCGCGGCTTCGCCCATGCCTTTGGCGCCATAGGGACCGTCTGGATGCGGCGTTTCGACGAGCAGCGAGTGAAATTCGCCCGGATGATCTTGCATCGACGGCAGCAGGTAATCGAGAAAGGTGCAGTTGATCGGCTGGCCATCGGCGAAACGCATTTCTTCGAACAGCGCGCTGCCCAGACCGGCGAGCGCCGAGCCTTCGTTTTGTAAATCGCATTGCAACGGATGAATCGCTTTGCCGACATCGACCGCGCTTGCGACTTGCAGCACGCGGACTTTGCCGGTTTCGGTGTCGACCTCGACTTCGGCGCCGGCTGCCGAATAGAACCAGAACGACGAGCCTTTGCCTTGGCCGGTGGCCGAGTTGACGCCGCCTTCGGTGCGCAGCGTGTGGCTGCCGAACAAGCTGCCGCTCGGATCGCCGTACAAGGCGCGAAACAGTTGCGGGTAGGTGAGATGTTTTTCCGGCGCGCCTTTGACCTGCAGGCGGGCGTCGCGCAATTCCAAATCTTCGACCCGCGCTTCCAGTGCTTTGGCGCCGATTTGCAACAATTGATCGCGAATCTGGCCGGCGGCGATCTGCGCCGCTTTGCCCATGTGAAAAGTCGTGCGGCTCGAGCTGGTGGATTTATCGTACGGGGTAAAATCAGTATCGGGAAAAGTCACACTCACGCGCTCGAAGGGCAGGCCCAACTCATCGCCGACGATCTGTGCAAGGACAGTTTGCGATCCTTGCCCCATGTCGCAACTGCTGGTCAGCAAGATCGCCGAACCGTCGGAATTGAGACGTACACTTGCCGCCGATGTGCTCGGCGTCGAGGTGCTTTTGATGGCGACGGCCAAGCCCTTGGCGCGAACGATTGGACCAATGTGCAATGACCGTTCGGCCTTGCCGTCCCAACCAATGGCGCTGGCCGCTCGTTTGACGCATTCGGCGATGCCCACCGATGTCATCGTTTCGCCGGTGATGAAACGATCGCCTTCGTTGATTAAATTTTTCAGGCGCACTTCGAGGGGGTCGAGCTTCAAGCGGCGCGCGATGTCATCGATATCAGATTCATAGGCCCAGCAAACATGCGACGCGCCGACACCGCGGTAAGGACCGGCCGGCGGCAGATTGGTGTAGACCGCGTAAGTGGTGAAGTCGCGATGGGGAATGTTGTACGGACCGCCGGCAATGATGCAAGCGTTTTTGGTATTTGCCGGACCGGACAGCGCGTAGGCGCCCATGTCGTACCAAGCTTCAACTTTGCGCGCCCATAAGCGCCCGTCACGCTTGAAACCAGTCTTGATTTTCACCACTGCGCCGAAGCGCCGCCCGGTGAGAAATACTTCATCCCGAGTGAGAATCCATTGCACCGTCCGGCGCGCTTTGCGCGCGAGCAACGCGACCACAGGCTCGACGCGTGCGTGATTCTTGCCGCCGTAACCGCCGCCGACGAAGGGCACGATGATGCGCACGCGATTTAACGGCAGTTTAAATATTTTGGCGATCTGTTCTTGCAGCGGCGACGGTGTTTGGCAAGGCGTGTGGACGACGAGCTTGCCGCTCGGCTCCCAAAACGCAGTGACCGCGTGCGGTTCGATGTGGCCATGTTGAACCGGCGGAATCGTATAAGTGTTCTCGATGATCTCGTCGGCCTCGCGAAACCCTAGCTCGATGTCGCCGCTGCTGGCGCGATAGACGCCGTGAATATTCCCGCCGGCCTGTTTGTCGACATGCTGCTCGTGAATGATCGGCGCCTGCGCTTGCGCCGATTGAAGTATGTCGGTGACCGAAGGCAGCTCGGCATATTCCGCTTCGATGAGCGTCACCGCTTCTTCGGCGATCTCTTTACTGTCGGCGGCGACGGCGGCGACGATGTCGCCGGCGTAACGAGCCTTGTCGATAACAATTACCGGTTGGTCTTCGACCCCGGTGCCGAAGTAGGGATT
>Ga0137461_1000340_pt1 | contig 10533 bp, 8 predicted proteins | sample EasRivERMGT746_2_FD_104650 | JGI IMG/M metagenome (GOLD analysis project Ga0137461, IMG submission 104650) | Soil microbial communities from meander-bound floodplain in the East River, Colorado, USA - East River MetaG ERMGT746_2 | ecosystem: Environmental > Terrestrial > Soil > Floodplain ... | reverse complement strand
TGCCCGGCGCAACGGGCGCGGCAACTGCCGATTCATCGCCGGCGACGTGGCGGCGACGCTGGCGCAGTGGCGGCAATCGCTGGCGAAAATCGATTTGATCGTGCTCAACCCGCCGCGCAAAGGCGTGCAAGCCGAAGCGCTCAGCGAATTATTGCAAATCGGCGCGCGCCAGGTGATTTACGTTTCCTGCGAGCCGAAGAGTTTGGCGCGCGATCTGGACAAGCTCACCCAACAGGGCTACCGCGTCAGTCATGTTCAGCCCTTCGATATGTTTCCCCAGACCGAGGAAGTGGAGACGGTGGTACGGCTGGAAAAGTTGTTGATCCGTCCGACGTTGTCGTCTCGCGTCTAGAGTCTGGAGTCTAGGGTTGGCGTTGTTGCGAAGAACTCCAGACGCTAGACTCTAGACGCCAAACGAATGTTCCATTCACTCCGACCGATAACTCCACAGCTGAGGGATCGCCCAGCAAGTTCCGAAGACGGTAAGGGTGCACAGCACGCAGCCGACCAGCGCGGCGTTGGGCGCGCCGATGAGCGCGGCGCCGGCGCCGGCGATGACTGCGCCGGTGGCGTTGGTGGTTTGCGCAAAGACGGTTAAAAAACTCGTGGCGCGTCCGCGCATGTCGTCGGGCGCGAGGATCTGCACGACGGTGCGGCGCATCGCCACGCTGATGGCGTCGCCGATGCCGAGCAGCCCGACGGCGATGAGTCCCATCCAAAACCATTTGGACATTCCCAACAGACCTAAGCTCAAGGCGAAAAACAGTGTGGCCACGACCGAAATCGCTCCCTTGCGTTTCACGTCGCCGAAAGTGAGCAGCACGCCTGAGCCGATCAGTGCGCCGATCGCCGGGCTGGCGTAAAGCATGCCTAATCCGCGCGCGCCGACATGATAAATTTCATCGGCGAAGATCGGCAGGATCGGCCGATAAAAACCGAAGAGCACAGCGAAAAAATCGAGAATGAAAAGCGAGAGAATGATCCGGGTATGCCAGAGAAACTCGACGCCTTCGATCAGACTGCGCCAGCCGATTTGCCGGCGTAGTCCCTGCGGAATTCCCGAACCACGAATTAGCAGCGCGGCGAGCACCGACGGCAGCGGCAAAAAAGCGTCGACGAAGTAGGAAGCGGCGACGCCGTAGAAGTCGATCATGAAGCCGGCGATCACCGGCGCGGTCAGCTGGGTTCCCTGCATCATCAAGGTCGCCAGGGTCACCGCGTTGAGCAGATGGGATTGCGGTATCAAACTCGGAATGATCGCCTGGCGCGCCGGGCCGCCGAGCACCTGGAGCGCGCCGGCGAAAACCATCAGAACATTGATATGCCAGACCTGAATCGCGCCGCTGACGGTGAGCAGCGCCAGCAGCAGACCGGGGAGAACATTTAGAGTATGGGTGATGGCGATCAATTTCTTGCGGTTGAGCGTGTCGGCGAGCACGCCGCCGAACAGGCCGAAAAAAATAAACGGCGCGGCTTGAAAGAAGCCAGTGAAGCCCAGCTGCACCGATGAGCCGGACAATTGGTACACGTGATAGAGAGTCGCGACGTTGCGCATGTGGTTCGAGGTGTTGCCGCAAAGAATCGCCGTGAAGATCAAGCGGTAGTCGCGGATCAGCAGGGACGACCAAGGGCGGATTACGGTGTCGGCGTGATGGGTATGATCTGACGGTTCGCTCACTCGGTTGCTGCTCTCCGGAAGGTTTCTGAGTTTCGCCAATGTATCGGTTCGCCGAAATAGCGTCAATCGATGTTGATCTCTTGCCGGGTGCGCCATAGAATCGCGTCGAAATATTAAAACTTAGGGGATAGGATATTTCACCACAGAGGGCATGGTTCGACTATGCTCACCGAAGGCGACGAGCACAGAGTAGAGGATTCGGAGCCGGAATATTTCTCGCAAAGACGCTAAGGCCGCAAAGTTCGGAGAATACGCTTGAGAATCCTTCGAGAATTTTTACTTTTCTCCTCTAAATTTGGCGTCTTTGCGCCTTTGCGGGAGATATATCCGACTCCGAGTGTTTCAGTTTTCAACTAGTCACAAACTACGAAGAGGTAACCCATGTACATTGACGGCGATACTCATTACTGGCCGGTGCGGTTTATCGACAAGGTCGATCATCCGGGCCGGGGACATCTCGAATTCCAAAAAGGCAGCGGCGCGGTCACGCGTTTTGGCGTGGACTTTCCCGGCGATGCGGCGACTTACTTTCGCGACGGCAAGAAAATTCATTCGTTCAGCGAGACCCGTTGGAATCTCGACATGCACCACGATGTCATGGTGCGCGAGGGCTTCGACTACCAAGTCGTCATCGCCGACAACCGTCCGCTGATTTACGAAGTGGAGCGCGATCTTGGCGTCGCCATGGCGCGCGCATACAACGATACGGTTTCGGAAGACATCGCCGGGCGCGAGCGTTTTCTTGGCATCGCCTGGGTTTACTTACCTGACGTCGATGAATCGATCCGCGAGCTGCGCCGCGCGGTGAAAGAACTTGGCTTCAAAGGCGTAAAGCTGATGGGCGGTCACGCCAATTGCGATCTGGATGCGGAAGTTCTCTGGCCGTTCTACGAAGAGGTTTGCAAATTAGATGTGCCGATACTGGTTCATCCCGGTACGCGAGTGTTTGAAGCGCAGGACTGCCATCCCTGGCTGGTGGGCAGCGACCGTTACGACGGCTTCAAGATGCTAGCGACGGCTCTCGGATTTCCGCTGACCTACATGGTCAGCGCCGCGCGTTTGATCATGAGCGGCGTGCTCGATCGCTTTCCCGATTTGCGCATCTCTTTTTTCGAAGGTGGCATCGGCTGGGTGCCGTGGCTGATGAAGACGCTCAATCATCACACACTATCCGAGTCGCCGGGCACGACTTCGGTGAACGACTTTTTTCGCAAACGCGACAAGCTCAAGCGCGCGCCGAGCGAATATTTCGATCAGCTCTACATCGCCGCCATCGCCTGGGAAGATTATCTGCCGCAGATCGTCGAAGTGTGGCCCAATCACAATATTATTATTGGAAGTGATTTCGACCACGGCGATGCGATCTCGACTTGGCCGAATACGATTGCGCCGATCAAGGCGATGAAAGGGATTTCGGATGCGGACAAGGAAAAGATTCTCGGCGGCAATGCGATGCGGCTGTTTGGCATGAAGGGATAGTCGGACGGGCGTATGCAATACGCCCCTATGAAAGAGAGAGCGGAGTCAAGATCGAGGAGTCCGTGACGATGGCGGATGGCATCTCAAATCGACAGCGCCGGTCGATTCGTTTGCCGCACTATGACTATGGCGAGTCAGGCGGCTATTTCGTAACGCTCTGTGTGCATGATCGGGGCTGTCTATTTGGCGAAATTGTGGATGGGGCCATGCAACTTAGCGAGTGTGGCGCGCTTGTGGCGTCTGAATGGAATAAAACGGCCGATATTCGTCCTCAAGTAGTATTGGATGAGTTTGTAGTGATGCCAAATCATTTCCACGCGATTGTTACGATGGAAGTTTCCCGTAGGGGCGTATTGCCATACGCCCGTCCGAGCTTTCAATCACCCTCACAGACTATTGGTGCTGTGATTCGTGGGTTCAAGTCGGCCAGCGCTAAACGGATCAACGATATCCGCAGAACACCCGGGGTCGCGGTTTGGCAACGTAACTACTACGAGCATGTGATTCGGCATGAAAATGAACTGACTCGTATTCGCGAGTATGTCGTTAACAATCCGCTTCAGTGGTCTTTGGACCGGGAGAATCCACAGAAGGGCGTATATCAATACGCCCCTACGGACGGAATTGAATCCATCTTCGGCGGCATACGGCCATGAGAGTTCGCAACGGAGATGTTCTTAACCGGAAATCTCTTGCCGGGGCGTATTGCATACGCCCTCTTCGACATTGAGGTGCAACTATGGCAGATGACACCGTGACAAGCGATTCACTTTCTCCTTGGTGGAGACATACGGTCATCCTGACGATGGTGGCGGGGTTCACGATCTTGATTTGGTTGTCTGCGAAAACCTATCGAGATGCTCCGCCGATTCCCCAACGGGTCGTCGGGACTTCCGGCGAAACTATTTTCACGGGGGAAGATATTTTGGCGGGACAGAGCGTATTTTTGAAGTACGGCTTGATGGACAACGGCACCATCTGGGGCCATGGAGCCTATCTCGGACCCGATTTTTCCGCCGCCTATCTGCACGCCCTTTCAGTCGACGCTGGGGAGTTCATCGCCAAACAAAAATTCGGCCGCTCCCCGGCTGATCTTTCCGCGGCGGAAAGGAGCGCGGCGGGCGCGGAGGTGCAACAGCTTTTGAAACAGAGCCGGTATGATATCGGGTCCCAGTCGCTGCGCTTTACCGAACCGGAGGTTTTCTCTTACCGGCGCCAGATCGAGACGTGGACCGGTTATTTTTCACAGCCTGGCAATAACGCCGGATTGCCGGCGAAATATATTAGGGACTCCCGAGAGCTCGCTCAGCTCACGGCATTTTTCGCCTGGACCGCGTGGGCTTCCGTCGCCAATCGCCCAGGCAAGTCGTATTCCTACACGAACAATTTTCCCTATGATCCGTCAGTTGGAAACACACCGAGCCGCGATGCGTTTCTGTGGAGCGCGCTCAGTCTCGTCGCCTTGCTTGGCGGAATCGGCGCTGTCTTGTTCGCCTTCGGCAAATTCGATTATCTCGGCTGGAAGGGAAAAAGCGAGCACATCCATCCGCAGATGCTGCCGGGAACGACCTCGGCGAGCCAGAAGGCGGTGATCAAGTATTTTCTCGTCGTCGCGTTGCTCTTCTTTGCCCAGGTTATCGTCGGCGGCGCGACGGCCCACTATCGCGCCGAGCCCGGCGGATTTTATGGCATCGATATCTCCGAATGGTTTCCCAGCCATCTCGTCCGAACCTGGCATCTTCAGTTGGCGATCTTCTGGATCGCCACCGCTTATATCGCCGGCGGATTGTTCCTCGCACCTTCCCTCGGCGGCAAAGATCCCGCCGGCCAGGTCATCGGCGTCAATCTCCTGTTTGTCGCCCTGGTCATCGTGGTCGCCGGCAGTTTGCTCGGCGAGATGCTCGGCCTGAACCAGTTACTGGGCGACCTATGGTTCTGGTTTGGCCATCAAGGGTGGGAACATCTGGAGCTCGGCCGCGCGTGGCAGATGTTGCTCGCGGTGGGGCTGGTCTTCTGGCTCGTCCTGTTATTTAGAGGCGTCGCGCCGTCGAGGAACCATCCGGAGCGGCGCGAGATCACTGCGCTGTTTTTGTATGCGGCCTTGGCCATACCTTTATTTTATCTACCGGCTATGTTTTTCGACAGCGCCAGCCACTTCTCCGTGGTCGACATGTGGCGTTTCTGGATCATCCACCTGTGGGTCGAGGGTTTCTTCGAATTGTTCGCCACCGTGATGGTGGCGGTGATCTTTTATCAGTTGGGTATCGTTTCCCATGTCACGGCGGCGCGCGTGGTTTACCTCGACGCGATTCTCTACCTCGGCAGCGGCATTGTCGGCACCGGACACCACTGGTACTGGACTGGACAATCCAACATTACAATGGCCTTTGCGGCGATGTTTTCCGCGCTCGAGGTCGTGCCCCTGACGTTGCTGACTCTCGATGCCTGGGACTTCGTGAAATTGAGCCGCGGCACTTGCGACGTCTGCAACAAAACCATTTCGGTGCCGCACAAATGGACCTTTTACTTTCTCATGGCTGTGGGGTTCTGGAATTTTGTCGGCGCCGGAGTGTTCGGCTTTTTGATCAACTTACCCATCGTCAGTTATTTTGAAGTCGGCACGATCTTGACGCCGAATCACGGCCACGCTGCCATGATGGGTGTCTTCGGCATGCTCGCAATGGCGCTGCTGGTTTTCGCCTTGCGCCAGGTGTTGACCGATGCGCAGTGGACGACGCCAGAAAGATATATCCGGGTTTCTTTTTGGGGGCTCAATATCGGCTTGGGCATGATGGTCTTGATCAATCTCTTCCCCGGCGGTGTGCTTCAACTCGTCGATGTCTTGAACCACGGATACTGGCACGCCAGAAGCCCGGAGTTTTTGAATGAAAAGATCATGCGTTTCATCGAGTGGGCGCGTCTGCCGGCGGATGGCGTGTTCATCATCGCCGGGGTTATTCCCATTCTCATCGCCGTGCTCCTGAGCTACAAGGCGATGTACCAATCGGCCGCCGATTCGCGGCCGAGCGGGTCCTAAGCTCGCTTGCATCGATTGGTGGAGAGGAACTGCAATGGCCGAAACAATCCACGGTTACCTCGCCGACGATCACCGCCGGCTCGACGGCTTGCTCGATCGAGTCATCTCCGACGCAGAAACCATCGACGCCGCGGCCTACGGCCAATTCCGCACGGGTTTGCTCAAGCATATCGCCATGGAGGAAAAGATTATTCTTCCCGCCGCCCAGAAGCGGCGCGGCGGCGCAGCGCTCCCGGTGGCGGCAAAGCTACGGCTGGATCACGGTGCGTTGACCTCGTTGCTCGTGCCGACGCCGACGGCGTCAGTGGTCGCGGCGATTCGGGCAATTCTCAAGCTCCATAATCCGCTCGAAGAAGATCCCGGCGGCATGTACGATCAGTGCGAAGAATTGGCTGGAGCCGAGGCCGAGCAAATTCTGCAGCAGTTGCGCGACGCACGGGATGTCAGAGTCGTGCCCAACGTCGACGGCCCGCATATCATGGAGGCCGCGCGCCGGGCATTGGCAAGAGCCGGTTACGACTTCGTCCTTTAATCGAACCGTGTCGGTGCTGGGAAAAGAAAAGCGAGCAGTTTTAACCCATCTCCGCAAAGTTGATGATCGAGAATTCCGGTAGGGGCGTATCGCCATACGCCCGTCAGATGTTTCGATTTGCATCGCAAACGGTCGGCGCCAGCGTTGACGGATTCAAATCGACCACGACCAATTCGAACTGAATCGCAAAGCGCATATCATCCGGATCTTCGCGATCGGTCACCGGCGAGAAGTCTACGAAGAATTGGCCGACCGAGTGCGCCAAGTCGCCCGGAAAAAATAGAAGGGCCGGTTGAAAATAAAGTCGAGTTGTAAAAGTCTGACCTTGTTGACAACCCATTTCGGATTATCCGTAGAACGAAGTCCAATCTGCCCACATCAAATCCTAGTTTCAGACTTCTCACTCAATCTCTCAATTCAGTTGAACGCGGAGAAAACCTGCTCGAAGATTGCTCTAATATTTGTCCAATCAAACTCTTCTAAACGATTTGGTGCGTGTTTACATGCTTCAAGCTTGTCAAAGAATCTAGCATGAACGGACTCTTTGTTCAGAAGGACTCCTTGATAATTTTTTTCCGATCTTGAGTAGCCGGTCCATTAAACCGGGACTAAATCGCCATCCACTTCTAAGATGTCTTGCCCCAGATATAACTCGATGGCACAGGCAAGTCCGTTGATGTCTAATAGTGCGATACCATTGGGACCGAGCGTTGGGTAGTTTCGGGCCAGGTCAATATCTGGTAGGCGCATTATTTTGATGTGCTCTGGAACAGCAATCGCGGCGAGACCTCGAAGTGATTCGGCGGCAGCGGTATCGTTATCGAATAACGCAATCGTCCGATTCATTATTCCCGCGCCAATGAACGACCTAACTGTGTTGATAAGAGCACCTGCACCACCTTCGGCCTTCGAGGTCTCGAAATCCATAAATGTAAAATAATCCGCTAAATGAGGGTAGAGTAAATGAAGGGAGCATTCGAGAATCCGCCGGTCCGTCTTTCCTTCTGTTAAAATAATTATCTTGCCATGTCGCGGGTATTCTCCGATAAGGTTTTGGGTAGCCATGTCGACGATCGGATCGTTTGGCTCGTAGTAGCCAGCGTGGACGATATCGGTCAATTCGTATGTAGCAAAAGCGTCCTCAGGACAAGTCTCCGCAAACGCCCGGACAAGGAATCGAATATCCTCGCAAGGGAAAAAGTCAAAACTCTCATGATTGTTTTGGAAGAGTTTTTTCATGAGCAGTGGGTCGTCATGCTGAATGATGGAGTCGGTCGAAAGTCTGCTCAAACGTCGTTCACGAATAGTCTGAAACGTAACCAAAAAATCTTCGAAGCTCGCTCTTTGCAAGATATCAATGTCGGCGTCATAAAGATGTTCTGTTAAACTATCGTTCGCATCGTTCATAAATTCTAATTGGTTCAGTTTAGATTCTTCAAAATCAGTCTTGGTTGTTTCTAGCGTAAATCCGAGTAGATCCAGTCGAGACTTAAATTCGCAAATCCTAACTGAATAAGTAAAGGCTTTCTCTTCTGAATCGTCGCCTTTACGATTCCCCCATACAATAGGATTACGCTCCCAAACTTTTCGCACGAAGACTCGGCGGTCTCGTTCACGAAAAAAAACCATTAATTCGGGAACAGGATAACATTGCGATTGGTCAATCGGATAACCGGCAAGTTCAAGTGTGCAGCTAGAACTCATGCTCAGCGCTTACCATGCTTTCTAACTGTCATGATATCATCAACCACAACAGTTAAAGAAGTGATATTTCTGTGATGGTCGAGAACGCTGAAATTAAAATCATTTCGCTCGTAGGCGTTATAGGTTTCAGCTTTTTTTCTCGGCCTGTGTCTTGCATTTCGGCAACGAGAAGCGTCATCGACTTTTGCGTGGGACGGGGAAGTCGCAATTCCACGGCAAGGCAGCAGAGTGGCATAAGGGCCTGAGTTGCGAGTTGTTTGTCAACCACTACGCAACGAAATACCCGCCCACCACCGCTTCTTTCCACGACTTGATCACCGATGGCACGATGCCGGCCGGCAAATCTTTTTCCGGTTTCCAGAAACTATGCACGCCGGCGCCGAAGCGGGTGATGCCAGTTTCCGAAGCAGGCTTTGTGGTGCGGAAACCGGGCATGATCACTTGAGTGCGCATGCTGATGTAGACTATTATAGAATCATCGCATACGGCGAAATGGAGAGCCCCATATGAAGACAGTGCAAATAACCCTAAATGAGAACCTCGTAAAGGCAGTCGATAGCGCCGCGAAAAGACTCGGAACAACGCGATCCATCTTTACACGCGAAGCCCTGCGATCTGCTCTTAAAGTGGTTCGGGTTAAGAATCTGGAGTCCAAGCATCGCGCGGGCTACAAGCGCAAGCCGGTTAAGCGCGGCGAATTTAGCGACTGGAAATCGGAGCAAGTTTGGGGTGATCGTTGAAACGCGGCGAGGTCCGCTTGAACGATCAGCCAACTAGCCCAGACAATTTTTACGCAACGAAATACCCACCCACCACCGCTTCCCTCCACGACTTAATCACCGACGGCACGATGCCGGCGGGCAAATCTTTTTCCGGTTTCCAGAAACTGTGGACGCCGGCGCCGAAGCGGGTGATGGCGATTTTCGGCGCGGGCTTCATGGCGCGGAAGCCGGGCAGGATCACTTCGTTGTAGACTTCGGGGCTGTGGTCGCGGCTGTCTTTCGAGATCTCCAACAGAAACGGCGGCACCGGTTTTACGTTTGCGCCTGACAGTTCGCGCGTGTAGCCGACGAAGCGGTTGACCAGCGCTTCGGTTTCATCCTTGTTCATTTTCATTCTTGCCGCGCTGACTTTCGCGCCGTCGGTGAGCGAATCCGTGATCGCTTGGGTGACGAGATATTCCGCCTTGAACTGCGGGCGATTTTTCACTCGCTCCCAGGCATCGAAGACGTCTTCCATGAGCGCCGGCAAACGCATCAACGCGCTCGGTCCTTCTTGACCAAGCGCTTCCGGTCCTTGATAGCGCGCGAGGTCGCGCCAGGTGCGAATGTAGAGCTCGTCGAACGGATCGCTACGCTGCTCGCCGACCTTGCCGTCTTTTTCGAAGCCGCTGATCTTGCCCAACTCACCGCCCCACACATCGCGTTCCGCGCACAGATAACCGAAGGGAGAATGCTCGGTGGCGCAGACGCCGGCCATGTTGGGGATGCGCTGGGACAACATGCAGATGAACGGGCCGCCGGTGGAATGACCCTGGCCGTAGACAGAAAATTCTTTTTCCGGGAAGTGGCGCCGGCAGGCTTCGATCATGCCCGCTTCGAACGCCGCCGGCCAGGCGGCCATGCGATACCAGAAAATTGATTCCGGTTTGGCTTTCGCCAGCGTGCGCGTGCCGTAACGGCTGCGCTTGGTGGCGTCTTTGACGACGTTGTACTGATCCGGCCCGATCAGTTCACCTTGTTTCCAGATCGGTGTTCGCACCGTGCCGTCGGGGTGAATGGTGTCGTCGGGCCAATCACGGCTCCAATCGGGAAAATAGAATCGTCCCGGAAACGTACCGGCGATGACGCGACAGGCGTACTTGCTGGCGAGCAACTTGGCGTGGCGTTCGATGCCTTTGAAATCGCTCGAGCCGCCGTGCAGCAGGAAAAAGCCAATTTTTTTACCGTCGGCGCCGCTGGGAATTTTGCTTGCATCCAACGGTTCGTGCACGACCATGCCGAGATCCCAATCCATTCCCAGCACGTTGATGCGGAAAATATCTTCGCTGCTCTTGATGGCGATGTCCGGCAGGCCCAATACTTCTTCGGTGTCTTTGATGCA
>Ga0137461_1000338_pt1 | contig 10571 bp, 21 predicted proteins | sample EasRivERMGT746_2_FD_104650 | JGI IMG/M metagenome (GOLD analysis project Ga0137461, IMG submission 104650) | Soil microbial communities from meander-bound floodplain in the East River, Colorado, USA - East River MetaG ERMGT746_2 | ecosystem: Environmental > Terrestrial > Soil > Floodplain ... | reverse complement strand
TGATTGCCCGGCTTGCGAGGCTCGCGCCCGCACGCTCCAGCAGGTGGACGCCAATCTGGTGCTGATCCACAAGGCCGTTAAACGCGGGCGTGCTGACGGTCGGGGTGAGGACGGCGCGATGATGGCCTGCATCGAAGTGCTCCTGCTCGAAGCCCGCAAGTGGATCAAGGAAGGTGCCCCGGCGCGACAGGAGTTGACCGAGAAGGAACGAGCCAAGGGCCGGAGCGAGGGCTACCACGACCTGTCACCCAGCGACCAGTGGGCAGAGGACAAACGGCTGGGTATCTTAGATTGGGATGGATCATGAACGCCAACGAACTAGCACAACGCATGAGTCGCAGTCCGGTGTATGCCGAGCCGTTTGACGCCTGCCGTATCAAGATGGCTTTCCTGTTGAACCTGCTTCAGCGGTGCCGGGTTGACTTCACGGAGCAGGAGATCGCGAACGCCCGCGATGCCATGTTGTTTCCGGGTAGCCGGGCGCTTGTAAACGATTTACTGGGCCTGCCCAATGAGGTTGAGCACGCTGTTGATCTGGCCGGGCCGCACGACAAGACGGTGATGCCGCTCATGGAGAATGATCCGAAGCTGGCGCGGCGCATCGTGATGTTCTTGCGCCCCGATCCCAAGATGATGGTGGAAGTCGAGAAGAAGGATGTAAACACGGAGCCGCATCTCGAAGTGTTTCAGGTCGCCATCGAGGATGGCCGTGGCGGTTCGTGGATGGAGGCGTTCGCGAGCGAGGACACGCTGCGGGCTTTCCTGCGCGGCATCCGGGCCACCTATGCCATGAGCGATCTGCAACGGCTGCTGCCGGACTTCGGTGATGATGCTCCGTTTGAGTTTACGGAGCAGAGTGCGGTAAAGCATCTGCCATGAGCACGCCACTGGTCATCGACAACGAAGTACGCGAGCAGCTTAAAGCGTTGATTGAACTGGCCGACGCCAACCCGGTCGACATGCCCAAACTGATGGAGCGCATCAAGGTGCCCGCCAACAAGGATCATCACCGGGCGCAAATGACGCGCCAGACGATCAAGATACCGTTGGCGTTCATGGTCACCTTCTCCATCGAGCACGGCCATCCGTGCGGCCCGTGTCGTCATATCAGCATGAGCGTTCAGCGCGAGGGCCGGGTGCCCAGCCCGGAGGGCATTTGGATGGTTGCGAAGGAGTTGGGCTTTTGGGGAAACATCGCGGACTGTGCGGCAGTGTGGGGGGAACAGCTACAAGGCCACGGTCTTGCCGTCAACATGGTTCAACCACTGTGCCAGAAGCAACCGATCAACCCGTAGCGTGCCCGGACTGCGGCTCGACCAACCTGAAGCTCGTGCGCGTGGAGCGCGGCGTAAAGGGTGAGTGGAACTGGTGGTGGCTGGAGTCGTGGTGCTGCATGGACTGCCAGCGCAAGATGATCCCCAAGCCATGAAGCCGTTGAGCGAAGTAGGCCAGCGTTGGGGTGTCTGCATGACCCTGATGAAGAAGCGCCAGCGGCAGTGTCGTTGGATGCGGCGATTGAATGGGGTAGCTGTCATCTTCAATCTTTCATTAGCGCTGAACAGTGTGCTGGGCCAGCACCACTGGGGAGCCATTTTACAGGTTCTTCTAGCATGGCTGATGTATCGGCTTTACCGGAACACACGTAAGCGCGAGCAACTGTGGCGGGAGTGCTTTCATCATGCCCAGCGCATGTGGGTGGAGACGGCGGAGCACGCGCTCTGGCATTCGCAGCGGATGGATGAAGTTCTGGAAGAATTGAAGAAAACATGACTGCAAGACCTGACATCACCAAGCCGGAGAACATGCTGGCCATCCAAGGCGACTTGGTTATTGTATACAGACACGGTGAACGTGATCCGGCCTACGTCATGACGCTGGTGCGCGTGCTGGGTGTGGGCACGCAGGAGATGCGCTTGAAGAACAAGCAGAGCAAAGACCACAAGCCCGACTGGGCCTTTACGCAGGCGTGGTACGACCGGCTGAAAGAAGCCGGGAAGAATGAGTTTGGTGCCAAGTGGGAAGTCACGATCAAGAGCAAATAAGCGACGCGTCGATCAAGGCCGCGCTGATGGGTGTCGAGGCGGCGACGCTCATGGCCGAGCGCATCGAGAAGCTGGTCAAGACAGCGAGCGCTGGCTTTGTGTGTTGGGATGCGGCCCCGCCGCGCAACGAATCCTACAGTCAGCACAAGCACACGATCCTCGACGCCTTCAACACTGGTTTTGCCTTCTGCCGTACGGATACGCGCAGCGAGTGGTTGGTGCTGGGGCAGGCCGCGTTGCAGGTTGTGCGCAATCTGCCCGCCTTCGAGCGGCGTGCTCCCGTGCCGTGCCACCCGTTTGTTTACATCGGCAAGCTGAATGGGGCGGACGTGTACGTGGTGTCACGCAACAGTGAAAGTTTCCAGATCAAAGACGCGGAGTATTTCATGGGCCTCGACGACCGGGCGGCCAAGGGTGCCATTATCAACTGTCTGGCTTTTCCGGGTGACAAGATCGACGATAACAACGAGGACGACCCGCCCTACGACGAGTTGCCGAACGATGATGAAGGTTGATTTGGAGACAGAGGCCGTTGCCGCATGGAACCAGCTTATGACCATTACTATTGACGAGTCTCAACGGCAGATGATCCTGCTGGCCTTGGCGCATCTGGCGGTCGAGCGCCCCGGCTGGCTGTACGCGTGCGGGGAGACGGCCAAGACGATGGATCACATCGAGGCCGACCGGCCAAAGCTCTTTGATGAGTTCCACAAGCTGCGGGTGGCGCGGGTGTCCGATTCGTTGCCGGAAGACCCAACACACGAGTCGGTCAGCAAAGCGTTGAATGCGCGGTGGTCGACGGCAGACGCCATCCGGCTGGAGCAGCGGATGGAACTGGCCGTAAAGAGAGTGGCTGAGTTGGAGGCGGCCATCCGCCAGCACCGCGACCAGCGTGGTGATGATCGCTGCTGGCTGGACGATCTGGAGCTTTACAAACTGGTGGGCGGTGGGGGCGACAACAGCCTGCCGCCCAAGGAAAAGTTTTTGACCAACTGTGCCCGCTACTATGAAGCCCGCTGTGCGAACGCTGGCTGGCCTTCGTATCAGGAGTTGCTGGCGGTGTTGCAATGGTACGCGGCTCCACACCGACCGGAGGACTACGTGAGCGATAACGGCGAGCGAGCGGCCAAGATTCTCGCGTTGCCTCCGACGATATGATTACACATCAATTTGAAGTCGCAGGCGTGAAGTTCCGCAAGGGTCAGTTTCAAGAGGCCCGCGTCAACCGGGGCGACCGTCTGACCTTGGTACCGGAGCCGAACAATCAGTACGACTCGAAGGCCATCAAGGTCATGAAGGGTGATCTGCACATCGGCTTTGTGCCTCGCACGCACAACCAGCAGATTCATGAGGCGGTGAGCCAGCGCCCGGAGGATGTAGGCTGCTGTGTGGATGCTGCGTGGGCGAACGGGTGCTGGGTAGTTGTAAACATCAAAGAACAAACCGATGGCAACACTGGAACCATATCAAAGCCAGCGCCCACAAGGGCACCGGATCATACGGGTTGAGCAGGACAGCAGCGCTCCGACTGGCGACGGCGACATATACGTTTGTGACAACGGGAGTCACTGGGTACTGGCGCGGGGGCCTTACCTGACTGGCCAGCACCGGGCAGTGAAGCGAGGGAACTATGTCTGCGAAACCGGGTAGGCAACAAAGACTCGAATGGCTTTTGGCAAATCCTGCGCTTTGGGAAGATAAAGAAATGAACTGTTCTGAAATCGCGTACGACCGCCCGCGCTGCTCAAACAGCGTGCGAATACTGTTTGAGCAAATGCAGTCCGCTGGGCTGTATAGCTGGACAACGGTTTGGTCAGATGTTGGCATTGAACGACTGGTTGAACGGGCAAGAGCTTTGCGGTCTAGTACCTCACAATGAGTCGTATCAACAGAAGTAGTCGGGCGCGGGGTGCTAATCGCGGAGGGGTGGGAGGCGGCTACGAGCGCACTGATGTCGACTGGGAGATCAAACGTATACAACGCATGAGGGCGGAGTATGACAGCCTTGAAGGGTCGTGGCGCGAGACATACATCAGAGGTTTGAGTAAGGAGGACGCGAGGCACGTCCTGCACCGTGAGCAGTAAAAAGCCCTCGAAGTTTCCTTCAAGGGCTTCGTAACTGGCGGAACGGTGCGGAACTATGCGAGCACCGTCACGCCGAACCCCGCCGAGACTTGACTGGCAGACCCCGAACTGACGTATCCGCCAAACAGGAACTTAACAAAACCCAGCGGAACAACCGAACCATGACTGGCGCGTCGTAATAAAACAACTGGCAGAACCCGATACACCGTTCTCACACCGACTCAACATGCTCTCGACAGGGCGGGACTAGCCTAAACAAAGCTGCCCAACTCTGACGAGACAGGCCCAGCCTAAACTGGCCAATCCAAAACAGGACTGGCTCACCGCGCCTAAACATGGCGCAGCAGGACATGCAGAACTTGGCTCGCCGGGCCAGAACTTGACTGCCGTAACTTAGCCAAACCAAGCACGCTCCAACTGCACGGAACGTGCCCCAACCGGACGAGACTGCCGCAACAATTACGGCAAGACCTGTCCCGTTCTGAACTGAACCTGCCACGCCTGAACTGGCGCACCGCACCATACCACAACGGGAACCGAGCTACCGAGCTACAACGGAACTGCCGCGCCCAGACTAACATGACTGGCCCGCCGTAACAGACCAAATGCTCGCCTCACCTGAACGGGCACACCGTGGCGCATTCCGAGCTAACGAGCAACGTCCGAACCGACTGTACCACAACTAGACTGCCAAAACAGAGCCGAGCCGACCGCTTCCGAACCCGCATTGGCCCACCATAACTGCCACAACAGCGATCATCAAAGGTGCTTTGTAGCACGTAAGACCGCATTTCCAATCTTCCGAACGACCTTGGAATAATCCATAAGCGTTCGATATTTGCGCTGCCAAGCCTGCGCTCCGGCGATGGCCTCATTAACCATCTGTTCCCGGTGGCGGTCATCCAGTAGGGCAGGAAGTGTTTCAACGTAATTGTAAGAGACGCCGGGCTTGTCTGGGCGTTTCTCAACGACGCTGGTCAGCCAGCGCACGCGTTGTTTCTTTTCACCGTTGACGACGATGTAAGTGTAAACACAAGTCAACACTTCTCCGGCCTGCTGGAGATACCACTTCTCAGCAGCGACACCAGCTTTGTCCTTGAAGACATAACTGGCCAACACGCTGCGCGGATTGGCCTTGGCCGCAGCGAGTGTGATTTTTGGAGTCAGCCGCCCACGATTTTTGCGCCTGACTTCTGTCAGGGTTTCAACAATGGCCGGGATGTCCTTCTTTTTGACGAGCGAATGGTGTCCGCTGTTGTCAAAGTACTGTTCGATGGTAGCTGGTTTCATCGGCGTTTTGAGTGCCCCGGCTGATTACCCGCCGGGGCACTTGTTGTGAGGTTTTAGACTTCGAGATTGTCGAGGTTTTCCATGCCTTCGATGGGCTTGCTCGTGTCGACCACGAAGCAGCCGAACTGACCGGACTGGCTCTGGGGAGCGCCCGGACGCCATTCACCGATGCCAACACCGAAGCCAGCGGCGTCGATGAGGGCGAGCAGTTGGTCGCGGGAGAGCATCCGGCTGTTGTAGACAACGGGAACCTTAGCCCGCCAGTTGGGGTAGATGGCGCGGTAGCGGAGATCAGCGTTGCCGTTGGCGAGACGCACCACATCTTCGCGCATACTGATGCCCATTTTGTGATAGGCAGCGAGTTCCTTGGCGTATTTGTGATCCCACTCTGTCCAGAGGGCTTTGGGGAGTTCGTCGGCCTCGATCAGAATGAGTGCGTCGACGTTCATCGCGCCTTCACCGGTACCGTGGACGCGGAGTTGGCGCTTGATCTGGGTCTTTTGTAATTCAACATCGTTGGCGGCGTTGACGAAGCAGGCTTTGAAGCCACGGGCCGGGAAACCGAATTTGCCTTCGAGCGGGCCACCTTCGGGGAATTTGTAGAGGCTGCCCTTGAAGTCAGCCAGTGGGTCGCGGGCTTCACGTCCCTTCTTGGGCACCTTCATCATATTGTCCAGCATTTCCTTCTTCGACTTGGCCGAGAATTCATGCACAATCAGACCAGTCTGGCTGATGATGTGTACATGGATTTTGCCGAGTTGAAGTTTGACCAACTGCTGGGGTTCGGTCTTCTTGACCTTTGACTTACCGACTTTACCGGACACAGCGTCCAGCGCTGCGGAAACGATGACAGCGCCGTCGCTATCAGCGGGTTTTGGCAGTTCGTTGCCTCGACGGGAGCTTGCGACTCCAATTATTTTCTTCATTTGTTTTTCTTTTCTGTTTTCAACTCCATTGCCTTGCGCTTCCTGTGACCCGGACGGGCCGATGCGCGGTGCTGAAGATGAACCTGCGTTGCACAGGATGAACGTTGTAAACAAATAGACCCATGCGGTCAACATTTATTTGCAAATAGTTTTTGCGTTCTAGTCAGTGTGAAGAACGAGCGCTGTTCCTACTGCGGGCGACGAGGACACTGGCGTCCCGACTGCCCGGAGATTCGCCGCTTGCGGGAGCGGCTGCCAGTTGTATACATTGATCTGGTCAGTTCGCCAGTAATCGCTCGCACGCGCAAGTTAAAGGCTCGCTGGCGCGTGGAGCATGAACAAACCGTTGAAGCCTTCCATAGCATCGAGGCAGAAGCCCTGCTGGTCGATGCCACCACAGTTATGAAACAAGTACGCGTCTACAAAGCCAAACTGCTCCTGATCCTGAAGAAGAACCGGTCAGAGCATCGGGAAGTATTCCTCCAAGCACAGAAGACGTTTCGCGTCGTGGCCATCAAGGCGCTGGATGCCCAACTGAAGGCCGCCCGCAAGGGTCGACCGTTCGAGTTGGCCAATCTGGTCAGGCTCACCGCGCCGGAAGATCACACCGCCGATTACGACCGCTCGATCCAGATGTTGGACATGAGCGTGGAAACGGAAATCGTCATCAGCGAGCAGGAGTTTCAAAACTACGTTCAGGACATCTGGAACTGGAGCCGTGAATGGGCGGGCAGCAACATGCGTTACGTGAGCAAGAACAGCCGTTATTACGGCAAGCTGTCCGCGCTCTCGAACGAGTGAAGTTGCTGGTCGTCATCATTTCCTGCCAGCCAAAGGAAATGCGTGTTCTCCGTGCTGCGTTCAGCGCCCATCGAGCCGCACATCCCTGACGAACCCACCGAGGCCAGTGTCCGGGTGCTCTTGGATCACATGGGCTACGGGATTTCGTACTACGATCTAGGCCCGGCGCACGCGCCCAAGATCGACCTTCACCTGCCCTTTCCCGGTGGCGAGGCCCGTGACCTGAGTCCGGTGATGGGCATTTACTGGCTTGCGTCGCACGACCCGGATGTGTGTACTGTTTACATTGACAACAAGCCCTACCAGTTTGTGGCTGCGTGGCTAAACAAGCCGGATGTCCGATAACCCAACAGAGAATGAAGTGAAACGAATGCTGGAACAGATGGAGAGCGTGATGCTCTCGAACAAACTGTCGACCGGCCCGACCGGATTTCAAATTGTCTGGCGGGATAATCTGCACGCGTTCAGCTTCCTGATGGACGGCAGGGGCACCAATGTTCACGTGCTGATCGACACCGGCCACGATTACGTCTGGCAGAGAGTATGAAGGTGCTGCCCGACGATCCCACGGACGCGGACATCAAGGCGCTGTTGGAACAGATGGAGCGCAGGCCGAAGTTTTACTGGAAGAATGGCGTGCCGACGCTGGGGGACAAGCTCGTATGGCTGGGGCTGCGCATTCGTTGGCGGGCACCTTACAGAAAAGCAGTTCTTAACTCCGTATGATTCGCATTATCCTCTATCGTGTGGACGGCAACGGTGACTGGAACGAAGGCGTGATCCACACCTTCACCAGCGAAGGCGCTGTCATTGAAAACAAAGCCACGGGGGAATTGAACCTCGTCCCCATCAAGCCTGAGTGTCTGAAGTTCAAAATCCTGACGGAGCAATGGGTGCAGATGCAGATTCAAGCCCAGCGCGAGATGCAGGCGCGGTCGGTCGTGGCAGGCCCGATCCCCGGCGACTTCCGCCGCTAATTTTTGTCTGCGACACGCGCCGACATCTCGTGTGTCGGCCCTATTCGCTGGCCAACCTGCACGCGATGGCGGTGCAGCTTGCGATCAAGCGCTGCTGGTTTCATCGGGATCACTACGACATCCCGAAGCGCCGGGTGGCGGAGATCGCCGCCAAGTGTGTGGTTGTAACAGCGCGAGAGATTGTAAACATTATTTATGAAAGCAACCGTAGCCGAAGCTATCGACTCTGAGCGAGAGTATCAGGAAAGGAAATATCCCGGCCATCAGCACAGCACTGGCGAATGGTTGCTCATCATGCAGAAGTGTTTGAATGACGCCACCAAGGCGTGGAACTGTGGTCACGGCGAAGGCGTGTTGGATGAAATCCGGCAGGTGACTTCGGTCGGTGTGGCTGCGATGGAGGAACACGGTGCGCCTTTGCGCAAATGACTTTATGGTAAACATCGAAATCAGTAACCGAGAGATTGGCTCGCCCGGCCTTTACATCATGCGTTGGAAGGGGCACACCGGCTTGTCTCGCATCGTGGGCGAGCCAAAGCGCGGCTTCAAGATTATCCAGCCCGAAGGCACCCCGGAGACGTACATGCAGGGGTTGCCCAAGGACGGCGCGATCCCACCGGACGCGTTGTTCAGCGAGCCGCTGGCCATCGTCGCGGTGTAATTAAGTCTGGAGTCAGCCGGTTTCTCTGCGCATGGTACGCAGACGGGCGTTCCTGCAAATGCCTGCTCCTTGCTGGCTGGCTCCATCTATTTCATGGACGAGTACGTCAACCCACTGGCAGAGCTTGAGCGGTTGATCGTGGAGCGCACCTGCGAGTGGTGCGACCGCGTGTACGAGAAGTCGCTGACCTTCCACTTCCTCCCGCGTGTAATCAAACGAAGCGGTTACACTGTGATGCACCGCAAGTACTGGCGCGTCTGCGAGCATTGCCAGAGCGGGATGGCGTTCGACAAGTGGATTTTTCCGGTGATTCAGAACATGCCGGAGCACATGTCGCTGGAGGCGATCATGCAGGTTCAACCGATGGCTGTACACAATCCCCACGAGTTGGCGCTGCCACTGGATGTGGATATGGTCATGCTCGACTACGAGATCACACCGGAGGGCGTGCGTCGGCGCGTTCAGGTGCCAGAGCGCATCCGGGGGCGCACCAATCTGGTGGTTCATCTCGATGACGCGACCTTTCGACGGTAGTTAAACCATGAACCGTCATATACAACGCCTGACCGAATCCGCTGAGGTTCGAGCGGCCAAGGACGTGCCGACGCCGGTCATCGTGGACTCCAAACCGCAGGAAATTTTCCGGTGTCCACACTGCAAGGATGAAATCCACGAAAAGCACACCTACGTCGAGGAAGGCATCGAGCGCCATTCCGACTGCGGCGGTGCGATCCAGTGGCCGCCCACGGACTGGTCAAAGATTGATCCGCAATGGCGGGCACTGTTGGAACCTCACGCGAAGTAAAGCGGGCGAGTCATTTTTGCTGGTTATCGCTCTTGGCAGCGGGCAGTAGTTAGAGCGTGAATGCGGAAGACCTCGTGAACAAGCTGCTGGAAGGTGACGACCTGCCGCCGGAGCACTACATCAACAGGCTGCCAGCGGCGTTCGACGCGGAAGTGGTGATGGAGCGCATTCAGAGTGAGTGCGCCTACTGCATGGACAGCCGGGCGGACAAGCAGGCTTTTCTGACGTGGATCAAGGAGAACGAGGACATCTTCCCCGACGTGGCCAAGGCGCTTCAGGTAATCCAGCACAATGACTCGTGGTGTACTGACAGCGAGGACGACATGTGGGCGTTCTTCGAGCAGCTTGGCTTTCCGCGCAAGGACGACACGTGCCCGCGCTGTGACGGCTCCGGCGAAGAACCCGGTGCCCCGGTGGGTTGGGAGGAAAATTTAACGCGTTGCACGCGTTGCAGCGGGAGTGGCCGCATCCTGACCAAGTGCGAGTGCGACAATACCCATCAGGCCAATGACACGGTGTGCCGCTGGTGCTGGGCGCGGGGCCGCCGTCACTTCAACGATCCGCCAGTATGAGCTACGTTGACATCCCCAAGCTCGTTGAAAAGCCGGACGGTTTTCCGTCGGCGTTGCCGTGTTGGGGGCCGAATCGCTATGCGGGGGTCTTGGCTGACATCTGGTGCCCCAAAGGGCACGTCGGCATTCTGACCCAGCACACGGTCATGCCGGACGGCACCGTGCATCCCTCCTTGGTCTGTCCACGGGAGGGCTGCGACTGGCACGTCTGGGGCCGGTTGCTGGACTGGACACCACCGCCGACAAAATGAATCCACAGACCATCGTAAACAAATTGCTGGAGGCGGAAGACCCGGATTCGCCGGAGGCCAACATGGAGCGCTATGCGCAGGCCATCGGCATGAAGCTCGCCCGTGGTGACATGTTCATTCTTGCCCGGTTCAAGAAGGGCGTGAAGGCTTACATCAGATGG
>Ga0137461_1000337_pt1 | contig 10604 bp, 8 predicted proteins | sample EasRivERMGT746_2_FD_104650 | JGI IMG/M metagenome (GOLD analysis project Ga0137461, IMG submission 104650) | Soil microbial communities from meander-bound floodplain in the East River, Colorado, USA - East River MetaG ERMGT746_2 | ecosystem: Environmental > Terrestrial > Soil > Floodplain ... | reverse complement strand
TTCATGAAAGTATTAATCTTAATTTTTATCATTGTATCCTGTTTATTTATTGTTCAATGTGCTGAAGATTGCACTGATTGTCCGCCTGAAAATCAACCGGGTAAACTTGTGATCAAATCGAATCCTCCCGGCGCCCGCATTTACTTACAGGGAATGGACACTGGTAAAAATACACCAGACAGTATAATGAATCTTACGGCAGGAAATTATGATGTTTTTTTATATTTACAGTATTATGATACTTCGAGTTTTACAGCTGCCATTTATGAGAACGCTACTACCACAAAAGAAGTTGATTTGTTAGATGGGCTGCCTCTTGTTGACATATTGCTGGATTATTTGACTTACTTTGGTGGTGATAGTGTACGGTTTAGTATGGAACTAAATCAGGATGTACTTATGGACAGTGTAGTTGTAAGACGACCGATTGATAGTTCAGGTACTTACGAATACATCACGTTTCTGTATAACAAGGAATTGCTGATCTCACATGATCAGTTTGGCAGTTCGATTAATCATTATTTACCTCCGCCAGATTCAGAATTTCAGTACCTGGCAAGATTTCGAGATTTTGATTATTTTTTTTATATCTATGGTCAGAAAGCTTATGGTGCAAAAGCGTATTTTTATCTATCTTTTTCCATTAGTATTTAATCATATCTTAGTCACAAATAGCTAAGGAAATTTAATTTAATAAGATGTTAAGTTTTTCTTGAATGGAATTAATGAACAACCAACCCGATAACAAGAACTAAAATTTGTTTAGTTCAGTGCCATAGAGAACCTCCTTCCAAAATAAATTTGAATAATACTTAGTAGAGTTGAATTAGCTCCGATTTTAAATTAACCTGTTTGAAGTAATAGGAATATTTTTCCGTTTCCTTCGAGATTTCTTATAAGTTTGATGAATTCCTTATTTTAATTAGCAATTAATTTTATTCATTTCAATAAAACTGTTTACTGCACTTTCACTTTTGCCTGCAAACATCGTATATCCAATTGCAAATGTGACGATAATAATTTTAACATCTTTAGGTGCTTTTATTATCTGGAAAGAAAAATTAAACCGCTGGGGAGTTTTAGCTCTCGCCAGCGGTATGTTGGCAATTTTGTTTTTAAGTTTTGGTAGTTGATCAGGTTGAGGTTTGTTTGATAGTCCGGTAATTTTTTGCCGGTTTATTTTTATCTTTAAGATACGGACAGCTTCCGTCATCCGATTTCTTTCCCGTAAAAGGATAAACAGCATCACCTTTCAAATATGGACATTCAGTTTTCGTTTCACTATGTGTTTTATTTAAATATGGACAGGATGACTCTACTTCACCACCAAGGTAAGGACATTCTCCGGCTTTATCTTTTTTATCATCACTAATCTGTTTATGATCTGCTAATGATTTAACTGCTTCCCTCGCTGAATCCTTAACTGAAAATCCTGTTAAAGATAATACTAAACCAAGACCAACAAATATTGCAAGTGCTTTTTTCATACTTTCTCCGTTTTAATTAGAGAAACAACTTTTGTTTTAAAAAGTTCATTTAATATTAATCCGTTAACAAAATAATAAAAAATATCAATTAGCAAAAAGGTTAATTTCGTACTTCATCAACATCATCAACAAACAAAACCATCACGCCGGCGATTATCATAGAAACACCGCCAAGCACAAGAGCATATATTGCTTCGCCGCCAACCATAATTTTTACAAAGAATCCTAAAATACTTGCAGCAGTAATTTGAGGAATGACAATGAAGAAATTAAAAATTCCCATATAAACCCCCATTTTTTCTGCAGGAAGTGAACCCGCAAGTATTGCATAAGGCATTGCGAGTATTGAAGCCCACGCAAGACCAATTCCTAATTCAGAAACCAGAAGCAAATTTGGATCTTTAATTAGATAGAATGATGCAAGTCCTATTCCTCCGCAAACAAGACTTATTAGATGTACTTTTTTTCTCGTGAATTTTTTTGCGAGTAATACTAGTAAGAATGCCATTACTGCAGCAAAGCCATTGTACGTTGCCATCAACACTCCAACCCAGTCAGCACCTTCATTATATAATGCAGAAGTCGGATCGACGGCTCCGTAGATATGATGTGTCACTGCAGGAGTTGTGTAAATCCACATTGCAAAAAGTGAAAACCAGGAAAAGAACTGAACAACAGCAAGCTGTTTCATAGTTTTGGGCATGTTGTTTAAGTCGTTCAATACAACAACAAAACCATTTTCAGTTTTATTTGATTTGGTGAACAAGCCGGCAATAATTTGCAGTAGACCGAAAATCGCAGCACCGACAAACAATACATACAATCCATAGTCAACATCTCCCAAAGTGAAAGCAATAATAATTGCTATAATAGTTCCGACGATCAGCCAGATGAAACCCTGTTTTAAAAATTGCTCTGCCGGAACAAGCCGATGTGCTGCACGAATTTTTTTATAATCTATATTTTGATCAGCTTTTTCATGTTCTTTAAGTTCTTCCGGAGAATATTCTTTAGTTGAAATCACAGTCCACAAAACCGCAAGAAAGAACACAATCGCTCCTATGTAAAAAGAAAATTTTACAGAATCAGGAATTTCGCCACCTGGGGCAGTGTTTGAAATCCCAAACCAGTTTGTCATCAAGTAAGGTAGAGCGGAAGCAATTACTGCTCCTGTCCCGATAAAAAAACTTTGCATTGCAAAACCTGAAGTGCGTTGTTCTGAAGGAAGCATATCTCCGACAAATGCTCTGAAAGGTTCCATAGTAATATTAATTGTTGCATCCATAATCCACAGCATTCCTGCAGCAATCCATAATACCGGGGAATTCGGCATAAAAATTAATGCGATGGAAGCAAGGATAGCACCTGTTAAAAAATATGGTCTTCGTCTTCCAAGCCGGTTCCAGGTTTTATCACTCATATGTCCGACGATTGGCTGAATGATTAAGCCGGTAACGGGCGCTGCGATCCAAAGTATCGGGATCTGGTCAATACTAGCTCCCAAAGTTTCAAATATTCTGCTTACATTTGCGTTCTGAAGAGCGAAACCAAATTGAATTCCAAGAAAACCAAAACTCATATTCCAGACCTGAGCAAAGCTAAGGCGAGGTTTCATATAAAATTTTCCTTTAGGTTTGAGGTTGAAAATTTCATTTTACAGAAATCCATTTGCTGAAATATTATGAATTTCAATGATATATTAAAACAAGTTGAGAGTAATCCGTACTCTGCTTTTTTTTACACGCCGTCAATCTATTCTGAAAGCAGGTCTTATATTTTCAGCGAACCGTCAGAACTGATTATAGCTTATAATAAAAATGATCTGCAAAAATCTTTCAAGCTTGCTGATAAGTACATTCAAAAAGGAATGCAGGGATATTGTCTGTTAAATTATGAAGCCGGTTATCTTCTTGAAAAAAAACTTGAAAAGCTATTGACCTCTGATGATCGAAAGTTAATGCAATTCTTTTTCTTTAAAGAGAAGAATGTTCAACTGATAAAATCTTCAAAAATTATTTTTGAAGATAATACAGATGAAGAATTCAGTATCAGTAATTTTAGGTTGAATACGACTCATCAACAATTCGTTAAAAATGTCGACAAAATAAAAAAGTACATCAAAGCCGGAGACACCTACCAGGTGAATTATACTATGAAAGGTAAATTTAATTTTACCGGTTCTTACTCGTCGTTTTTTAAGGGATTACTTTTCAATCAGTCAGCTAAATATTCGACATTTATAAATAATGGAGAGGATTTTATTCTCTCACTCTCACCCGAACTTTTTTTCAGGATCAAAAAAAATAGAATTATTTCCCAGCCAATGAAAGGAACAATGATTAGGGGAGTGGATCAATACTCAGACTCTATCATTGAATCAGAGCTTATAAATAACGAAAAGAACAAAGCAGAAAATGTTATGATTGTCGATTTGATCAGGAATGACCTTGGAAGAATTTGCCGTTACGGATCAGTTACGGTGCCAGAATTATTTAAATCGGAAAAATATGAATCACTGTTCCAGATGATAAGCACAATTGAAGGAAAGCTGAATAAGAAAATTAAGCTAAGTGAAGTGATAAAAAATATCTTTCCTTGCGGTTCAGTTACAGGTGCACCAAAAATCAGAACAATGGAAATAATTACTGAGTTGGAAAAAGAAAAAAGAGGAATTTACACGGGCTCGATCGGTTTATTTACAAAAAAGGAATTGATTTTTAATGTTGCCATAAGAACTTTAACAATTAATAAAACGACAGGCAAGGGCGAAATCGGAATAGGAGCCGGAATTGTGTGGGATAGCGATGCTGAACAGGAGTTCATCGAATCAAATTTAAAAAGTACATTTTTAACTGAACCGGAAAATTATTTTGAATTGCTCGAAACTATGCTGTGTGAGAATGGCAAAATACTTTTTCTGGATGAACATTTGCAGCGAATGAAATCTGCTGCTGAATATTTTCTTTTCAAATTTAATGAAATGAAAATAAGAAAACATTTACTCCAGGAAATTGAAAGAGTTGACAAGAATAAAAAGCATAAAGTAAGATTAACAGTGAGTAAATGGGGTAGAATCTCTGTCATAGTAACAGAAGTGAAACCGCTGCCCAATGAAATTAAAGTCATTGTTTCCGAAAAGAAGATCAGCTCGTCAAATAAATTTCAGCATTTCAAAACCACAAATAGAAAACTCTATGATAATGAATTTTCTAAGTATTCATCACAGGGTTATTTCGAAATACTATTCTTAAATGAAAAAGATGAAATTGTAGAAGGCAGCAGAACAAATATTTTTATAAAGAAAGGAAATGAATGGTTTACACCACCCCTGAGCAGTGGTACACTTCCGGGGATTTATAGAAATTATTTTCTTAAAAAAGAAAAAGCAGAGCAATCTCTCCTTTCCCTTAAAGATATTTTATCTGCGGATGAAGTCTGGCTGACGAATTCAATAATTAAAGAAGTTAAAGTTGAATGGATAGATAAATGAAGTAAAATGAATCTATCAATCAATAATTGCCTTCCTTCAAATATTATTTAACGCTTCATCATAAAAGTATTTTAGCAGGAATTTTAATATTTTGCATCAGCTTCAAATGGAAAATTGAATTTAATTATATAATGAGTAAAAATAATTCAGATAAGACATCTCTGCGTAAAAAGAAACATATTGAATTATGTTTAACTGATAAAGTTGCATTCAGAAATAAATCTACCGGGTTTGAAAATTATGATTTTATTCATTGTGCTGTTACTGAGGTTGAAATTGATAAAATTAATCTCAGCACAAAATTTTTGAAGAAAAAAATCGGCTACCCATTCCTGATATCATGTATGACTGGAGGGACTGAAGAAGCAGAAAATATTAATGCTCAGTTGGCTTTAGTTGCTGAAGATTTGAATATCCCGATCGGAGTTGGCAGCCAGAGGCATGCAATTGAATCAGAAAATATGAGACATACTTATTCAATAATCCGGGAGAATGCTCCATCAGTTTCGGTACTTGCAAATATCGGTGCAGCAGAAGTTGTAAAATATAAGGATGTAAATCCTTTTAATATGATTGCTTCAATCGTTAAAGCTGATGCGTTGGTAATTCATTTAAATCCGGTTCAGGAATTATTACAGCCGGAAGGCACTCCTCATTTTACAGGATTGTTGAATAGAATTAAAAAATTAGTAAAGGAATTAACCGTTCCTGTAATTGTAAAAGAAGTTGGGTCAGGTATTTCATCTGAATCAGCAAAAAAATTGCTCGATGCTGGTGTTATAGGTATTGATGTTGCCGGAGCAGGTGGTACAAGCTGGGCTGCAGTCGAGCTTCTGAGAAGCAAGAATGAAAGTGAACTTTATTTTTGGGATTGGGGTTTACCAACATCATATTGCATAAGAGAAGTTGCAGAATTAAAACGGAAGTACAAATTTTCTCTCATAGGTTCGGGCGGGGTTAGTTCTTCAATTGCTGCTGCTAAAGCTCTATCACTTGGAGCTGACATTGTCGCATCAGCAAGAATAATTCTGCAGGAACTTGATATGAACGGCAGGGATGGAGCAAAAAAATTAATCATAAACTGGTTTGATACTGTAAAGAAAATCATGTTCTTAACCGGATCATCATCATTAAAAGAATTTAGAAAAAATAAAATCATCAGAAAGGAATTACTCTATTAATGGGGAATGGAGAAAAAAAGTTTATCCTGCTTTATGAAAAAGAAAAAGGAAAGATTGATGATTTATTAAAGAATGCATTTAAAGGAAGGAAACCCTTAACACTTTACAATCCCGGTGCTTATATTCTGAACAGTAAAGGCAAGAGGTTAAGACCTCTCCTGGTATTACTTTCATCAAGAGCAGTTGGCGGAAATTTTGATCAGGTATATAACGCTGCTTTAGCGGTTGAAATGCTGCACAACTTTACTTTGGTCCACGATGATATAATAGATAATGCTGAAAAACGTCGCGGAAGAATGACGCTTCACAAAAAGTATGATATGAACACAGCCATACTTACCGGTGATATTCTGCTGGCAGTTGCCTATGAGTTTTTATTGAAAGATTGTAATGGAAATGCGAAATCTGTTATGAATTCGTTTACAAAGGGATTGATGGAAGTGTGCGAAGGTCAAAGTATGGATACAGATTTTGAATCTAAACATAAAGTTTCTATAAATGAATATATCTTGATGATCAAAAAGAAAACTGCTGCAATGGCTGAAATGTGTTGTAGAATCGGGGCAATTCTCGGCGGTGGAACTAAAAGGGAAATAGAAGCCCTTTCTAATTATGGTTTAAACCTTGGAATTGCATTTCAGATCCAGGATGATTTACTTGATATCACTGCGGATGAAAACATTTTTGGAAAATCAATCGGCGGTGACCTGGTTGAGGGTAAGAAAACTTATTTGTTTATCCGTGCTTTGGAAATATCGGCTGGTGATGATCGGAAGAGAATGCAGAATGTGATTTTAAAAAACGGAGTCAGGTGGAACCAGGTAAAACTGTATAAAGAATTATATGTCCGGCTTGGTGTTCTTGAAGATGCGAAAAATAAAATTAAATATTATAGTGATAAAGCGTTAAATTCGCTGGCAGATATAAAGGAAACAGATCGTGAAATATTCTTTTGGCTTACTGATCAACTTATAAAAAGAACGAGGTAATGATCGAACGAACCGTAAAAATAATTAACAAGGCAGGGCTGCACACAAGACCGGCTGCAACTATTGTTAAAATGGCTGCAAAATATAAATGTGATTTTTTTATTTCACGTGACGGGATGAATATTAATGGGAAAAGCATTATCGGTGTAATGACGCTTGCCGCTGAAGAAGGTGCAGAGCTTATACTTACTTTTAATGGTGAGGATGAAGAAGAAGCTGCAAAAGAAATAATAGATTTTTTCGAGAAAGGTTTTAACGAACTTTGAAATCATTTAAAGATATATACAAAGAATCGACTAACAAAATTTCCGGCATCGCAGCCGCACCGGGGATCACGATAGGAGATGCCTACCTTTTTACAAAGGAAAAGCTTGATATAAATAAATCTGATATCACCGATATTGAAGAAGCGAAAAAGAATCTGCTGGAGGCGCTTGAAAAATCAAAATTAGAGCTGAACAAAGTTTTTGCAATTGCTCGTGAAAAAATGGATGGTGTCCGTGCCGCAATTTTTGAAGCTCAATTAATGATTCTCGATGATCCGATATTAATCCAAACAATTAATTGCAGAATCGAGCAGGAGAAAAAGCAGCCGGAGTTTATTGTTGATGATGAAATTTCAAAATACCAGGACAAGATGATTTTATCTCACGAAAGCTACATGAAGGAAAGAGCACATGATATTGAAGATATCAAACAAAGAATCATAAGGAATCTTCAGAAGAAACGCTGGCAATCAAAGATTCAGCATGATGTGATTGTGATCAGTGAATCACTGACACCTGCAGATACAATCCTGTTCTCAAAAAATAAAGCACAAAGTTTTGTAACTGATCATGGCGGACTGACATCGCACGCTGCAATCATTTCAAGATCATTAAATATTCCTGCTGTCGTTGGAACTCATAATGCAACAGTTCAGATTAAAGACGGTGATAAAGTTATCGTTGATGGTTTTCATGGTTATGTGATTATTAATCCTTCCGATGAGCAGATAGATTTCTTCACTAAAAAAAGACTTAGACTAATCGAACTCCAGAAAGATCTTGAAGAATTGAAAGATAAACCTGCTGTTACTAAAGATGGAAAAGAAATCAAACTGTTCGCAAACGTTGATGTTACCGGGGAAATCGACATCGTAATAACAAGTGGTGCGAGCGGAATCGGGCTTTACCGCTCTGAACAGATTCTGGATGAGCTTGGTGAATTTCCAACTGAAGAAGAACAGGTAATTATTTATTCGAAGCTTGCTTCCAGAATTTACCCGGGTAATATCACAATAAGGGCTTTTGATATTGGTGGAGATAAGTTCAGATTTTTAGAATACAGGGAACCAAATCCATTTTTAGGATTACGGGGAATCCGGCTTCTGCTGGAAAACCAAACTTTATTTAAAAACCAGGTTCGTGCAGTTCTCAGATCAAGTGAGCATAAGAATATAAAATTCATGCTTCCGATGATAACTACCATTTCGGAAATTCGTGAATCCAAAAAAATTATTGAGGAGTGTAAAGCCGAATTAAAAAAAGAAAAATTTCATTTCGACAATGATATAGAAATCGGGATTATGGTTGAAGTGCCTTCTGTTGCATTTATGACAAAAGATTTTGCGGCTGAAGTTGATTTTATGAGCATCGGTACGAACGATCTTATCCAATATTTGCTGGCCGTTGACAGGGGAAATGATCTTGTATCAGACCTCTATCAGGAATTTAATCCTGTTGTTTTGCGGATTCTTAAATACATTATCGATGATGCAAAGAAATCTAAAAAACCACTTAGTCTTTGCGGTGAAATGGCAGCAGATACGCTTGCAATTCCCGTCCTTGTCGGTTTAGGTTTGCAGGAACTTAGTATTTCTGCAGCAACAATTCCATATGCAAAAAAAATTATCAGGAATTTTGAGTACAAGCGAGCAAAAAAACTTGTCGACAGCTGCCTTAAAATGGTTACGGAAAAAGAAATTGAAGATGCTGTTCAAAAATTCTTTGAGGATAATAATATTATGAGAACAAGACAAATAATTTGATTATGCAAATAAATGATTTTGTTAAAAAAAACGATCCGCAGGATCAGTTTAGTGTGCTGAAGAATAGTTACAAGCAAATTGAATCGGCATGGAATAATAATCCTCAATTCAAAAATCTCGGTAAGCCCGATGTAAATAAAATTATTATCTCAGGACTGGGCGGTTCTGCAATCAGTGCTGACCTTCTGAAGAACTATTTGCAGCATGATCTGAAAATACCATTGATTACAAACAGGGATTATTTTCTTCCGGCTTTTGCTGACAGAAAAACTCTAGTCATTGTTTCATCATATTCCGGCAACACGGAAGAAACCATTTCAGTTTTTAAACAGGCTATTTCAAAAAAATGCAGGATAGTTGCAGTTGCATCGGGCGGTGTGATTTCGGAATTGGCAAAAAAAAATAAAATTCCATTGATCACTATAGAGCCAGGTTTCCAGCCGAGATATGCTCTCGGGTTGAGTTTCTTCACTCTGCTCAAATTACTCCAGTCAATGAAATTAATTCCGAAAGAAGATAAAAATGTTTCCCAGATTAAAAATCTATGGAAGAAAAAAGGAATGGATTTATCTGAAGAAAATAATGCGGCACTAAGTATTGCAGAAATGCTGGTCGGTCATGTTCCAATCATTTATTCTGCTGAAGGAAGCACATCAGCAGTCGGCTACAGGTTTAAATGCCAGCTGAATGAAAATTCAAAAATGCATGCATTTCATAATTCAATTCCGGAAATGAATCACAATGAAATTATAGGATGGGAAACTTTCAGGGAAAAAAATTTAAGAACGAAAGTCATCACAATACTGGATACTGGTTATCATCCGCAGGTTAAAAAAAGATTTAAAATTGTAACTGAATTAATTCACAAATCCGGTGCCGGAGTTGTTGAATTAAAAAGCAGTCAGAAAAATTTTAAGGAACGAATAATGGATTTGATTTATTTGATTGATTGGATAACTTTCTATTTAGCAGTGCTTCGTGGCTTTGATCCATCGGAAATTGATTATATACACGAACTGAAAAACAGGTTAGGTTAAAATAACTGCTTAAAATCTTTAAGAATTTTTTTAAGCTACAAATACCAGTTTTATGCCGATTCGTTTCCCTGAATCAAAAAATTTTTTTTTCATAACAATTATTTTACTTCTGCTCACCCCGGAATTTATCCATTCTCAGTTTTTATATTTCGGCAGAAACAAAGTTCATTACGAAGAATTTGACTGGAAAGTTTTATACACAGATCATTTTGATATTTATTATTATTGCGAAATGGGACAGGTTGCAGAGATCGGTGCACATTATGCAGAGGAAGTTTACGAAGAATTAATAGTTAAAATGAACCACATTGTAACCCGGCGCATTCCATTAATATTCTACAACACTTCAAATGATTTTCAACAGACAAACATAACACCCGGTTTAATTCCT
>Ga0137461_1000336_pt1 | contig 10610 bp, 10 predicted proteins | sample EasRivERMGT746_2_FD_104650 | JGI IMG/M metagenome (GOLD analysis project Ga0137461, IMG submission 104650) | Soil microbial communities from meander-bound floodplain in the East River, Colorado, USA - East River MetaG ERMGT746_2 | ecosystem: Environmental > Terrestrial > Soil > Floodplain ... | reverse complement strand
TTCTATCCTCAATCCTCCATCCTCAATCCTCGATTCTTCTCAACGGTCGCACTCCCCACCGATCATATTGATCATCCCAAACGTCGGGATAATATCGGCGATCATGTGGCCCTTGATCATCTCGGCAAACGCGCCCATGGCGATAAAGCAAGGCGGGCGCACGCGCAAGCGATAGGGCTTACCGCCGCCGTCGCTGACGATGTAAAAGCCGAGCTCGCCGTTGCCGCCCTCGACGGCGAAATAAGTTTCCCCCGCCGGGACGTGAATGCCTTCCATGATGATCTTGAAATGGTGCATCAACCCTTCGATGCTGCCGTAAACTTTTTCTTTTTCCGGCAACACGAAGCGCGGATCGTCGATCCACACCGGTCCCACCGGCAACTGTTTGAGCGCTTGCTCGACGATCTTCATGCTCTGCACGATCTCGCCCAGGCGGCAGAGAAAACGGTCGTAGTTATCGCCGCGGCTGCCGAGCGGCACTTCGAAGTCCAACTGATCGTAGACTAGATAGGGAAACGCCTTGCGGATGTCGTAGTTAACGCCGGTGGCGCGCAAAATCGGCCCGGTGAGACTGTAGCTCAACGCGGCTTCTTGCGAGATCACGCCGACGTTGGACATGCGGTCGAGAAAGATCCGATTGCGCGACAGCAAATGATCGCAGTCGGCGAGCAGCCTGCGAATGGTGCTAAACGCCGCGCCCACCCGCTCGGCGAAATCCTCGGGCAAATCATGCTTCACCCCGCCGATGCGCACGTAGGTAACGGTCAAGCGCGCCCCGGTCAAATTTTCAATAATGCGCGTGATCAATTCGCGCGCTTCGATCATATAAAAGCCCACCGTGATCGCGCCCAACTCGGAAGCGGCCATGCCGCAGCAGGTCAAGTGATCGAACAGCCGCGCCAGCTCGCTGATGATCACGCGAATATATTGGCAGCGCGCCGGCGTCTCGGCGCCGATGAGTTTTTCAACCGCGAGCGCGTAGCCGACGTTGTTGATCAGCGACGATGCGTAGTTCAACCGGTCGGTGTAGGGAATGACTTGGGTCCAGGTCGCTTGCTCGCAGCTCTTGTCGAAGCCGCGATGAAGAAAACCGACTTCGACGTCGCACTCGACCACCCGTTCGCCGTCGAGCTTGAGATTGAACTTGATCGTGCCATGGGTCGCCGGATGGGACGGCCCCATCTGTAGTTCCATGATCTCGCTTGGCAACTCTGGATTATCCGCTTTCATGGTTTTGCCGAAGCTGCCGCACTCAGTTCTTGATCCCCAGGGATTTTTTCAAGCGCAGTAATTTATTGTGCGATCGCTCGTCAACGAAAGTTCCTTCGACATGGCGCTCCGGCACCCGCGGCTGGCAGAGATTGACCGGATAGTCCTTGCGCAGCGGATGACCCTGGAATTCATCGTAGAGCAGAATGCGCCGCAGGTCGGGATGATCGGTGAAGCGAATGCCGTAGAGATCCCAAACTTCCCGTTCGAGAAAATTCGCGCCACGCCATAGCGGCGTCAGCGAATCCACCGTCGGGTCGTTTTCCGGCACCGCCACGCGCACGCGCAAGCGGCGCTGCTCGGTCAGAGAAACGATTTGGTAGACCACTTCGAAGCGCGGCTCCTTCTTTTGCCAGTAATCCACCGCAGTGATGTCGGAGAGAAAGTTGAAGTTCAATTGCTCCTTCAGCACGCGAAAACTTTCTCGCAGGCCGGCGCGGTCGAGGATGACGACATCATCGCCCTGCGCCTGCATGGACTGGAGAATTTTGCCGCCAAGAATCTCGTGAATGTTGGCGAGCTCGGAGCTGGCGTCAGACATGAAGAATCAATCCCACTCCAGTGCGCCCTTTTTCCAGACGTAAGCGTAGCCGAGCAAAAGAATGAAAAGGAAAATCCCCATTTGCACTAGACCGAACACGCCCAACTGGCGGAAGTAAATCGCCCAGGGGTAAAGAAACACCACTTCCAAATCGAAAATCAGAAACAGCATGGCGACCAGATAAAATTTAACCGAGAACAGCATCCGCGCGTCGCCTCTCGGCGGATTGCCCGATTCGAAGGGTTCGGCTTTGGCTGGATTGAAAGATTTGGGGCCAACTTTGGCCGCCACCAAAAGCAACGCCAGAACGACGATCGCGGCGATGGCGAAAATAACGATCAGCGGGAAATAGGGATGGTTCATGAATCGTCGGCCATTAAAAAAAACCATACCTCCCCGCAATGAAAAGGTATGGCGTCTTTTCCGTTCAGATCAGGCGATCTACCAAATTTTGTATGGGAAAAGCCTGGTGTTGTCAAGGTAAAGTCGCCGCGCTACGCGGTTGAAAAAGCGCATTCGCATTGACGCTGGCCAACCATCAATGTTAATCCTCGCGCCGTATCGGTCATCGGCCTGGAGCATGATCATGAAGCGAAAATTGCCACTGCTGCTGTCAGCGCTATCGTTGGTTTTACTGGCGGGTCGGTTCGTCAACGCGCAATCGCTGATTGACGGCGCCAAGAAAGAAGGCCAAGTGGTCTTCTACGCTTCCATGGAAGCGGTCTCGGCGCAGCGGATCGCCGCGGCTTTCGAAAAGAAATATCCGTTCATCAAAGTCGACGCCACCCGCATCGGCTCGGAAAGAATGGCGACGCGGCTCGTCGCCGAAGCCCAGGCGCGCAAAGTCCATGCCGACGTTGTGCAACAGTCGGCCTTCGATTTTTACGGGGTTTTCCAGAAAGGAATTTTCGAGAGCTACTTCTCACCCGAGCGCGCCGCCTTTCCGCCGGAGTATCGTGACGACAAAGGTTTCTGGACGATGCCCGCCTCCACGCTCAACGTGATCGCCTACAATAAGAAAATGGTCGCCCCAGCCGACGTGCCTAAAAGTTTTTTCGATCTGACCGAGCCCCGGTGGAAAGGTCAATTGCTGATGGACGACAACGAGAGCAAATGGATGGCCGGCATGATCCAGTATTACGGCGAAGCGAAGACCATGGACCTGATGCGCAAGCTCGCCGCCCAAGAGATACAATTCCGCGTCGGTCACTCGTTGCTGCAAACTTTGCTCGCCGCCGGTGAGCGCGCGGTCGTGGTCGTGGCTTTTGCCAACGGCGTCGACCGCTTGAAGAAAGAAAGCGCGCCCATCGAGTGGGTCAGCGCCGAGCCGGTCATCGGTTTGACCTTTGGTATGGCCGTGGTCAAAGACGCGCCCCATCCCAACGCCGCGCGGCTATTTAACGATTACCTGCTTTCGCGCGAGGGCCAAGAGGTGATCGCCGCTGCCGGTTATTACGTGCCGCGCTCCGATGTTGCTTCGCCGATCCTCAGGGAAGCGCCGCCAAAAACCAAAGTCATACCGCTGCCCATGACCTTGGCGCCGCGCTACAACGAATACTATCAAACTTACCGAAAGGTGATGGGACTGAAATGACACCTTTATAATTTTCCTCTCCCTCTGGGAGAAGATTGTAGGGGCGACCGGCGGTCGCCCTGACCCTCACCCTTCCCTCTCCCGCAAGCGAGCAAGGGTGAAGATTGAAATCGAATCGAACCCATTTAGTTGAGGAGACAGACATGACCTACCAATCCGAAAAAGGTAATTTCACAATCGCCCTGGCCGGCGACACCATGCTGACGCGCAAGCTAACGCCGTTCAAAGAAGAACGCTTTCTCCAGCTGCGCGAGATTTTGCGCAACGCCGATGCCAGCTTTGCCAATCTCGAGGGCACGGTGCACACCTGGGACGAAGGCACGCCGGGAATTACCCAAGGCACCTTCATGACCACCGACCCCAAGCTGCTCGAAGATTTGCAATGGCTCGGTATCAATCTAGTCTGTTGCGCCAACAATCACGCTTTTGATTACGGCGAAGACGGCGTCCTGGCGAACCTCAAACATCTCGACGCCGCGGCAATGGTTCACGCCGGCAGCGGCAAAAATCTCGCCCAAGCGCGCGCGCCGGGTTATCTCGACACGCCCAATGGCCGCGTCGCTTTGGTCGCCGCCACCGCGACGTTTCGGCCGTGGAACCAAGCCGGCGAACAGCGCCCCGACCTGCGCGGCCGGCCGGGCATCAATCCGTTGGGCTTCCAAACCACGCACTATGTTGATCGCGCCGCCTTCGAACAACTGCAGCGCATCAGCCGCGCCCTCGGCTTTGAAAAAAGTACCGAGCGTGCGCGCAAACATTTTTACAGCGACAAGGAACTCGCCAGCGCCGATACAAACGAGTTGAGCCTGCTCGGCAACCGTTATGTCATGGGCGAGGGTTTCGCCATCGCCACCGAAGTCAACCAGCGCGATCTGCAGGACAACTTGCGTTGGATCGGCGAAGCGCGCCGCCAAGCCGATTGGGTCGTCGTCAGCGTGCACTGCCATGAATTCGGCGGACCGACGTTGCTCACGGCCGGCACGCGCGCCGAACTGGAAGAGACCGCCGACTTCGTGACGAAATTCGCCCACCAAGCCATCGACGAAGGCGCGGATATCTTCGTCGGTCACGGCTCTCACTTCCCGATGGGCATCGAGATCTACCGAGGCAAGCCGATTTTTTACAGCGTCGGCAATTTCGTCTTTCAGAACGAAACCGTCGGCTTTTTTCCCGCCGATGCCTACGAACGCTTCGATCTCGATCTCAAAGCCACGCCGTCCGACTTCCTCGACGCCCGCACCAACGGCGGCAAAAAAGGCCACCCCAGCGATCCGGCCTACTGGGAAAACATGTTCGCCGTCTGCGAGTTTAGCAGCAACAAGCTCAAAGAAATCCGCATCCACCCCATCGACCAAGGCTTCGGCAGACCAAGACCTCAGCGCGGCAGGCCAGTGCTCGCCGACGGCGAAGTGGCGAAGCGTGTTATCGAACGGGTCACCAAACTATCGCAGCGCTATGGAACCAAGGTTGTAAACAAAGATAACGTCGGCGTGATCAAATTATGATTCAGCATTAGTAGGATGGCTGGAGCCCTTCGACGAAGTTTACCCTGAGCGTAGTCGACCGGGCTCAGGATAAACTCCGCGATACCCATCGCTTTGATCGCAATCCGATTTTTTTATTCTGAATCTTCAATCTGAGATCTGAGATTTGCGCTTTGAGATTCGCCGCTCCGCGGCGTCACAGCCCCTGTGTCGCCGAATTCCTTCCCGCCAAGCGCGAGAACACCACGTTGCGCGTTTGTCCGGTACACGACGGATAGTTGTGGAAGAACAAAAAGATTCTAATAATTCTGAAGCCAGACGCTGCAACCGCTCTTGACCCAGGCTAGGCCGCAAGCTTTTCAAGAAATTCGTCCGGTTTAGACCAGAACGACACGTCAGACAAATCACCCACTAGCTTGAAATCTTCCGCGCTCCAGATGTCTAACGTATCGTCAAAGAGGGATATGAAATTTAGACCTTGAGGTCCGATTTTTAGGTGACTTAGATCGTACCATGCCGCGAGGACATGCTCGGCCACGCCGCGAGCAGCAGCGCGACTTCCGGTGCTAAGCACATATATCCAACTACTCTTACGCGGGTGTCTGGTATGGAAGTCAACGGTCCATATTCGTCCCGATCGACCGGGAAGTCGCTCCGTATAGTCATAGGATATTTGACGTTCCGTGAGTAACTCGGCCACTTCATCGGTTATGGACTCGACGGCTCGCGTCCTGAACGTAAACCAAAGATCGGCCACCCGTACAGACGCCTGAGATAATCGAACAAGGGCTTCGGTGAGATCGTCGGCAGTGCGCAAACGCACGGTAAGCATCCCTCGAAATAATTCAATTCCGTGGTTCAGGCAGACGTCCGCAATCAACTGCCGTTGCTTCGGCGATTTTTTCGGCGCCACCGTCTGCGTTTTAAGCCAGCCAAGTGTTTCACCGAGGTCGGTGAGCGTATATGAGCCGTTCTTTTCCGACAGGAATACGTCTATCACGTCCCCGTCGGGATAAAGATAAGGCGTTCTTATCCTGACGTAGCCATTGACTTCAGTGCACGAGAAAAGCTTGCCAATCTTTTCCTCAATCTGTTCGCATGGAATTATGTTCATAAGAACATCTCCAAATTTATCTGGGGCGGTGGTTGCATAGTACCCTTATGACTTATTCTCGCTTCTTGACAAAACTGTCTCCAGACTTCCACTGGCTCGGTGGCTGCCGCGGTAATGTCTGCGGGAACATGAGCCTCCTTGTCCCTTACGAGATCATTCCAACTATGTTTGTGCTTTTCACCGACGTAAACGCAAGAGGGGTTGTGATCGTCCTTGCCCAAGTCGAGACCGTAAATACGTCCTACTCCTCGGTGAATCAACGCGTAGCTTAACGTTTGAGCTTCTCGGTTATACCATCCCTTAATAAAAAGCGGGTAACCTGGATCAGAAGTCACCTCAACACGGAATTCCACTCCAGGCGAGCGGTCTTCGTCCTCTGACCACGAGATATCTTCGTCAACGCGTTTCGTGTTGTCGGACAATAGGACTTCAAACTCGGCCTGGATCATTATAAACGCCTTTTTACTTAAACAGCATAATCATTGCAATCGATGCTAAGTCTTACCGGCCCAGCGGTAGCGACCGTCCGCGGTTATGTGGAAACGTTCCAGGGGAACGTTGAGTTTGACACGAATGGATTTGACCTTTGCTGAAATTTTTCGTTTCTTCTCTAACTGATCCCATGGTACCGCGTACGGAATCCCATCGGGCACGGTCTCATCATTGACGACATCGCGAAAGAAACGCGCAAACTCCGCAAATCTCACCCACAACTGCGGCCGAGGGTCGCTGTTCTGAAACGCGCCGAATCGGTCCGTACGCTTCGTGCAACGTGCAATCGTTGATGCCATCAAGCAGCCAGCCATGTTCGTTCAATAGTGGAATCACGACTCGTGACCCTCGAAACCAAAACCATCCGCGTTTTCTACTGCGCCTGCCCTTTCAGCGGCGCATCTCGCGGATCGTTGAAGTAGAGCCATGTGACTTTGGTAAGCACATCATCAAGCAGATCATTTAACTGCTTGCGGGCTCTGATCGGCATTAGCGCATTCCAGCGAGCATATCCAGAAACGACTTCCTACCCTCTATTTTTCGCCGCGTTCGGTTCGCCGGCATCGTAGCTCAGTAGCTCCACATCTCATGCGCCAACGGCGCAGCGTTCAGCTCGCTTCGACGCGATCTCCATTGGGGGAGAAATTTGTTCATCAGCGCGGTGAAGGTGTCGTTATGATGCCGTTCCAACAGGTGGATCAATTCGTGGACGATAATATATTCCAGACACCGCACCGGTTTCTTTGCCAATTCGAGGTTTAACCAGATACGGCGCGCTTCGACGTTGCAAGCGCCCCACTTGGTCTTCATCTTTTTGATGCGCCATTCTTGCGCCTGTACAGCCAACACCTTCTGCCATTTCTGGACGAGCGGCGGGATCAATTCCTTTAGCTGTTGGCGATACCACCGCTGCAATACCCGTTCGCGTTGTTCAGCGTTGCTATCTCGTCGCACGTACAGTTCGATGGTAAATTTATTCCGGACAATCACTTTGGCCGGGCCATGGTCGTGGACCACATGGAGCCGATAACGCTGTCCCAAGAAAAAGTGGCTCTCACCACTCACCATGTCGCGTTCGGTTTGCCGTGGTTGGGCGTCGAACTTTGCGCGCTGCCGCTTGATCCAGCCGAGCTTTCCGATCACCGCCAACCGTACAGCATTGTCTGAGACTCTAAGCGGTGCCGCCACTCGCACGCGGCCATGTGGCGGATACACTCCCAGGTGCAAATTCTTGATTCCCTTGCGGACGATCTCAACCGGCACGCCATTGACTCTAATCTGGCCTTTTTCAGTATTCATTCTGATTTTTCACTAGCTCAAGGATGCGCTCCACAAGTTCGTCCGTCGTCTCGCCATTCTTTGCGCCGTAGGTGTCCGCTGCTTCAGTTGCCGCACCGCTGCTTTCGCCGGTTCTGTTCAAATTATAAGACTCAATCGCGGCCTTGATGGCAAAGCTCACCTTTTTTACCTTAAACTTGTTGCCGCGCCAGTCATCCTGTTTACTTGCGATGACGGCGCGATCAATCGCCAGCGCCAGCGTCTCATTTTTTCCGAGATTGTCGTAAAGCGCCCGCTTAGCCGCGGTGTTGAATGTTTTCGGATACGATGCGCCTTCGGTCGGGTTCTTCACCTTCTTGGTCAGCTCGACGATGTTTTGCAAATATTTCTGGTAGTCGAGCGCCGCATGCCTGCGCTGCGCGATCAGCGCATCGAGCAACTGTGACATCTTCTCGTAATACTTCGGATTGATCGGTTGCTCGTCGATGATCAGCCTGCGGACATTGTTCTCGATGGTTTCCGCCACGGCTTCTCTGTTTTCACGGATGCCCTTCGGTAAAGCGCCCACGACATCAACGCCGCGCTCGACGATGAGCTGAACAAGTGAGATATCGTCAAAGGCGGAGATTTTCTCGCTTTCCTCAGCGCGAATATAAGTGTCGATCAGGTGGCGCATTGCCGGCTCGTACATCTTGAGGTCGATGTAGTCGCCGCTGGCTAACTTCACTTCGTTGCGAACTTTCTCGTAGTGATCTACTTCAGATTTGATTTTGTTGATCTCGGCGGTCGTGTACCCAGCTTCCGCCAATTCATTGGCGAGATTCGCAAACGCTCGGACAAAAGCGGCGACATGCTTGTACAGCGCCAGCCGATTCGCTTCGTTCTCTTTGAGCTGCTCGGCGTTGCCGGAATCTTTAGCGCAGAAATAGCGCAGGTAGGCCGCAGTATCTTTGGGCGGGTCCACTGGTTCGCAAAGCGCCTTTACGGCCTCCCGCGTTTCTTCCAAATGCTCGCGGGCTTTTTCCAGACGATCTTTCAGCAGTCCGGCAACATCTTGCGGATCGTAACCGTCGAGCGCACCCGATGTGTAGTCGTGCACAGCAGTTTCGAGGCTCTTAAATAAATCCTTGTAGTCGATGATGTAGCCGTATTCTTTGTCGTCGCCATCAAGCCGGTTTACCCGGCAGATCGCCTGGAACAGACCGTGGTCCTGCATCTGCTTATCGATATAAAGATAAGTCGCGGGAGGGGCATCGAAGCCGGTAAGCAGTTTGTCTACGACGATCAGCAGCTTTATCTGGCCCGGCTCGTCGATGAACTTTTTCTTCACCTCCGTCTCGAATTTATCCGCCTTGTTTACCGCCGTCTCCGGCGCTTCGTTGAACCAGTCGGCGAGCATCTTCTGGTAGATGGCATACTTTTGTAGGTTCTCCGTCTCGCCTTCACCGCTTTCCTCGCCCTTGATGGCTGCCGTTGATGGCGCGTACGAGGTGACGATGGCGCACTTACCGTGGAGATCGGTTTTGTCGAACAACTCGTAAAATTTGCACGCCTCAAAGATGCTGCCGGAGATGAGCATGGCGTTGCCGTGGCCGCTTTTTAGCCGGTCGCGCATCTCCATGTCCAACATGATGTCGGCGGCGATCTTTTCAAGCCGGGACCGGCTGCTGAACACCTTCTGCATCGTGCCCCAGCGCTGCTTGAGCTGTGCCTTGGCGAGATCGGTCAAGCCTTTAGTCTTGGCATCGAACCATTGATCGATCTTTTGCTGCGAGGTGATGCTTTGGTCGATGTCGCGTGCTTCGTAGCGTAAGTCGAGAATCACGCCGTCCTTGACGGCCTCGTTGAACTTGTAGGTGTGAATGTAACGGCCAAAGACTTCGATGCTTCTCTTTTTGTCCGCCTTTAGCAGCGGCGTACCGGTGAAGCCGACGAACATGGCGTTGGGCAGAATGGCCTTCATCCCGTCGTGCAGCAAGCCGGACTGCGTTCGATGGCACTCGTCAACAAACACATAGAGGTCACCCTTGGCCTTGAAGCCAGGAGGAAGGGCTTTCTTCATCTCTGCGATATACTCTGGGATGTTGCCGACATCCTCGCCGTCCTCTTTGCCGCCGAACTTGTGGATCAGCGAACATAACAGCCACGGAGTCGTGGCGTTCAGCTTGGCGATCAGGTCCGCGCCGCTTTTCGTCCGATAAATCTCTTCCTTGACATCGGAGAACACCCGTTCGATTTGTTCATCGAGTTCGTCGCGGTCGGTGACGATCAACACTCGCGCATCCGTCACGTGCTCGCGTATCCATTTGGCAAGCCACACCATGATGAGGCTCTTCCCAGAGCCTTGGGCGTTCCAAATGATGCCGCCCTCGCGGCGGCGCACATGGTCCTGCGAAGCGCGCACGGCAAAATACTGGTTATGGCGGCAGACTTTTTTAATCCCGGCGTCGAACAGGATGAAATCGTGGATCAGTTCGAGGAGGCGCTCTTTCTCACACAGTTGCGTCAACGCCCGGTCGAGCGGATTCTCGATGTCGCTGTCTTCCTTCCACGTCAGATAATACTTCTCCGGTGTTTGGATCGTCGTATAACGCAACCCCTCGGTATCGTTGCCCGCCATCACGAACTGCATCGTCGAAAAGAAATGTTCGATGAAGACTTTTTTCTGGTTGTCGAGATTTTGCCGGATGCCCTGGGCGACGGAAATCGTCGAGCGTTTGAGTTCTAGCACGCCTAGTGCAAGACCGTTCACATAGAGCACCACGTCGGGCCGTTTGCCGTGCGCCTTGGGGTCGGCTGCCGTTACCGTAACTTCCTCGGCAATGGCGAAATTATTTT
>Ga0137461_1000335_pt1 | contig 10638 bp, 5 predicted proteins | sample EasRivERMGT746_2_FD_104650 | JGI IMG/M metagenome (GOLD analysis project Ga0137461, IMG submission 104650) | Soil microbial communities from meander-bound floodplain in the East River, Colorado, USA - East River MetaG ERMGT746_2 | ecosystem: Environmental > Terrestrial > Soil > Floodplain ... | reverse complement strand
TGGGCCAGATCTTTTCCCGAAACAGCCGGTAGCGGTTGGCTGGGCCGAAAATATCTCCAGCAAGATAGTCGGTATGATAAAAACTTCTCTGTGCAGCAACGGGTCTTACGCTCATGGAAAATCCATGGAGGCGATATCGTCGCTTGTCGACATCGATTTATTTGAAAAACAAAAACCATGAGGGGCTTTTTCAGCAGAATCGAGATCTAAATTCCCCCACGCTGGCAACGCACTTGGACGCTGGTTGCCCTTAACTCCTTCAGCATGTATCGTTTTTTCATGACCGTTTCGGCGCGCATCGGTCTTAAGATTCTGGTTTTTCTGCTCGCTTTGTGCGCGCTCGCTGCCGCGGCTCTGACGGTGATTTTCCAGTCGGGTCGATTCCAAGGTTGGCTGCTCGCGGAAATTGCCCAACGCAGCGGCTACGAAGTTCGCCTGGCATCACTCGGATTTCGGCTACCGCTGACAATCGTCGCTCAGGCGGTCGAAGTTACCAAGCCGCGTCAGTTCCAGTTCAAGACCAGCCGTCTGACGGCAACTTTTACTCCATTCGATCTGTGGTCGAAAACCTTGCATCGAGTAGAAATCGAAAAGCCCGTCCTCCATCTCGATATCGATGAAATAATCAAAGCGCCGACGCAGGGATCCGCGGAAATCGCCCTGCGTTATCTGAATGTTCAAAACGGCGCCATCGTCTTAAAGCGCGGCGATCAAACCATCTTCGAGTTGGCAAATATCGATTTGAATGCCCAGGATCTAAATCTCGGCGGCCCGTCGGGCGTCAGCCTGAGCGCCGACGTGCCGCAACTCAACGGCAGCGCCGAGCTGCGCGTCAAAGGCCGGCTTCGCGATCTCGAGTCCGAGATCACCCTGCGGCCCAAACGGTCCCAAAGTTTACTCAGCCTGGGCCGCGCAAAAGCGACCGACGACTTACTTCACCTGCGCGTCAAACTGCGCGCGCCCGAAAAGCAAGCGGCCGACGCCAGCATCGAAAGCAAATTTCACGACCTGGAAATCGCCGGCAACAAATTCACCGGCACGCTTAACGGGCAAGTGACAATGGATTCCAAACTGACTGAGATAACCTTTGCGAGCACGGCAGCGATCGTGGATTTTGCCGACGGCTGGCGCGCCCTGCCGATTAAATTGCCCAAGGGCGATCTGGCGCTGAGCTTCACCGGGAATTACGTAGTTGCCGACAAAACCCTCGCGCTAAAGTCGCTGCGCCTGTCAGCGCCCTTCGCCAGCGGCGCCGGCGAAGGGCGAGTCGTCTTTGGCGCGGTGCCGGCGCTTAGCGCGGCCAGAATAAATTTTCGCGATCTGCCGTTGGAGATTGTCAAAGCCCATTTGCCGGCGCCGCTCAACCGCTGGAACTACGCCGGGCAAGCCCAGGCCACGGTGAACTTGCAAGGCCCGTGGAACGCACTCGAGGTCAAAGGGACCGTCGAAAGCAACGCGATGCAAGTGCGCGGCGACGACATCGCGGTGGCGAGCCTGTCGGTCGCCGCGCCATTTGAGTGGAGTCAACAAGCGCTTCATTTCAAAGAAGCCAAGCTTGAGGCGAATAAGATTGTCTACTCGCCGAAAGAACGCTGGCTGGCGGCCGCGGACAATCTACAAATCGGCGCCGCCTTCGACTATCAAGCCGATCAACCGTTAAAGTTCAGCGGCCGCGTCAACGTGAGCGGCGTGAAGTTTAAATCGCCGGATGACAGCAAAGTCGGCGAGAACCTAAGCGTCGGCGGCCCCTTCGAGCTGATTGCCGATGCGGCAACAACGAGCGTGAGCATAAACGGCAAATTCAGCGCCGACAGCGGCGAACTGTTATGGGGTAAATTTTTCGGCGATTTGAAAACTCAAAAGCCCGTGTTGGAGTTGAACGCCGATTACACGCGCAACTCCGATCGTCTCGACTGCCGGCGCTGCAATCTCGCGCTCGCCGGCGTTGGCATCGTCGAACTCGGCGGCACCGTCGAACACCTTTTAGAGACGCCGAACCTGCGTCTGCTAGCGAGCAGCGCGAACTTCTCGCCGGGCGGCTTTTTCGAATTTTTCCTGCGCGAAACTTTCAATCGCCAGTTTCCGTTACTTGACAACATTGCCATCGCCGGCCAGATGGCCTTTCGCTTACAACTCAACGGTCAAATAGACGCCCTCGGCGTCGCCGGAGAAGTCTCGCTCAAGGACGGCGAGCTGGGCGCAAAATCGAACGACTGGCAAATCGGCCCCATCGCGTTTACGCTGCCGCTGCAAATTCACTTGGCGGACATCAAGCCCGAATCGAGCGGCGCGCTGCGCACCGGAACCTTAGCGATTGAAAGAATCCGTTTCGCCGACCAAACCATCGCGCCCATCGCCACCACGATCTCGCTGTCGAACAATGCGCTGCGCCTGCACCGGCCGATTCATCTCGGCATCTTCGGCGGCGAGATCGAGGTCGGCAATCTTTTTTGGCCCGACCTGCTAAAAGATCCCAAGCAAGTTTCTTTTTCCGCCGAGGCCAAACGGCTGAGACTTGAAGAGTTGACCGAAGCGATGAATTGGACGCGTTTCAGCGGCACGCTGACCGGCTCGATTCCCCAAGTGCAAGCGGCGCAAAACATGGTCCTTACGCGGGGCGAGATTCAGGCGGAACTGTTTGGCGGCCAGTTGCGCATGGGCAAGTTAGAAATCGACAATCCATTTTCCGCCCTGGCGGCGATCAAACTCGACGCCAAATTCAACGGTATTCAGTTGGAGCAACTGTCGCAGACATTTGCATTCGGCCGCATCTCAGGCATTCTGGAAGGCAGCATCGACGATCTCGTCGTGTCCGCCGGACAGCCCTCCGAACTACGCGCCGACATTCATTCGGTCGATCGCGGCGGCGAGCAAAGGATCAGCGTCGAGGCGTTGAACAAAATCACGGTCTTGAGTTCCGGCGAAGATGGCGGCGCCCTGTACGGCGGCTTGGCCGGCTTCTTCGATAGTTTTCGCTACAGCAAGCTTGGCTTTAAGGCGGCTTTGAAAAACGACCGGCTGACGTTGCGCGGCGTGGAATCGCGCGGCGATCAGGAGTTCTTGGTGGTCGGCAGCTTCTTGCCGCCGACGGTCAATATCGTCAGCCATACGCAAAACATCGCGTTTTCCGAACTCCTAAAAAGATTGGAAAGAATAAACAAAACCGACAAACCGAACGTCAAATAGTAAATGGAGGCTCTATGCTGAAACGAATACTTTTTATCACCGCCTTTTTCATCAGCGCCTGCGTGACCGTCAATATTTACTTTCCCGCCGCCGCCGTCGAACGCGCCGCCGACCAGATCGTTAAAGAAACCTGGGGCGGTCCGGGCGAGCCGGCAAAGGCAGCGCCCAAGCCACAGAGCTACAATCCATTTTCGCCGATGCGCGTGGCAGCTTTAAGCTTCATCGGCGAAGCCCACGCGCAGGAAGCCGATATTAATGTATCGAATCCCGCCATCCGCGCGATCAAAGACTCCATCAGAGAGCGCAGCAACGCGATCAAGCCGTTCATGGACCGAGGCAACATCGGCCTGGCGCAGGACGGCCTGCTGACGGTCCACAACGCGGACGGTTTAAATCTCAAAGAGCGCGCCGAAACCAAACAATTGGTCGACGCCGAGAACCGTGACCGGGAAAACCTCTACGCGGAAATCGCCAAGGCCAATAATATTTCTAAGGAAAGCGTCTCGAGGATCAAGACCATCTTCGCCAGAAGTTGGCTCGACCAAGCGCGCCCCGGCTGGTGGATTCAAGACGCCCAAGGAAATTGGAAGAAGAAGTAACGCGAAAATTTACCCATCGCCCAAGGAGACCAACGTCATGAAGCCAACCGACAGAATCCACCTGAAAGTATTCTTGCTGGCGCTCGCCGCCGTGAGCTTATCCGCTGGAATACTCTTCGCCCAAGCGGCTAAGGGAAGCTACACCACCACAGCAGATGTGCCGTTGCGCAGCGGTCCAGGCTCGAATTACGCAGCGATCACCACCCTGCCCAAAGGCATCCAGATCAACGTCGTCGGCAAGGAAGGCTACTGGCTCAAAGTCGAATCGAAGCATGGCGGCAAGCCCGGCTACATCGACGAACAATTCGCCGCCCGCGACGGCGCAACGAAAACCGCGCAAACGAAAGCGCCCGCGACAACCATCGCCGGTCCATATCGAACGCTGAGAGACATTGATTTGCGCCAGGGGCCGGGAACGAAATTTCCAACCGTGGCGAAAGTCCCGGCCGACCTTAAAGTCAACGTCGTGCGCGCCGAAGGCGACTGGCTGAGAGTAGAATCGAAAAGGGGCGGCAAGCCAGGATATTTGGAGAAACGCGATGTCGAACGTTGGCGGGATTGATGACATGCATCGCAACTATTGGAGGCGGATTCATTGACACCGAAGCACGCTTGGAAGCGCTACGCCCCCTGATCTCGCTGAGTTGCTCCGCGTCCGTAATCAAATTTGTGTGCAGTTCAGCCATCGCGCTTCTATTCGGTCGTGATCATCACCGATACTTGAATCAGGACTTTCCCAGCCTAAGCTCACATAGTACTGCGCACTCTGCAGACAGAACGTGCTGTTGCTGCTTAGAACACGCAACGCGTCCGTATATCTTAAAAAGCGAACTATCTTCATATTGCCCTTGGAAACACAACACCGGACTTCAGAAGCCGACTCTTCTTCTGTAATTCTACGGTCGCCAACTCGAAACCCGAGACCCGAGACCCGAAACTAGTTCCCTACCCCCTCCCCAACTCCTGCGATCTTTTCGTCGCCTGGACCACGGCGTCCATCACCGTGCCGTGAAAACCTTTTTGCTCCATGGCGTAGAGGCCGGCGATGGTGGTGCCGCCGGGGGAAGTGACTTCGTCTTTTAGTTCACCGAGATGTTTGTTGCTTTCGAGCGCCATTTTCGCGGCGCCGTAGACGGTTTGCATGGCGAGCTTGAGCGCGACGTCGCGCCCGAGACCCATTTGCACGCCGCCGTCGGCGAGCGCTTCCATGAAGAGGAAGACATAAGCCGGACCGCTGCCGCTCAGACCGGTGACCGCGTCCAAATATTTTTCTTCCACCGCCATGCCGACGCCGAAGCTGTTGAGAATCGCGCCGACCTTTTCCAAGTCCGCCGCGCTCGCATGGGCGCCGCCGGCAAATCCCGCCGCGCCGGCGCCGACCACGCAGGGAATGTTCGGCATCACGCGCACCACGCGCGCGCCCGGCGCTAAACCGGCCTCGATGCGCGACAGCGGCACGCCGGCGGCCACCGAAACTAATAACTTTGCCGTGCCGAGTTTCTTGGCGATCTCCCGCGCCACCGGGTCAACGATCTGCGGCTTGACAGCGAGAATAATAATGTCGGCGAAATCGCCCAGCTCACCGTTGTCCGCCGTCGTCTTGATGCCCAGCTCCTGTGCCGTGGCTTGGCGCAGCGCCGCGCTGACATCGCTGGCGATGACATTTTCCTTGGCGACCAAGCCGGCGCGGATCACGCCGCGCGCGATCGCCGAGCCGATTTTTCCCGCGCCGATCACACCGATTTTTTCCGTCAACACTGGAGACCTCCTAAATGGAACGTCGAACGGAAGCCAGCATAAATGGAAGCGCCAAGAACTTCAAAGCAAAAAAAGGCCTTCGGCAAATAACCGAAGGCCTTCAAGTGGGAGGCTGAGGTTGGACGGACTCCTGACTCCTGACTACTTACTCCTGACTTCTTCTTAATATCGTTTGCCCAAATCTTGCAGCGCTTTGAGCGCTTCGTCATTGTCGGTGCTGAGCGAGAGGATTTCGCGGTATTTCTGTTCCGCTTCTTTGATCCTGCCGAGCTGTGCGTAGGATTGGCCCAAGGCAAAGCGCAAGTCATTTCTACGCCGGCGCATGCGCAGCGCTTGTTCATAGACCTCCGCCGCCTTGTCCCACATGGCAAGCTTGTAATAAACCGCGCCGAGCTCCGAGTAGATGGTAATCGAATCCTCACCCTTGGCGCGAGATTTTTCTAAAAGTGTCCGGGCTTCCTGGAGCGCTTTTTTATTTTCTGGGCCCGCCGCGATGCTCTGCGCTTTGGCCAATTGCAAACGGCCCCACGCCAACAACACCGCGGGCTGCTCGACCTGGATGTCGCGCGCTCGGCCGAGCCACTTCTCCGCTTCGGCCAGATCGCCGGAATGGAGCGCGATATTGCCCAAACCGAGATAAGGCAATACCTCTTTGCTGCCCATCTGAATGACTTTCGCGTATACCGCTTTGGCGTCGGGCAGGTAGAATTCATCGCTCATCGCCAGCACTTCGGAAATATATTCCGCGCCCTGCTCCAGGGCGGCGAAGGCTTCTTTCGCCCCTTCGGTGCTTTTGTCCTGCTCGAGTAGAATCTTCATTTTGAGCAGATGAAACTTGGGATTCTTGGGTTCGAGGCGGATCGCTTCTTCGACTTCGTTGAGCGCCCGGCCGCGCGCCACGCTCGCCAGGTAGGACTGCGCCAGGTAAAAATGGTGCATCGCCTGGGGCACCGCCAGAGGCTTGCCCTTCAACCACGGCGGACTATCGATCAGGAACGGCGTCATGAGCTTGCGGTTGAGCTCGGTGGTCGCCCGGCGCAAATTTTTCGGCGCGGAAAATTCCAACTGGGCGCCGTCGTCGGTGTTGATCGACGCGCCTTTCGAGAATGCCAGAAAGCCGTCGCGGTCCATGCGGTAAAACCCCTGCACCGCATAGACATCGGACAAGCCGAGATATTCGAGATCCGATCGCAACATCTTGTTGTTGTCGTAAATTTCCTTGAGCGCGGGATAATCGAAGACCAGCGCCTTTTTGCTGCCGAGCAAAAGAAAATCGCTTTCCTTCATGCTCCACAGCGCGACGTGGGGAAAGGCTTCGGCGAAGGTGCGAAAGACCATGCGGAAATCGTCCGGCGACATCGAATAGTTGTGAAACCACTGGCCGAAGACGCCGTCGTCTTTGAGCTTCGCTTTGATCACTTCATAGAACTCGCGCGTGTAGAGATTGGCGATGCCGGCGATCCATGGATTGGACGGCTCGGCGGTGATGACGTCGTAATGTTTCGGCGTGGCGAGAATGTAGTTTCTGCCGTCGGTGGGGATCACCCGCACGCGCGGATCTTCGAGCACGCTTGAATGGCGCGAGTGGCGCGCGTTGCGCGACAGCCGGTCCATGGCGCCGCGGTAGTCCAGATCCTCGGAGCGCTGCATCAGCTCGGTGCGCACTTCCGGCTCCATGACGCCTTTGTAATAAATCTTTTTTTCTTTTTCGTTGTACCAAACCCGGCTCTTGGAATCGTCGGCGGGAAAAGTCACGCCGGCGGGAAGCTTGTCGAGCTTGATCGACGTGCGGTCAAAATACTTGCTCGCTTCAATCATCGCCGGCTCGATCTCAATAACTTCAATCGATTTCAGTGATTTGAAAGTCGCCAGCGCCTTGGCCGACATGCCGGTGCCGAGACCGATGGTCAGCGCGGTTTGCGCCTTGGGATTGTGCATCATGGCGATGTAACTGGTCATCAGCTGGCTCAGCGCATCGCCGTAGGAACCGTCGATTTTGCCGTTGGAGCGAAAGTAGAGGTAATCGCTGCCGGTGATCCGCTGCACGCTCACCGTGGTCGTCAAGCCTTCGCGATAGTAGAGCACGTCGTCGCGCCGCATCTCTTCGACGCGCAGCGAATCGGTGGGCAATGATTCGTAGCGATCGGCGTAAACCGTCACGCCGCTCAACAGAATATTGGGATCCCAGCGGGGAACTTTGAACGGCACCAGCGCCGCCAGAACCAGCACAGCGAAGCCGATGCTGTAACGCAGAACCGATGACAATCGCGCGTCGCAGGTCAGCAGCCAGGCGCCGATGAGCAGATTCATGACCACGGCAAAAATGATCGTATTCTGCACGCCGAGATTGGGAATCAAGATAAAGCCGCCGGCAAACGCGCCCAACACCGCGCCGACGGTATTGGCCGCGTAGGAACTGCCGACGCCGCTGCCGACGCGGTAGATGCTTTGGGTAAACAGGCGCGCAACCAACGGGAAGGTCATGCCCAACAGCACCGTCGGCAAAAACATCACCAGCGCCGAGAGAAAAATTTGCAGGTAGAGAAACACCGTGAAAGTATCGCCGAAGCCGTGCAGCAAACGGACAAAGATCAGCGGCAGTTTTTCAAATAGCGGAATCGTCGCCAGCGCCGACAAGCCGACCCACAGCTCGATCAAGCCGAAGGTGCTCAGACGCGCCTCGCGCTGGCCCAAAAAGCGCGCGTAGATAAAGCCGCCCAACGCCAGGCCGACCAAAAACGTCACGAGCATGGTTGAGAAAGAATAAATCGAGCTGCCGATGACCAAGGTCAGCGAGCGCGTCCAAGCGTTTTCGTAAACCAAGGAGGCGAAACCGGACAGAGCGAAGGAAGTCAAAACCACCCAGCCGAGGATCGACTTGGATGGATTGGTTTCTTCAGCCACCGGCGCTTCGCCTTCCGCCAACGATGCCGTTGCCAGCGGCACTTTATCGCGCAGCCGGTCGACGATGAGGATCACCGCGGCGATCACCATGTTGACCGAAGCGGCGACAAAGACTGTCGTGCGCATGCCGAGCGTGGGAATCAGCACGAAGCCGCCGGCGGCGCAGCCGATCACCGCGCCCAGCGTATTGGTGGCGTAGAGATCGCCGATGCGCGAGCCGAAATCGGCGAAGCTGCGCACGAAAAAACGGCTCAACACCGGCAAGGTCGCGCCCATCAGCAGCGTCGGAAACACCAGCAAGACAAACGAAAGAAAAAACAGCACGAGATTGAAGAGGAATGGATAGCTTTCGTTCAGGCCGAAAATCGGGCCGTAGAGTTTTTGCGCGCCGGCGAACAGCCAGGGCACCAAAAAGCCGTACACGCCGACGCCGCCTTCGAGCAGACCGTAAAGCATGAAATCGTTTTTGCCGCGGTCGGCGATCTTGCCGAACCAGTAACTGCCGATCGCCAACCCGGCCATGAACGCCGACAACACGGTGGCGATGGCGTAGGTCGTGTTGCCGAAAATCTGCGTCAGCATGCGCGTCCAGACCACCTGGTAGATCAATCCCGCGGCGCCGGAAAAGAAGAAACAGAACAGTCCGACGAGGAGGAGTCCATCTTGTTTGGCACGCGGCGCGCTATCGGTCATAGAGATTCTCCCTAACAAAAATAATCCAAGCAGTGATAGCAAGCCGGTGTCGAACTGTAAAGGGAGACGCGCCCCGGCAAATTCCCATCGGCGCCGAGCGACCCGCGCCATTTCACTCGCAAACGCGCGCGCGCAAATGGCGCAAGCCGAAGCGCGTTCGTTGACTTCGCGAAATATTTCCTGTAGGCATTGGGACCGTCCACAATTCCTGAATCTGAAAATCATCTCCCGTATTCGTGGTCCGATTGGGTCTAAGAACTTCGTGGTTGGTTTCAAGGTCAGGTTTTTTTTGCACCATTATTGAGAACCGTTCTAGATCGACGAAAACAATTCGGAGGCAAGCAATGGCAAACGCGAAACGAGACGGGGCATCGCCGGAAGAATGCCGGGACCTGCGGAGTTCCATCGAATGGATGAAAAAAGAAGGGGATATCATCATTACCGATAAAGAAGTCGACCCCAACCTGGAGCTCACCGGCATTCAAAAAAAGCTCGACGGCGGCTGCCCGATCCTTTTTAACAACGTCAAAGGCAAACCGCAGCATCGCTGCGTCACCAACTTGTTCGGCGACATGAACGTCATCAACAAAATGTTCGGCTGGAAGGATCACGCCGACCGGACCAGAAAATTAGCCTACGCCATCACCCACCCGATCGCGCCCATCGTCGTCGATCAAAAAGACGCGCCGGTGCAAGAAGAAGTTTATGAGAAGCCGGCGGAAGCCAACGACTACGTCGTGCCGATCCGTCATACCAACATCGAACCCGAATTGACCGTCGGTTCCGGCAATCGTTTGATCTCCGGCGAATATTTCAACGGCGGCACCGACCTCGGTTATAACCGCATGAACTTTCGCTGGGGCAATGTCGGAACTTTCCAAATCTCCCCTGGCTCGCACATGTGGCAGGTCGTCAGCAAGTATTACAAAGACAACAAAATGGTGCCCATCACCATGAACTTCGGCTTGCCGGTGGCGGGCTCACTGCTCGCCGGCGCCGGTTTCGATTACGTCATTCTGCCGCAAGGCTGCGATGAAGTCGGCATCGCCGGCGCCGTGCAAGGCGCGCCCATGCGATTGGTCAAAGCGCGCACGGTCGACGCCTATGGGTTGGCCGACGCGGAAGTGATTCTCGAAGGTTACGTCAACCCGCGCGATCGCCGTTTCGAAACCGCCGAATCGGAAAAGGCCGGCATCCAAGGCCGTTTCCATTTCCATCCCGAATGGGCCGGCTATATGGGCAAGGCCTACAAAGCGCCGACCTTTCACGTCACCGCCGTCACCACGCGCAAGCGCGAAGGCAAGCCGATCATTTTTCCGTTGGGCGTGCACACCCTCGACGATCACAACATCGACACCACGGTGCGCGAAGCGGCGATGTTCGAGCTGTGCGAAAGAATGCAGCCCGGCATCATCATGGACGTCAACATTCCCTATTGCATGACCGATTGGGGCGGCGCGATCATTCAGGTGAAGAAACGCAACCGCATCGAAGAAGG